>Ga0208900_1000868_pt1 | contig 17611 bp, 12 predicted proteins | sample AntAceMetag02UKK_FD_184763 | JGI IMG/M metagenome (GOLD analysis project Ga0208900, IMG submission 184763) | Saline lake microbial communities from Ace Lake, Antarctica - Antarctic Ace Lake Metagenome 02UKK (SPAdes) (version 2) | ecosystem: Environmental > Aquatic > Non-marine Saline and... | reverse complement strand
ACCCGAACCTATCAACCATTATTGGGCCACTGGCATCTGTACTATGCAGAACTCAGCAAATTCAAGTCCTGCCTTGAAGAACAACATGGCAGCACTACTAATCTTGAACAATGGGTTCATTTTATAGGCCATACTCAAGATAGTTCCAGTCCGCTAAACCCTTTTGTCGCAAGCAACAAAGAAATTAAGGAGGTGCTTGGTATGCTTCACACATTCACACAAAATGACAAACGAAGAGAGCAGTACCGCCTTCATGAAGAATTTCTCCGGGTGCAGAGGGGAGAAGAAGCCCGCAGGCAACAGTTAAAAAAGGCCTTGGCCCAGGAGAGAATTACCAGAGAAAAAGAAAGAGCTGCAAAGGAACGAGAGAGAGCTGCAAAGGAACAAGAGAGAGCTGCAAAGGAAGCAGCTTTAAAGGCAGAAAAGGCGGCTTTGAAAAAAAATGAAAATTTGGAAAAACGATCTATTCTCCTAATGAAAAAAGCCGGGCATTCAGACAAAGAAATCGCACAATTATTAGATATCCCCCTGGGAAATGTTAATTCAGTCAGTTAATCATCAATAAGACTGCCTGCTGTAGCAGCAACATCGCTGTCCGACACGCCAAAGTCCCAATCACTTTCAGATGTAGGGATTAGGGGTTGCTCATAAGATGGGCCACTATACGGAAACTGGATATATATTATTGTTAATTAGCTGTAATTACTGACTTTATTTTTAGATCAAAAAAAATGTTTCAAAATGGCCCATGTTATGACCAACCCCTATGGATTATTCTGGCAGTGGCCTCAAAACTCATTAGAATATCTTTCCCCGTTGTCATCTGGAGACTTCCCGGCCCGACCCCACTTATCCCAATTATCGAAATATTTTATATTTTTAACAAAAGAATCCACAGCGAATGAGCGCCAATCCAAAAATTCGTTAACCATAACACAAAAATTAATATTGATAAATCAAATCATCAGCGCTATAAGAAAGGCTTGACATGGCTTAAATTTTTCGGCTACCTGTCTAAAGCGGGACAATCTTTAGCCTTGCTGACTATGCACATCAAGGCTATCCAGGCCATTGATTTGACAGCTTGTCCCGGCTTAGGTGGGTAGCCAATTTTTCCATGTGAGTTTTTTAGATTAATTACTATGGTAGCCCGTTTGCCGCAACAATGACCAAAAATGTCATACATATAAAGCCCTCAATACATAAGACAACAGGATGAATTAATAATGCTCTTTGAACCTGTCATAGGACTTGAAGTTCACGCCCAGCTAAAAACCAAAACCAAAATTTTTTGTAGCTGCCCCACCACCTTTGGTGCCTCCCCCAATGCCAATACCTGTCCGGTGTGCACCGGCATGCCCGGGGTATTGCCCGTGTTAAACCGCATGGCAGTTGCCTTTGCCATTAAAAGCGCCCTGGCCACAGACTGCACCATTGCAAGGGAGAGCCGGTTTGACCGGAAAAACTATTTTTATCCTGATCTTCCCAAGGGCTACCAAATCACTCAATATGCGTTTCCCATTGCAGAGCATGGGCATCTCGTGGTGGAACCCGAAGGGGCGGCCCCCAAACGCATCGGCATCACCCGCATTCATATGGAAGAGGATGCCGGAAAACTCATCCATGACCCTGGCCGGGGCAAAAGCATGGTGGATCTCAACCGTACCGGGGTTCCCCTGGTGGAAATTGTCAGCGAACCAGACATGCGATCGGCAGAAGAGGCAGGGGCCTATTTAAGAAAACTCCATGCCATTCTGAAGTACATTGATATCTGTGACGGTAATATGGAGGAGGGAAGTTTTCGATGTGATGCCAACATTTCCCTGCGTCCTGTGGGCCAGGAAGAATTTGGCACCCGCACGGAATTGAAAAATCTCAACTCCTTTAAACACGTTGAAAAGGCCATTCGCCATGAAATCCAGCGACAGACCTATGTCCTTGAAGAGGGCAAAAAAGTCATCCAGGAGACCCGGCTGTGGGATCCGAATAAAAATGTCACCCGATCCATGAGAGGCAAAGAAAATGCCCATGATTACCGTTATTTTCCTGACCCGGATCTGGTTCCCCTTATTGTGGATGATGCCTGGATTGATGCCGTTAAAAAAGAGATGCCAGAACTGCCTGATGCCAGAAAACAACGATTTATCTCTGACTATCAGTTATCAGAATATGACGCCGGTGTATTGACGGGTTCCCGCCAACTGGCCGACTATTATGAGGAAGCGGCAGCCAATCTGAAGGACAAAAAACAGGTGGCCAACTGGATCATGGGGCCGGTTCTTGGACTGGTAAAAAGTCAAGGACTCACCATTGAAGGCATTCCAGTGTCTGCCACTGGCCTGTCAGAACTGTTAGCCCTTGTGGAGGCAGGAAAACTCAATGCCGGGACCGCCAAAACCGTGTTTGAAGAGATGGTAACCTCAGACCAAGATCCCCTTGTTATTATGAAAAAAAAGGGACTGGAGCAGGTATCAGACCAATCGGAATTGGAAGGCATTGTGATGTCTGTTATTGAAGCCAACCCCAACGAGCATGATGCCTATAAAAATGGAAAAACAAAGCTGTTCAGTTTTTTCATGGGGCAGATCATGAAAAAAACCAAAGGAAAGGCAGATCCCAAGGTGGTCACGGATCTTCTCAAGCAAAAATTATAGCCATGTTGGGTTTCGCACCTGGTAAGTTAGGGGTTCAGGGATGTATGACTGCGCATTTGTTCATTAACTGCTCGCCAGATCTTATCCATGAACAACAGCAATGCAATGCAAACCTGACCTCATAGACCCGATGGTTTTACCGACAAGCACCCTCACATTCAACAGAAGGCCAACAATAAACAGGAGTTATTTTTTGAAACAATTCCGCTTATCAAAACCCGTCAATGCCCTCATTTTTCTGCTTATTGTTCTCACCTTTTTTCTGGTCCCCCCCATGACTGCCCGGGCCCAGCCACAGAAGGTGGGCATTCTTCCATTCACCGTCCATGCAGAAAAAGATTTAACCTATATAAAAGAAGGCATTTCCCAAATGCTCTCCTCACGGCTTGCCTGGAAAGAAAAAATCCTGGTGATGCCGGAAAAAACCATTTTGGATGAACTCAAAAAAAATTCCCAACTATCAGGCCCCCCCTTGGTCACAGCCATTTTTAAACACACAGACGTCCATTATATTATTTCCGGAAGCGTCACTGAATTTGCAGGCACTTTCAGTCTGGATACAGCCGTATACACGGATACATCCGGCATCCCCATGCATACCTTTTTTGGCCAGGCCAATACCCCTGATGATATTATCCCTGAAATGAGCACCATTGCTGCCAAAATCAATCAATCTGTTTTTAACAGAAATGTCACTCTGACAGGAAGCGAAGGCCAGCAGACCACAACAGAGGAGGATCTAACCCGTGCCAATCCGGAAAAGTTGGTCCCCCAGGTTATACAGGATACGCCTCCAGAGCAAAAACCATTCTGGCAATTCTGGAAAAAAGACAAACCACCAGCATATCCCGATGAAACTTTTTCAACAATGGAGGCGGCTGCCAGCCAGGATATCGATGTGGAAATGGATGAGGATCTATCTGAAGAAAAAATTCCCTTCTGGAAATTCTGGAAAAAGGATAATACCGATGATCTCATTGATGAGATGGACTCAGATTCCATAGTAATTCCGGAAGAAAATGAATTTAAAGAAGAGGATGATGCAAAGAAACCCTTTTGGAAATTCTGGTAAAAAGAATATCATTCAAAAGTAGTTTTGAGAAAATATAACCGCTACGGACGGACCATGAGCTGACCTTGGTCTGCCCGCAGCAAAGTTTGAAAACCCTTCAGCTTTAGGCATCCTTCATATGACCTTGGCGCTGGCCGATCTTAAACCGATTTTAAATTTGGAGAAGGTGTTGGGAAAGCTGCCTTATTGTGTCAAACAATCATATACAGTGGGTTTTTCACCTTCAACAACAGAACAGGCTGCAAAATCCTTTCCAAAGAATCGTTCAACTTTCAAAATACCCTTGACCTCTCCCGGAATCCATCCTGCCGGAGTGCCTGCGGGAGATTTAACCTGTTTGCCAGGGGAACTTACCTTTAAAAGCATCCCTTTTTCCAATCCCGTTTTTTCACCAGCATTTATATATATAAAATTTTCTTCACTGGAAAACATCCGGCAAAACCACGGTGTGATCTGGCTTGATTCAATGGCCTTGGTAAAGGTTGAATAAATAATGCTCTCTACAAATTTGGACGCATCTTGATCTGTTTTAATATCCATTTCAAATTTTACCGGCTTATATCTGTAAAGCAGTCCGGCATCTACCATGGAGACCATGGCACTGCCCATTCCTGGAAAAGCATCCGGCAATGTGAAATTTTCCACCAGAACAAGCATCCGGATACCGGGATAAACAGTTAAGATACCTGATGTCCGGTATAAATCTTTATTTTCAAGCGCATTATTCTGGGCAAGGGTTTCGTATATTTCATCATTACCCACAAGGACAATTTTTCCTGTCCCTACAAACTTTTCAGCGGCCAGGGATATCTTTTTAACGGTATCGGCCTGAATCCTGCTTCTATCGATGAGCAAGCCTGTTTTGAGCTTCATATGGCTCTTTTCCAGGGGATGATCATTGTCCTTGAGGCTTTTTTCAACTAATATTGGAGTTGTGTTTGGGGGGGAGGTCTTCAATAATGCCACTTCGTTCTGGAGGGCATTTACTTTTTTTTCAAGCGCTTCCTGGTTTGCAGAAATTATTTTTTCACCACTGGAGGCCGTAGTGGAATCAACATCAGTGATGGCGTTCGTTTGTGTTCTTTCCCGGAAAAAATCCCCTGACAACAAATTAGGTTGATCAATGGTGACTTCCCGGATCTGGGCATTTGAGTACCCAGTGGCATTTTTCTTATCTGTGGTGACAATGTCCGGACTTGAAGCGCAGCCCCAGCAGAAAAAAATTAAAAAAATGGAAAATATAAAAATTGAATTGGGTTTCATGGTCAAGCTTCCAGTGATAATTTTAAAAATAAATTAAGAGTAATATTCCACCGGATATGCTGGGTTACCGGGCATTTGCGGTAGACCACTACAGCGCCATGCCCGGAGATTTGCATATCCGGTCGAATAAGCTTTGCAATCTTTCAGGTAATATTTTTGAGGTAGGCCAAAACAGTTCAAGGCCTGATTCCGGAGAACCAGGCCTTATTTAATTCATTTAAGAACCACGTGGAGCTATAAACCATTGGGTCACATCTAAAAAACCACAAAAAATAAGCGTGATCTATTTATAATAAGGATGTGGCCATTCAGCCCACTGATATTAAAAATTTATAATAAACTCTGCTGCCAGACGCATGGCTACTTCATCGGAGGATTCTCCTGTCAATGCCTCTGTCAAATCTTCAACGACTTCTCCAGGAAAGAAAAAAGCAGCCTGGGCTTTGATAAAGGAATGTTTGCTGGTGGCAAGGGTCAACTCATTATCCCACTCTGTCCCAACATATCCGGAATCTACTTTTTTAGGCCCGTTTACTGTTGCATCAAAACCGCTGACTAAATTGGTTACATAGATATCTTCATTCCACCAGAAGTTGTTGATATTGGTCTTAAAAATGAGAAATTTTTTCGGAGCCACGGTGATACCTGCGCTGATGAGGGTTAATCCTGGATTATCACCTCGACCATTTCCATTACCTGAAAAATTTTGAAGTCCACCTGTGGTTACCGGGGTTCCATTTCCGTGAAATTCAGGAAGATACCCATATAGTGCGGTACCCAGCATCAGGTTGGTATCGCCAATAATGGTATTTTCTCCACCCCATCTGCTGGAAAATCGCTGAGCGTTATCAACGCCGTTATAGCCTTCCAATTTATCATCATAGGGATCATCATCACCAGAGGTATACATAAACCCAAGGTGGGGCTTCAAGGGAAAATCCGTCAGCTTCCCTTTAAATTCGTAGGAGACATCTCCTGCCAGGGCATAGGCATTTATATCATAATCTTCTTCAAGAACGGTGGTACGATCCGGTCCCACAGTACTGCTGAGTCCGGTATTGTCCGCCGAACCAAACTGGTAAACGGCTTCAGTGAATACTTCCAACGCGCCAAAATTTCCGATCCAGTATGCGCCAGCATGGTAGGAATCTGTATCAGGAGTATCCCCAGTTATACCGAAGGGAGAACCCATAGCAGCAGCAAGATCATTTGCCACGACGTCTCTGATCCTGTCATAGGCTGCCAGAAATTGAAATTTATTTGCATCATTCATCTGCCATGCCATATACCCTGCATAGAGATCCCGATCGTTGTCTGCACCGTCTTGCATTGCAGTAGGAGAATCCTGAAAGTCATTATCCATCAGTTTAAAATATCCCACATTATAACTGATGGACTCATTTTCCCCCGTGAGCCAGAACCCGGGATTGTCATCCCCATAGACCATGCTGGCACCTTCAAAAGCATCCATGTGCCAGATATCCCATCCAGCATGGAGGCGCATATTCATGGGAAGCGCATAGGTCAAATGAAGTCTTTCAAGACCGAAACTACTGGAATCAGTTGTTTTGCCACCCCTGGCATCAACACTTTCGGTATCAAGAGGTTTGTCAAATTCCAGAGCCGCATAAAAACTCCAGACCCTGTCCTTGGGCATGGCATTAAAATAGATTTTCGTTTCGGTGCGGATATAACTGTCCTGCACCTGCCCAGCCTCATTGCCATGGGTCTTGAAAAAATCACCACCAAGGTTGCCATACATAAGACCACCAGCCTCAACCGCATTGCTGTCCGATACGCCAAAATCCCAATTACTTTCAGATGTAGGGATAATTCTGGCAGTGGCACCAAAACTCATTAGAATGTCTTTGCCCGTTGTCACCTGGACACTTCCCGGTCCGACAATGGTCTCCTTTGTGATGTCATCGGCAAGCTTCAACTGTTTATCAAGACCTGAATCGCTTTGAGCGGCAAAACAGGATATGGCGCTTGCAAGCAGCAGCGCAGTGGCCAGTGAGATAAATTTCCCATGGTTCTTCATTGACGTTTTCCTCCTTTTTGGAAACGAAAATTTATGTTTATCTTTGGAATACAAAAAAACACCATCATCAACACCTTTTTATTAAAGAGTTTCTCCTTTCTCTTTTAAATGTTTATGAAAAGACTTCATTTTAGCATCTCAATTATTTCTGCAAATGAAAATTATATATTTGGAGATTGCCTTTAACGCGATGATCCCATTTTCAGGATAAATTCCCTGGCAAATGGAGCATAATTTATGTTATTGGCGATACAATACATTAGGTTGACGATTATGGCACAAGCAGTCGTCAATCATATTTTTTTAAATGCTTTATCTCAACTATAAATAACAGAGCTGGATCATGTATTTTACAGCCAAAAAAATCTGGGGATTTTTATAGCAAAAAATTACCAGACCACTTATGTTGGTGAAAGCTATTTATTTTTTTCTATAATGTTTCATAAACATATGACCAACAATTGTCAAGCGTTTTTAATACCTAAACATTGTTATTGCACCATAAAAACAAACTGTCTACATAAAAAAGAACACACGCCTGTAATTATTATAAAACATCAAAAAAACCACATCATCCAACATCCTTCAAAAAGGTTCTCCAAAATAGACGAATCTGTTCTGAGAGAAATTCGCGTAAAAACGCTGAAACCAAACTAAAGTCACGTTTTTCAAGCACTGATTAACCCTTGCAGAAAATGGAAATATTGTGTATAAATTCTAAGTTTTTTAAATTTTATAAGGTCTTTCAAATGCTGTGTGTAAAATTTACACTGAATTTGATTCTGACCTAACTTCTGCTTAGGAGCATCCTTGAAAACAAAACGACAGACATCCATCATTTCTCTGGTCTTCATATTTATCTTCTCCGTGCTGACCTTTATTAACACTGCCCTTGCAGACCCCGCACAGGTGGTGATTATCCCCTTTGAAATAAATGCAGAAAAAAATCTTGAGTTCCTGAAAACCGGTATTCAAGACATGTTGAGTTCACGGCTATCCTGGAAGGACAAGGTAGTGGTCATGGACAAAACAGCTGTGAACAATACGGTCAAAAGCCTGGGCGATTTTAAGGGTGAAAGCTTGGCCTTGCTGGCCGGTGGACAACTCAAGGCAGATTATATCATCTCCGGCAGCGTAACGGTCATTGGCCAGGGTGCCAGTATTGATGCGACAGTAAGGGATATCACCGGAAAAATAGCACCGGTCTCTTTTTTCGGACAAACCAATTCCTTGGGCGGGGTGATTCCGGAGATCAATCGGTTTGCCACCACTGTCAATGAACAAGTATTCCAACGACGGACAGGCTCCACCACTTCCAACACATCCCAGACACCCTCCCATAATACCCTGGCAGCCCCTTCTGCCAACAATGCCACAACGCCAAATTCCCTGCTCAAAAGCCCATCATCCGGGGGAACCGAGTCTGCAATTAACCCTAATTTCAAAACAACTGCTTCCCGTGGTTCAAATACTGGATTCTGGAAAAGCCCCCCCCTTCCCCTTCGTATCACCGGAGTGGATGTAGGGGATGTGAACAATGACGGCATCCTGGAAACGGTTATTCTAACAGAAGAATCCATCATCATTTATCAAATGGTGAACAACCGCATGGTTAAAGCAACTGAAATCCCCATCAGCAAGCTGTCTCATCCCCTGGGAGTGGACATTGGCGATGTCAATGGCAATGGCACACCAGAAATTTTTATCTCCAGTCTGGCACCGGAACGTAACCGCGCCAACTCTTATGTCCTTGAGTTCGACGGCAAATCATACCCCGCCATTACAACGAATACATCATGGTACTATCGAATTTCAAAAGGAATGTCAGGAGAACTACTTCTATTGGGCCAGGAACAACGAAAAAGAGGGGCAGACATTTACACCGCCCCTGTCTATGAAATGAAATACCAGAACGATGAGTATGTTCCCCAGCGTAAAATTTTAAAAGGAAAAACCGCCAATGTTCTTGGTATTGCCGTGGGAGAGCAGTCCTCAAACAGCACTCTCACCGTGGCAGTCCTTGATAGGGCAGAACACATGACCCTGTTCACAGAAACAGGTGCTCTGACGTGGCGGAATCGTGAACCTTCCGGTGGCAGCATGTCCGTATTTTTTCGGCCCAAGAAACACGCAGACGATGATCAGGAAATTCAGTTTTTCCCACTGCGGATACGCATTCATGACATGGACGGAGACGGAATCCCGGAGATCCTTTGTGCTACCAACCATGACAATACCATGGGTTTTTTAAGCAACTCAAGATCCTATGACGGGGGAATATTGGAGAGTCGGTCCTGGAAAGAGACAGAAATGATTTTAAATTGGAAAACATCTCCCCTGCCTGGACGTATTTCCGACTTTGTGGTGGCGGACTTTGATAACGACGGCATTGATGAACTGGTGGCTGCCACCGTCACTGAAGAAGGTGCCACCGTCATGTCACAGCCCCGCAGCAGAATTGTGGCCTATGACCTTATGGTTCCCCAGGGGAATTAGTCACGGCGACTAAATTAATTACCGGAAAAAATACAATTTGGACGGAATGGTTTTTATTCTTGACATTCTTTTAAAGGGCTGGTATCGGTGTCAGGCAGTTTAACTTAGATTTGGATGATTTTTGTAATGTATGCTGAAATCATCTGCCATGGTCTGAGTCCACATATGATATTTTTTATATGTGGAATGGGCTATTATTTATTCGCTTTTTAAAGCGAGTTCAACTTAGTTTTTTGTAGGAGGAAAACAAAGATGAAGAAACTGACTATTGCTTTTATTGCTGTAGTATGTATGGCAATGTTTATTGCGCCGGCTTATGCTGATGACAGAGTATCCCTTTCTGGATCCATGCGTGTTCGTGGCTGGGACGTAAACAATTCCGACAGTAGTGATGCTAGTTGGATGGATCAACGTTTTAGAATTCAGACCAAAATAAATGTTGCCGATGATGTTACTGCAGTCCTGAGGATTGATTACGGTGATGGTACCTGGGGCGACAGCTATGGCCCAGGCGGAGGACTGATTGTAAGACCCCGTGCAGCTAATAGCAACATCGACGTTGACCGTGGATACTTGAACATCGACAAAGAGATGTGGTCCTTGACAGCGGGTCAGCAGTATCTGGGATTAGGTGTTGCTCAGGTTTTGGATGCCAATGCAACTGCTCTCAAGCTGGTCTTTAAGCTTCCTGTAAAAACATCCCTGATTTATATCAAAGAAACAGAAAACGGCGGCACTAATGATGACCTTTTTGATGATAGCGATGTTTATGCCGTTAACTTCGGCTATAGCACTGACGCATTTTCAGCAAAACTTTACGCCATCACCCGAAATGATGAAACCACTGTGGATGATTCAGCCACAATGTTCGGATTTAACGGAAGTGCTGCTCTGGGAATGGTTGATCTGACCGGTGAACTTGACTTTGCTGCTGGTGATACTGCTGACGGTGCCACCGACTATGTAGGAACCCAATTCTACCTGAAAGCTGCAGCAAATCTGAGCGATGCCTTCAGCATGGGCGCAGAATTTCTCTATGCACTTGGTACAGATAACGACAATGAACAGCAGTTGACTGGCCTGAGCAACTGGTGGTCCTTTGTTCCCACGTCTTCTAACACTCCCGAAGATGCTGAAATCACTGCTTTTGCCAATGCTGATCCCTTTGATCCCACCGGTTCCAACGGTGGTGTTCAGGGTATTACCCTCTTTGGTAAATACAACGTAATGGATGCTCTTTCTCTTGGTGCAAAAGTGGGTTACTTTACTCCAGAAGAAGATGCTAACACCGATACAGATGATATCACAACCTTCAACGTATGGACATCTTACCAGCTGGCCACCAACACCCAGTTTCATGTTACCTATCTCTGGTCAGAGTATGATGATCTGGATGACAACTATGACGTCCTCCTTGCCAGACTGCAAGTTAATTTCTAAAAACAGCTTTATGTAATTTAGGCAGACTTTAGAAATGTAAAAAAATGGGAGGAGCGATATCATTCGTTCCTCCCATTTTGCGTTTATAGACAATCAGACAATGCGCTTAAACATATGTTGAAGATCCTCTGGGGACCAGGAAACACGGATGGGTCTGCCATGGGGGCAGTAAAAGGCATTTTCACATCGATCAAGATCCAATACAAGTTGAGCCATCTCTTTGTCAGACAAGGCCTGCATGGCTCGTACTGAGTGGTGGCACGCCATCAAAATAAGACATGCATCCAGCCAGGCCCTTTTTTCCATTCTCCCCCCATCACACCCAAGACCCGACTCCATGACAGTCTCCACCATATCATGGAGCAATCCTGCCACATCCCTTGCATCAATAATGGCTGGAACTGACTTTACGGCAAAGGTTCTTTCGCCAAAGGGTTCAATCTCAAAGCCCAATTCGTTGAGTCCCGGAATCATTCGCTCGAAAAGTTCACTCTGGGTAAAATTAAAGTCCAAAACATGGGGAACGATCACCTGCTGGGAGGGAGGATTAAAGGTGTCAGATCGCTTTTTAAGCTGCTCATACATAATACGCTCATGGGCTGCATGTTGATCAATCAGTTCCACCCCATCACTATTTTCAACAATAATATAGGTTCCCATAACCTGGCCAACGATTCGGCAATCCGCACGAAAAGAGTCATATCTATGGGATGAGTTCAATGCCTCGGCAACGAAATCATTTTCAAGATCATTATTACCAAACCTCCCATCAGGCAAAGTCTCTTTTTCAATATCCCCCTCCCCTTCAAGTCCATCCAAGGCAATCTTTTTGTTTTTACCCTCCCCAACGACCTCCAGAAAATGCAATTCGGAATTTTGAAGTCTCTTGTGACTTTTCAGGTCATTACCTTCTGGTTTCTTGTTGGAGGAACCCCATTGAAACAGGGAGGTATGGGGGACTCTTTGCCCACCAGTCTTTTTAATCTTTTCCTTGATGCTCTCATCCACCTTGGAGCCATTATCATTGCGGGAAACAGGCCCCACTGCAGATTCTGAATTCAATCCTTTTTCAGCATCCATTGGCAGTTGGTTGCCCAAACTTCCTTTGTTCGCAGCCCATTTAACATCTCCGCCACACTTTCTGGTCCCAATGATATTTTTTTCAGCAATTTCCAAGGCATGAAGGACCGACTCCCGGACGGCATGGTAAACCTCTTTTTCATGGACAAAGCGAACCTGAAGCTTGGCCGGATGGACATTGACATCCACCCCATCAAAGGGAATTTTAAAAAACAATACAGCCAAGGGAAACCGCCCTTTCATGAGCCTGCCCCGGTAGCCCTGCACCAAAGCAGAAACAGCCCCCCGATCTGTTACCATGCGGCCGTTAACAAAAAGTTGAATACGCTGGGAGCTGGAGCGGGTATGGGCAGGATGCGAAATATATCCGAAAATTTCAATATGCTTATCCCGAAACTCCACAGAATGGAGCTTGAGATCAGGATTATTTCCCAACACCGTTGATACCCTATTAACCAAGGGCTCATCCGGTGCAATTTCCTTTACCAATCGCCCATTGTGAATTAAAGAAAAACCCATACCCACAGCCCCCATGGTCATGGCAGAAAAGGCATCGGCAATGTGTCCCATCTCGGTGTTCACCGTTTTTAAAAATTTCCGACGCACCGGTGTATTAAAATAAAGATTTTTAATTTCCACCACCGTTCCCGGGGGAGCACCGATTTCAGAGACCTCCATGAGTTTTCCGCCACTTAAAAAAATCCGGGTACCATAATCCGCATTTTGTTCCCGGGTGGTGATGGTCATTTTCGACACCGATGCAATGGAGGGCAAGGCCTCTCCCCGGAACCCCAGTGTGGCAATGGAAAACAGATCCGCTGTGGTGGCAATCTTGCTGGTGGCATACCGCTCAATGGACAACAGTGCATTGTCCCGGGACATGCCATCCCCATCGTCTGACACCCGAATCAGATCCCGCCCGCCCCGGTCCACCTCCACCACAATATGGGTGGCATGGGCATCCAGGGCATTTTCCATGAGTTCTTTGACCACGGACACCGGTCGTTCCACCACCTCTCCGGCGGCAATCTGATTGGTGATCAATTCCGGAAGAACTCTGATGTCAGCCATGTGATCATTCCTCCTGGGAGGCTTTAAAAAATCGGAAAAGAAACTCAGAATCTTCAGGGGTTAAATCAAACTGCATGCCAGCCTGGTCCACCAATGACATGGTTTTCGTCCCGGCATTTTTCTTTTTCTCATCAGATACCCACTGCACCGCTTTTCGAAGCTTCTCGCCCTGGGGTTGTAATGTGCCCATTGCGACCCTCCTTTTATTTATTTGATATTCTTTTTGTGTCCTCTTAATTGGGGACGGATAAGACCTGGGCATAGGTATTCCTCAAAACGTTCTCCGGCTTGCATGAATCCCGACTAAGAACACCCAGAAACCAAGCCTGACACCATTTTATAGATCTTACATCTCAGGGAATTGTTTTTTCAAATCCAGGGCCTGCTCCAATCCATAAGCCGCCCGCACCAGAGCCATCTCATCAAATCGATTGGCCATCATCTGGAAGCCAATAGGAAGGCCGGTTTTGCCATGGCCACAGGGAATGGAAATACCGGGAAGGCCGGCCATGTTGGTGGAAAGGGTAAAAATATCCGTCAGATACATGGTCAAAGGATCATCCATGTTTTCACCTATTTTAAAGGCAGGGGTGGGGGCCACAGGAGACACAATAATATCACACCCTTCAAAGGCCCGGGAAAAATCCTGGCTGATCAGAGAACGCACCTTGGTGGCCTGGCCGTAATAGGCATCATAATACCCCGCAGACAAGGCATAGGTGCCGGTGATGATCCGTCGCTGCACCTCATCACCAAACCCCTTGGATTTGGTTTTTTTGTACATCTCAATGAGATCTGTGGATTCAGTATCCCGGTAGCCATACCGCACGCCATCAAACCGGGCCAAGTTGGAGCTGGCTTCCGAAGGGGCAATAACATAATAGGCGGCCACGGCATAATCGGTGTGGGGCAGGGAAATTTCTTTTACCGCCACCCCAAGGGATTCCAGCTGCTTCACTGAATCGTAAAATGCCTTTTCCACGTCGGGGTCAAGCCCCTTGACAGCGAGAAATTCCTTGGGAATACCGGCAGTCATCCCCTTGAGCCCCTGGGCGTCATATTGGTCCAGGGCCGTGGTAAAATCCGGCACCGCCACATTGGCAGAGGTAGTGTCCCGGGGATCATGTCCACACAGTGCATTGAGCATGATGGCCGTGTCCCGGACATCCCGGGTAATGGGACCAATCTGATCCAGGGAGGAGGCATAAGAGACAAGGCCAAACCGGGATACCCTGCCATAGGTGGGCTTAATTCCCACCACACCGCAATGGGAGGCTGGCTGACGGATGGAACCACCTGTATCGGTACCCAAAGATGCCGTGCACATCTGTGCTGCTACAGCTGCAGCAGATCCCCCACTGGAACCACCGGGCACATAATCAAAATTCCAGGGGTTCCGGGTGATGTGAAACCCGGAATTTTCAGTGGATGAGCCCATGGCAAATTCATCCAGATTGGTCTTTCCCAGAATAACAGCCCCGGTATCCTTTAATTTTTCCACCACTGTGGCATCATACTGGGGAACAAAGTTTTCAAGTATTCTGGAGGCACAGGTGGTGGTAAGCCCCTTGGTACACAAAAGATCTTTTAAAGCCAGGGGAATTCCCAAAAGCGCGGTGGACTCACCATTGGCCATGCGATCATCGGCCTTTTGAGCTGCAGCAAGGGCCCCCTTTTCGTCCACTGTGATATATGCCTTGATGTCCCCATCACAGTCATCAATACGTTTTAACAATGCCGTGACAAGATCAACAGAGGAGATTTCCTTTGCATCCAGCAGCTTTCTGGCATCAAACAGGGTCAGTTCATGGAATTGCATTGTTTTTCTCCTCTATCCCACTGCCTTGGGGACTATATAAAAATCATCATCTCTTTCCGGAGCATTGGCCAGGGTAACACTGGGTCCTGGTGGGATGTGGGCAATATCCTCACGGAAGACATTGGTATCCAAGGCTGCCCCAGACATGAGTTCGGCCCCGGACACATCCGCATCCTTGAGTTTATCAATGTACTGCAATATCCGGCTGACCTGGTCTGCAAATTTATCCACAAGGGAATCATCCACCTCCAGGCGTGAGAGATGGGCAATGTACTCGATATCTTTTTTTGTAATTTTCATTACTCAATCCTTTTTTACTCGACAATCAAATTTTTTCAACCTGTGCGGGTACCAATTATCCGCAGCGTTTGGCAAGGCAAACAGATCAAATTTAGCCTTCAATTCGTATTGTTGATTACAAATAGCACGGGAATGCTGCTTCAAATCGAGTCAGCAAAGTGCTACCCGCACAGGTCATTTTTTTTACGGACATCTATTGGGGAGGCATCAGCATTGATCATTTAATTTTTACAATTATGCCATAAATGCCCCGGATTTCCAGCTCTTTTAAGGCCTTTTCCGCAGAAAGGGTGTCAAAAAACTTTCCCACCCGTACCCGGTGCCACATTTTCCCATCCACCAGGGCCAGGGCACGATGGGGCATGAAACCTTTTATCTTAAGGGTCTCCATTCGTTTAATGGCATCTGCCAACTGCCGAAAGGAAGATATCTGGATGGTATATCCTCCCCTGGGCCGGGAAGCTGTGGCTATCTCTGGGGGTATCTCCTGAACTTCCTGAACTTCCTGAACTTCAGATCCAGGCCCCTGCACTGTTCCCTCCAAATCGGGAACGATATTTTGGGGGACGGCCCTGCGGGTCATTCTTTTCAATCCCTTTTTCATGGGAATGGGATCTTCAACACCAACTGGCGCATCTTCCACGACCACCACCCCCTGGGAAGAAACAACCCCCGCCGCTTCCAATACATCGTCTGAAAAAGAAAAATCCGTGGGCACTGTTTTTTTCAACTCTTTATAAAAACCAAGCGCCATTTTCTTCGGAGGATTTTTTTTATCTTTATTGTCTGCCAGGTCCACCAGTTTTTCCTGGAATGATCGGGTGTCAAAATGAACTGGGGCCGTTTCCCGCCCCACCATCACCCCAATAAAAAACATGGTGCCGCACAGGCAAAAGAGCCCCAACGCCACCATGGCACCCCGGAAAAACATAACCCTTACATCCTTTCCGGTGCAGACACACCCAAAAGGGTCAGGGCATTACGGATAACCTTTTTAACGGCCCCCACCAAACAGAGCCTGGCAAGCGTAATGTTTTTATCATCGGTGATCACCTTATGCCGGTTATAATATCCATGAAATGTGGATGCCAGGGTCATAAGATAGGTAAAAATCACATGGGGATGCAGGGCGGCAGCACTTTTTTCAACGGCCCCGGGAAATGCAGCAAGCGTTTTAATCAATTTGATCTCTTCCCCCTGGGTCAGGTAGGAAAGATCAATGTCCTGCCACGCCACATCCTGGGTGTCAAGAACCCCCAGATCCAAGGCCTTGAGCATGATGCCAGAAATGCGGGCATGGACATATTGCACATAATACACCGGGTTCTCACTGGTCTGCTGCTTGGCAAGCTCCAAATCAAAATCAAGCCCCGAATCAAAACTGCGGCTGAGAAAAAGAAACCGTGCCGCATCCCGGCCCACCTCATCTACAATATCCTTTAAGGTGACAAATTCCCCGGCCCGGGTGGACATGGCCACCGGAACCCCTCCCCGTAAGAGGTTCACCAACTGGATTAAAATCACATCAAACTGATCACTGGATCTACCCGAGGCATCAATGGAGGCATTGATGCGGTTGATGTATCCATGGTGATCTGCCCCCCACACATCAATGACCCGATCAAAGCCCCTGTCAAATTTTTCCATGTGATAGGCAATGTCCGAGGCAAAATAGGTGGTAAGACCATTCTGGCGCACCACCACCCGATCTTTTTCATCGCCAAAGGATTCGGTCCTAAACCACATGGCGCCATCTTTTTCATAGATGACATCTTTTTCCCGAAACATGTCAATGACGGCCTGAACCCGGCCGGAATCATAAAGACTCTGCTCACTGAACCATTGATCAAAGGAGACACCAAACGCTGCCAGATCATCCTGGATGCCTTTGAGTATCTTGTCCGCAGCATATCTGGCGCAGATTTGAACCCCTTCTGCCTCTTCTTTTTCAGCAATGTCTTTGCCCATGAGTTCCAGAATTTCCGCTGCAATCTCCTGGATATATTCGCCCTGGTAACAGTCATCCGGAAAGTCAATCTCCCGGCCAAGAGCCTCACACAGGCGAAGCCACACAGAGCGGCCCAGGGTCCTGATCTGTCTGCCGGAATCATTGATGTAGTATTCCTTTTGCACATCATATCCGGCAAAGGCAAGAATATTGCCCACTGCATCCCCCACGGCGGCACCACGACCATGACCCACATGGAGCGGCCCTGTGGGGTTGGCACTGACAAACTCCACCTGAACCTTTTTACCCTGCCCCATTTTAAGGGCACCAAACCCATGATCTTTTTCATGCACCGTTGCAATAACAGGATGCCAGGAGGCGGGGGTTAAAAAAAAATTAATAAATCCGGGGCCTGCAATCTCACATT
>Ga0208900_1000867_pt1 | contig 17622 bp, 10 predicted proteins | sample AntAceMetag02UKK_FD_184763 | JGI IMG/M metagenome (GOLD analysis project Ga0208900, IMG submission 184763) | Saline lake microbial communities from Ace Lake, Antarctica - Antarctic Ace Lake Metagenome 02UKK (SPAdes) (version 2) | ecosystem: Environmental > Aquatic > Non-marine Saline and... | reverse complement strand
CCGTCTTCTGAAGATAACAGGCCCTATGTAGCGTCCACAATGGATGGCTCAAAATTATTCTTCTCATGGATCGATACTGATATACCCGATATTGGCGATAACATCAGCCCTGATATTTTTTGCATTGGTTATGATGTAATAAACAATACTTATTCCCAAAACGCCAATGTTACCTTCCTGACGAATGCCATGTGGAATGCCTACATGGCATGTGGATCAAAATATGTTTTTGACCATGGCGACGGAACTTATACCATACCTTTTGCTTATCAGGAAATCAACACCGAAGAACTCCTCGACCCCGTGCAATTTTTCTATATTGATAACTATGTGTTAACCGATGCTGATCTTGCTTTTACCACTGGTTTAGAAAAACCACAAACGGCTTCGCATCAGTTATCCAATAACTTTCCGAATCCTTGCAGTGATGTAACAAGGATGAGTTTGTATCTTGAAAACTCATCTGTGGTTAGTTACAACATATCCAACCTGCTTGGGCAAGTAATCTGGAATGAAGCCCAGACAAAACTTTCCCAGGGCAATCACGTACTGACGCTTGATGTTTCCACACTGAAAACAGGGGTTTATCTTTACAATGTTACAGTTGATGGGAAAACACATACTGGTAAAATGCTGGTGAATTAAGTATGTATTAATCAAACCAGGAAATGGTTAATAATAACTGGGTGAAGGTCAAATTAGCTATATTTGACCTTCACTCATCTAAACTACATTTCAGTCTCATAAAATGAACAACCTATGAAAAAATGCACATTCATTTTAACAATTGGCCTTTTTTTCTTTAGTACGCTATCCCAGGCAGCCTGGCTTAAAAATGTTTCGCAAACAATCATGCAACCGGATGGCACTGTGATTCATTGCCTGGCTACCGGCGATGAATTTTACAACTGGATGCACGACAACAACGGTTACACAATTATCCAGGATCACAATACCGGTTATTATTGCTATGCTCAACTGGAAAATGAGAGGCTTGTTCCCTCACAATTTATTGTTGGCAAAGCTGATCCGGCCAAAACCGGGCTAATCCCCGGAATGAACATTTCAGCGGAAGCTATGAAAAATATCCGGTCGGAATTTATGAAAAACCATATGCCGGAAAAAACTCCTATTAGCGGATTTGATAATCCTGGCTCGAAGAGAAACATTGGCGCCCTCAACAACCTGGTGGTGTATATCCGCTTTAGCGACCAAAATGAATTCACAAAGGACACCTCCGAACTATGGAACATGTTTAACCAACAAGCTACCGGGTATAATTCGCTATACAATTATTACCAGAGTGTTTCGTACGGACAACTTGCTATTCCCTCAACCTTTTATCCGCTTAACATTGAACCCACAGTTATTTCTTATCAGGATATTTATCCGCGCAACTATTTTATGCCCTACGATGTTACGACAAACCCCAATGGTTATCAGAACTCAGACCAACTGAAAGAAAGGGAGCACAACTTGTTAAAACGGGCTATCCTCGAGATTCAGGATCAAGTGCCTGAAAGTTTGAACATCGACTATAACAACGATGGTTACGTTGACAATGTGGCGTTTATCATTCGTGGAAATGCAACTGCCTGGGCAACCTTACTCTGGCCTCACCGCTGGGCACTGTATTCAGAATTTGTTTATATACATGGCAAGAGAGTTTACGATTATAATTTCCAGATCGAGGAAAGGCTCGGAATAACTGGTGTTGGCGTTCTTTGTCATGAAATGTTTCACTCCCTTGGTGCCCCGGATTTATATCATTATGGCACACACCCTGTCAATCCAGTGGAGGATTGGGATATTATGGGAACGACATCAGATCCACCCAGGTCGATGGGTGCATATATGAAATACAGGTATGGTACCTGGGTTGAAGAAATTCCTGAGATTACTGAATGTGGCAACTACACGCTAAATCCGGTTTCCTCTCCTGAAAACAATTGTTACAAAATTGCATCACCAAATTCCACCACCGATTACTTTGTGCTTGAATACCGCAAAAAAGAAGGCACTTTTGAAGGTGAAATACCAAATTCAGGTTTATTGATTTACAGAGTAAACACACTGGAGGATGGAAATGGAAATAGCCAGGGCCCTCCCGATGAACTTTATGTTTACCGGCCCAATGGCACACTCAACATCAATGGAATTACAAGCAATGCCACCTTTGCCGAAGACTACGACAGAACCGAATTTAACGACAACACCAACCCTACATGTTTTTTGTCAAATGGAAACCCCGGCGGCCTCGACATCTCCAATGTTGGCATTGTTGGCGAAACAATTTCGTTTGAGGTGAACTTTGAAAAAGAACCTGCTGCCGATCTTTCAGCCTCCGGCACCCTAATAACCGAAAACTGCACTGTAGATTTTACCGACCTTTCGGTTTGTAATGTGGATAGCTGGGAATGGATTTTTGAAGGCGGAATTCCTGAATCTTCAAACGAACAATTCCCTTTGGGAATTTTGTATGAGAACGAAGGATCATATGATGTGAGCCTGACTGTAAGTAACCAGTGGGGGCAAAATACTATTAGCAACACAGACTTCATTACTGTCAGTACTTCAGCTTTACCGGTAGCCAATTTTTCGTGCAGCGATACCCTTATTTGTACAGGTGCTGTCGTTGAATTTATTGACCTTAGCGAAATTTGCCCCACCACCTGGGAATGGGAAATCACACCCAACACGGGTATCGAATTTATCAACGGCACATCACCAGGCTCACAAAACCCGGAAGTCGTTTTTAATGAACCCGGATACTTCAACATTAAATTAACTGCCACTAACGCTAATGGCGAAGCTGAATTTGTCAGGAGCGATTATATCAAATCCGGTGGAATACAGATTTCGGGAAATTGGCAGGAGTCGTTTGAACTTGATGATATTAATGTCAGTGGTTGGTCTGTGGTGAATCCTGATGATGACATTACTTGGGAGTTGTATAATATAGGAGGACTGCCCGACGGGACTATAGCTGCCGGGATAAACTTATTTAATTACTACGCGTTCAACCAGCGAGACCAATTGGTCAGCCCGGCTCTAAACATAACAGGGATGGGAACACCTTGTTATTTAAGTTTCAAACACGCCTATACTACTGTAAACCCAAGCTACTCCGATTCATTGATCGTTAAAATTTCACACGACTGTGGCGAATCGTGGTCACGTGTATTAGCGATTGCAGAAAATGGCAGCAATAATTTCATCACACACGAGAATATCACCTACAACTTTATCCCTTTAGAAGCAAATGACTGGTGTGGTGAAGGATTTGGCGCAACATGCTCAACAATTGAATTGTTAGATTTTGACAATCACCCCAACACAAAAATTATGTTCGAATCTGTTTCTGTAATTGGTAATAACCTCTTTATTGACGATGTCAGACTTGATATAATGGAAATTGTTAACGAGAAAGCTGATGAAGAACAGATATTAATATTTCCAAACCCATCAGCCGGAATTTTTTCAATTTCGTCAGGTATTAACCTAAATGGTGTTGATGCTATGATTTATAACCAGCAGGGTCAGATACTAAAACAATTGATAATCGATCAGGTTTCTGCAGGAAACACCCTTAACCTTGATTTATCAAATTTCCATAAAGGTATCTATATCCTAAGGCTCACTGGAGAAGATTTTTCATCAACAAAAAAATTAATAGTTAATTGATGATAAGCCTCTCGAAGGCAATGCTTGATATTAAACCCCAAGTAAGATTAACACCTTGTTCTTTCGATATCCAAGCTCCAAAAATAATACTTCAACGTGCGATGACAAATGGGAATAGATTTCTCTCCGTCGGCTGGCAGATCGAAATGAAATTGATAAGCTTATCAGGACTCAAACCAGATTTTTGTGCTTATTTATACAAACCAATTTGCAATTAGTGGAGCCCTTCCATGTTTTTGCTAATAACCTGAGTTCGATATAAGAATTATAATTAAATGGTTGAATTTCAATAGCTCTGGGTTTTAACCCAGGGTAAAGGATTTAAAGTATCAAACCAGATTTTTGAAAATTTTGTAAAATGATAAAAAAATACAAGATTTTTGAAAATCCTTAGCAACATGTATCAATTTAATCCCTGCCCTAAAGGACAGGGCGATTGAAATTCAACACGATAAGTTGCCTATGTTATATCGAACTCAGGTTAATAAGTTATTCAACAATTTAAAAGTGTATTTATTTTTACCGTTTTAATATTTCTTCAACTTTCAACTGTAAACACCACCTGCTCGATAAAATCCCTGGGCGTAGTGGAATAATCGAATTTAATTGGTACGGAACGAACCATAACCTTATCGTTAAGGTTAATGAAATGCAGGTAACTTTTGGCACGGACGAGGGACGCCTACGCCAGCGGGGAACTCCGTTTATCGAATATTAAAGGAACGGGCGGCCCGGACATGTCTGGTGTAGTACCTATATTTCTCTAATTGGTAGCCAAGGCCAAAATATTGCAACCAGGCTTGACAAGCATTGGTCGCCGTAGAACTCCAATAGTGTTCGTTCGCAAAGCTTATATAACCACCCTGTCGTAGATTAATGTACATCAGGTTAAGCTCATCTTTAGAGGGTAGAAACCAGTCGTTGTACCCGTTCAACTCCAATTCATCACAAATCCAAGGGGCTGTTTCGGTATCGCTACAATTCGATAGAATAATAGCTGTATTGACTGCTCCAGTTCCTATATCAGTACTGGTTCCGTTAATAATGTGTCCGTAACAACCCCACTCAATACCAGTACTCTGATCATTTTCGGCACATGCCAGGCCACCACCATTACCATCAAGATAGAAAACAATACCACCAAATGCTGACATTCCGATTTCAATGGTTGCAACTATTTCTTTTTTTGCTGAAGTAAATGATTGGTAATATGAATAAATGCGGTAAGTATAAATTTTACTTTCCAAATCCACAGCCTCATCAGTAAAAATACTTTGTCCGTCGTTTATAGTGACAAATTCCTCCTCCCATGTGCCTTCATTTTCTTTGCGGTCAATTTTAAAACCATCATGGCCGGTTTCGTTATAATCCCATGATAAGGTTATAGATGTAGTTGAATTAGCTATAATATCCAAATTTTCAGGTGGTGGGAAGATGGCATCAAAATTAGATTCTGCCCATGATGAATTAAAATTTCCTGCATAGGCATAAACTCTGTAGGTATATGTCAACGATTGACCGGGAATAATCTCCGAATCACTCCAACTCCGGGTTTCTTTGGAAAAGGTCTGGTAGGCTACATGCCAGGGTTCATCTCCTTTTTTCCGATCTATTTTAAAGCCCTCAATGTCATATTCACCAAATGTCCATTTAAGTTGCTTTACAGTGATACTTATTTCATTGATTTCAAAGTTTTGGGGAGCCCAGAGATCAGGATTTAAATCACTAAAGGAACCATATGGATCATCCTTTTCGCATGCTGTCAACATAAAAAGGCTGAAAATAAGAATAAAGCTTGCAATTGTGTTAAGATTTTTCTTGTTCATTTCTTAGTTTTGTTTTGTTCACGAATTTTATTGCCGGGTCAAAAGTATAGTTTTCAAAATGATTTTTTCATGTAGTTATTTCTCCACTTCAAAATCTTAATTAATTGTATGTCTTCAAAAGAAATTGGACAAGACAAAGTTATGAATTAAGTTGTGGTTTTGCTAATTTTATAAACGCAAAATCATGAGCAATGAGACAGAAAAAGAAGAATACAGAAAAAATCAATAAGGAAATCCAGCAAAACACCAGGCGCAAGTTTTCATCAGAAGAAAAGATCAACAATAGTAGTCCGGGAAAAAGCCCTTCGGTATAGCTCAACCAGTAGATTTATTAATAGACAACCCGTTGGTTTTCACTAACACCGATAATTAGGTGGAAAGGGAGTCCATTTCCCATTGCTTTGTTTCTATTCCAAAATTATTTTCTGAACAATAATCCCGGAATCAGTGCTAATAGAGATATAATAAACACCTTCCGGCAGATAGGAAAAATCAATTCTATTTTTAAACATACCATTAACTGAATCCAGATATCCGCTAAATATAGCCTGGCCCTGAATATTAATTACCTTCAGAGTAAAAGCTTTGTCTGATAATCCCAAAACCTCAATATTAAACATACCATTAACTGAATCCAGATATCCGCTAAATATAGCCTGGCCCTGAATATTAATTACCTTCAGAGTAAAAGCTTTGTCTGATAATCCCAAAACCTCAATGTTAAAAATACCATTCGAAGGATTGGGATAAACAATTAGCTGTGGCTGCTTACTATCTTCAAGAATATTTACAAAGGGATCAATTGTAAGCTGCAGATCATCCTCATCATCGCCCTCGCATGGTGCAAAAGCTTCGGCATACAGGCTGAGTGTAACCTCTCCGTTATCAATATCATCTGCCCCCGGTGTATAAAAGGGTTGGGCAATGTTAACGTTGCTAAATACGCCATCCCCCGAAGTTGACCAGTGCAATGAGTCAGCATTAACAATTTCAGGGTTAAGCTGCAAAGTATGGTTCACATTAATAGTGGTATCGTTGCCCAGGTTAACATACACATTCTCGATAATGTCAACATGTACCGTATCGGATGCTTCCATTCCTGCTTCGAAGCCGTATGCTGTGAGGATCAGTTCAAACCAGCCATTTTCAAGGTCACCGCTTCCCCTGACATACGCGGGGTATAATGTATTGCTATTAAACATATTGCCATCTCCGGTAGAAGTCCAAAGTACAGTTTGCTGCCCTGTTGCATTTCCCTCGGCATAAAAAGCTTCCTCAAAACAAATTGAATTATCCGGGCCTGCATTTGCAGTAGGCGCTTCTATAGGACCAAAATCGAATGAAACAATCCTTGTTCCCCATGCCGTAGTTGGCATATATTGGCTGGTGTACCAAAAGGTGATATCATCTACAGGGTCAACGGCCATGGAGCTGTAATCGCCCCATCTCGCGCTGTTTGTCTGCGAGTGACTACCCTCGATGACTACTATTTCTTCAATATCTAATTCGCCTAAAGCAGCTCCGGCAGTTTGCCCTGAATAAGCAACGGAAGGAAAAAGAGAATGGCCTGTCATTGAATAAGCCAGGGCAATATCTCCATCTCCATTCATCGCAATACTGCCCATCCATCGGCTCAGTCCATCAGCAGGACAATACGTTCCTTCCTGGTAAATAACCCAGTCGTCCTCACCGGCATCTTTGCGAAGTTCATACCAGCGAATACCGGCAACAGTATCCACCATTACCGTGTGATTTACTACCATGCATTCGTAAGTGCCAAAATTCCGGTATTGTAATGGGTTCATCAGGTATTTCGATAAAGGATCGAGCAATTGATCGGTGTTGGGTTGTGGCAACTGCTCCCTTACACTGGGATTGAAAAAATTGAAAGGTGTTACCGGGAAATCATTTTGCAATGTATAGGTTGAATTAGATGGTGTTTGCCAATCCGTTTCAAACTTATATACCTCCAGCTTTTGCTGGCCATATTTTATCAGGTTTACCATATAATTTGGCGCATCAGCCGGTGGCAGAACAGGTCCGGCGAGGTTTGCTGACTTTACACTATACTGATCAGGGTAAGGCCCAAACATAATAATTTGTGCCTCGGGATCACCCACTAACATGGCATCCCGATCCATGGCTGCAATAATGGCTCCTTCAAAGTCATTCTGGAACATATTGTAGGTCGAGTAGTAGCCATCGGGCCAAATACTGAATTTCGGATAATCATTAAAAAGATCGAACTCGAAAGCATAGCGGTAATATGAACCCAGGGGATCTGCTGTCTCTGATACAGCTATCAATTGCCAGAAAGTGCCATTATTGGTTTCCACTGCAAACTGCGTAGCCACCCATCTGTCGGCAAGGTCATCATACAAAACAATGGGGTCACCATCGTTGGTGCCGGTCCATGGGCCGATAAAACCATCCCATAAGGTACTGTTATCCACAGGCCCGTAGAGGAGGTTTCCTTGTCGGTCCCAAATTGCAAAAGCCAAATTTACCATCTGAAAATAATGATTTGGGCCAACATCACCATCTGAATCGGAGGGATTACTTCCATTGCGCACAATGCCCGGGAAACTTTGTTTAGGACCTTTCACACTCTTTGTTCCCATATCTTTTTGGCGAACAGCATCGTCAACTGCTTCAACCCTGGTGCTAAACAAATGGCTTTCATCCTTACTCCGATTGCCAATAACACCATCTTTCCAACTGCGATCGCGAGTTCCAACCATTACAATCTTCATGTCGCGCAATGGTGGCGTTTTGTCGCTAAACACAGCAGTTTTAACTACTGGTTCGGTGGAAGTAAATTGCTGTCCGTGCAGTGCAATACTTGTCAATAGAAAGGAAAGTACTACTGAAGCTATTATTGTTTTATTCATATTATGTAATTATTGTAGATAGTTGCAGCCTTTACCAAATTCTTATGACCCCAACCCCAACCCTTCCCCTCAAGGGGAAGGGAGTGCCATCACACCGGCCAGTGCGGTGGAATCCTCCCCCTCTAGGGGGATTTAGAGGGGGTCTATGCTAGCGGAATTTTGATGGAATTGATAGTAAGCAGCTAAATAAATGCCATCTTGAAATGTCTAAAAAGAAGGACTGGTTAATAATCTTGATGCCAACCAAATCCTTCTCATTTTTACAACAATATATGTCACTTACAAAAACTAAATCTCAGTTTTAAAAGTACAAAACTACTGTACAATCATTTTTCCATTAAACTTCGAATTACCAGCTGTTAAATCATAAAAATAGATACCATGATTTAGGTTTCCAAAATTGAGGGTGAGCTGGTGGGGGCCATTTGCCAGTTGATCGAAATTGAATTGTTTAATCAATTGTCCTGAAACATTATAAACGTCAATTTTCACATCGCTCTTCCTTAACAGGTTGATGTTGAAATGTGTGGTTTCACTAAATGGATTAGGGAAATTCTCGGCCAATGATACCAGCGGCTCATTATTTACCTCATCGATAGCCGTAACGGTGTATGACCTTTCAAAGTCGGGAATATACCAAAACTGAACCGGAGAAGCTATATCACCACCATCCAACTGCTCATAAGCAAACGGGATAGTACACTCGTATGTTCCATTGTCCGACACATCGGCAAATACATAATGCGACATGCAGCCCCAGAAAGATTGCCACATCGCTTCCGACCATTCAGTAACATTTATTACCTCTTCGCCATGCATGGTCATTTCAGGGATATATTCGCGGAAGAAAATATCGGGCTGGTTATTGTCAATTGCTCCTTCAATCCGGGTATCAAGGAAGGAAAAGAACACGATGGCACCATCTTCAGTAGTTGATACCTGCGCCCTGTTATACATTTTCATTGTACTTCCAGAAGATCCTGTAAATTCGTAATCCATCGTTTTTGGGTAATCAATAACAAAAGACTCCCAGGTTTCTCCCTGATCAGCACTGTAAATGTGGAACAAAGCAAAAACGCCTTCGTAATTCCACCATTCCTGAGCTTCAAGATCACAGATAGCCACTACTCCCATAATATGTGGGTTTCCCCAGGCGTCAACTGCCATATCCATATGATAACCCATGAAGTAAGGAATATCTTCACGATCCGGAACTGGTTCAGGATCAAAAAAATCAACAAGGGCTTCGTCTGAAATAAAATTTACAACTTCCTGGAGGCCGTCTTCGCCACCAAGTTGTACTTCAATAGGTTCATCGGACCATGTTTCCCCACCGTCAGTGGTTTTGAAAAGAAAAGGATGGTACCATGTTGATTGCAGAAAATCCTCACCGTTTGTAAGTGCACAAATCCATCCTGTCATGCCATCAGGGGCAAAAGCAACTTTTACATCATTTATGCCCGCATCATCATTAATCTCCAAGGGCATATGTTCAAAGGTATAATCAAAATCTTCGTTTACATCATTCCAAAGACCATGGCCAACAATAAGGTTTCCTGTGTATGTGTACTCTCCTGAACTACCATCATTTTCTTCATCTACTACCCATGCTTCACCCAGTTGGGTAATGGTATATCCCGAAGGAAGGTATTGGTAATAATCATCTTGCGAAGGCAAATTATTTTGCGTGGGCAAGGCACCTACTCCCAGCTTTTCTGATCCCCAGGCATAACCACCCCAGCTACCACCAGTACCCGCCGGGTTTGACGCGTCGAGCGTGGGAGTAAAGTATGAAAAATATGCTTCATCGGGATTTGTGTTACCAGTTGGATTGTACAACAAACCCTGGGGATAACGTGCATTATAAGAATCCGGTAAATTGGGATCGTAAACCTGATTATTTACCGACCATGTTTGACCTCCATCAGTTGATAAATCATAGGCAAGATAACCCGATCCGGGAGGGTCGGCCATGCGGTGCACAAATGAAATTGAATTGATGTCGTTGTTTGCCCAAAGATAAGTTGTTCGCATGTACGAAAACCCCCAAGCATTTGCCGATTGGCCAATAGCGATGGTTTGAACAGCATCGGTGCTTTTGAACGTTGAAGGAGGCCTTGCTGGTAGCTTTGTGTTCAAATGAACCGGTGTGGCCAGATTTTGTTTATCGCTTTGTTCAAGCACGAACTTTCCTGGAGAGCTGAAATCCTCTTTATTAAAATTTTGTGCACTTAATCCCAAGGCACCGGTTACAAATAAAAACAGTATTAGTTTTTTCATTACGGAGTGATTTAGTTGGTTTTATAATAAAAATTGTTTTCTCACCACAAATTTACATAGATCATATTCGTACGCCCAATTGATTCGACGGATTAAAAAAGTTTTTACCTTTGATACCGATTTATTTCATCAATTCAACAACGGTTTCTATGTTAGACAAGTTTGATAACAAAATTTTGAGTTTATTAAAAGCAAATTCACGGGCTTCATTTGCTGAAATCGGACGGGAAATAGGCCTTTCCGCATCATCGGTCCGTGAACGCATCCAGCGATTATCCGATTCAGGTGTGATTAAAAAATTTACAATTGAATTGAACCATGACCAATTAGGATTCGAATTGGAAGCATTTATCTTCATCAAATTGTTCAGCGGTAAACTGAAAAAGTTTATTTCGATTGTTAATGAATTTGAAGAGGTCCAAAATAGTTACCGGATCACCGGAAATCAAAATGTAATCATGAAAGTGATTTTAAAGGACCAAAAGCACCTCCAGGTTTTTCTTGATAAAATAATGGTTTTTGGCGACACAACTACTTTAATTGTACTCTCAGAAATTATCGATCCTGGACAACAGGATTCCCAAATAAGACTATAAACTTGAGTCCAACATAAGAATGTTGTTAGCTCATTGAAATTATTAGTTTTTGGTTATCAATGTTCTATTACCCATCCTATCAATAACTTACCCTATAAAGTTTCCATTGCAGTTTTCAAACAAGCTTCTTTTTCTATTTCACAACCTTGTTTAATCAAAGAAGCTTCGATGGCTTTCAGGGTGATTACAACTTCTTTCTGACTTGTCATACCCATATGTCCAACCCTGAAATATTGTGTTCTTATTTCTGGTAAAAGCCCGCCTGCAACAATAACACCTTCATCCACAATACCTGAAATTATCGCTGCACCAGGAATATTTTCAGGAAAATAAGGTGCCGAGAGGGTATTTGCGGCAACATCGTTGTTAACAGGAATAGTACCAAGGCCAAGGCTTTTCAAGCCTTCACGAAAAGCATGTCCTACTTTGCGGTGCCGTTCAATGCGTTGCTCCATTCCTTCCTCCAAGATAAGCTGCAAACTTTTTTCAAGAGCGAGGATAAGATTTACTGCAGGTGTTCCGAAATAGGAAGGCTTGCGTTGCATATATGCTTCCATAATGGGCAGCCAATTTTCCCAGTCGGCGTAGTAATTTCCTACGGGTGTTTTACGGTTTTTCCAAACCGACAGTGCTTTTTGTGAGACAACCATCAAGGCCAATCCGGGAGGAACTCCAATTGCTTTTTGAGAAGCGGTAAGTACCACGTCAATACCCCAGGCCTCTTGTTGTATCTCTTCACCTGCCACCGAACAAACACCATCAAGTATGGTGAGCACATCATACTTCCTGCCCAATTCACCAAAGGGTTTCGGGTCGTTCAGTACTGCCGTTGAAGTATCAACATGGGTAAAAGTCATCAGCTTGTATTTCTTTTTCTTCAACGCTTCCTCAACCTTGTGGATGGGCACGATGTCGCCAATTGGAGCAGTGAGCAAGGTTACATTGGCACCATATCGTTTTAACAATTCAGCATAACGCTGGCCAAAATATCCGGTTGAAACCACCAGGGCATGGTCGCCCGGTTCAATCAGGTTCGACCCGGCAATGTCCATGGCCAGTGTACCAGTTCCTGCAACAACAAAGGGTTGCCCCGAGGGGCACATCCACACTTTTTTCATCATTTCCAAAGTGTTGCCAAACAATTCAATAAAATTAGGGGCAACATGGCTGGGTGTTGGAATGCTCATAGCTTCCATAACTTCCGCATCGAATTCGATCGGACCGGGAATCATTAAAAGTTTTCTTTTCATTTTCTTAGGCTTTGATGTTATAGTCATTTAAAATTTTCAATAATTCTGATTTTGTTTTGGTATCAAGCGGGAGGATGGGTTTGCGTGCCGGCCCTCCATACAGTCCGATATAATCCATGGCTTCTTTTAAAGCGGGTACACCCCATCGTTTGGTAACGGCATTGTTTACAGGGATAATATCTATTTGCAGCCGACTTGCTTCGGACATATCACCAGCAACAAAGGCTTTATGCATGGCAATACATTGTGCAGGGGCAATATTTGCCGAGGCCAAAATACCGCCACAAGCTCCAACACTCATGGCCGGAACAAGAAATCCTGCAGAACCTGCCAGTAGCTGAAATTCTGATTTTACCCGTTTTCTGATGGCGCCCATTTTTGCAACATTCCCACCCGAGTCTTTCATGCCTATTATATTTGGGTGTTCCGAAATCATGAGTATCGTTTCAGCCTCCATGTCCATTCCCGAGTTAGCAGGCATGTTGTAAACAACTACAGGTACTGTTGAAACATCAGCTATAGCAAAATAGTGCTGTTTAAGGGCTTCGGGCTTCATCAATCCTTTGAAATAAAAAGGGTTTAAAACCAGCACCGCATCAGCACCGGCCTTTGCCGCTGCCTTCGTGAGCATGATTGTTTCGCGTGTTGACTGGCCACCTGTGCCCGCAATCATCAATTTATCCTTAGCAATGGCTTCGCGGCCCATTTCGTACACCTGGATTTTTTCGGCATCAGATAAATGCACCAGCTCGCCATTGGAGCCCAAAACTAAAAAGCCACGCAAATCGAAAGAACTCAATTTCTCGATATTGTTCCTCATCTTATCTAATGCCAGGTTTTCATCCTTATCGAATGAACTAGGCAAAGGAGGGAAAATTCCATTTAATTGTATCATGTTTCAAAATTTTTACAAAAATAGAAACTAATCCTTCGACAAGAAAATGGATTCGTTGGAATATTGAACTTTTTGCCGTTGAAAAAACAAAATCTTGAAGCTAAAGTTGGCTTGTTCTTAAGGGTGCACGCCAAATGGCACAAGTATTAATTTTCCACTAATTACGTTGTAGTAATATGCAGAAAAGTAGAGGGGAAATCCTCGTAGAGGATTCATAAAATCAAATAATTTAGATAAAGTGCAATTTGTCGTACGCCCTATCTTAATGAACCCGAAAAATATTCTACATTTGTCCGTTCCGAACCTGGAGTTAAATATCGAACAATAAATGAAGAGAGAGCCATGAAAATCCTTAAGAAGATTCTGAAAATTACGGGCCTATTAATTGGTTCGATTATCCTTTTCATGATTTTGCTGGTAGTTGGGGCCAAAATATTTGAAAACCAACTTGCTTCCATTGCCTTGGAAGAATTGGAAAACGAGATAGATGCACCCATGTCTATTGGTGAAGTTTCACTTATTCCGCTTTTCTCTTTTCCCCGGCTCAGTGCCGAAATAAACAACTTATGGATTGGAAACCCAAAAAGTTCAAGCAACGACACCCTTTTTTACATCAATAGTTTAAAAGTAGGACTTGACTCCTGGGACTTATTCAATGGCATTTACACGATTGATAAAATAGAATTTTCTGGTTTAAATTTTGATTATATCATCGATAAGAGCGGTAAATCAAACATCGACTTTCTGATTAACGCTTTTATTGATACAACAGCCGTTGATAATAAGATCCCATTACCAACAGATACACCGGTAACTTCGATTGATTTTTTGGCAGAAAAACTCAGGTTGGAAAACATCCGGGTTCATTATTACGACAGCCTGACACATACAGCTGCCCAGGTTTTTATCCCGGGAATTAACATGAAAGCCAAAGGCAAAAACGATGTTTATGAGGTAGAAACTGACGGTAGTTTTGTATTGAACATGATCCTTCTTGAAGGGACGAAAGCCCATTTAATGGAATCATGTACAGTAAATTTTGATTTGATATACAGGGATAAAGAAGTCAGTATAGAGGAATTAAATATTCGCACCGAAGGCATTGAAATGGATTTGGAAGGAACTGCAGGGCTTAGCGATACGCTCATGATAAATACCTCACTTGTTGCAAAAAACATAGATTTTGATGTTCTGAATAAATATCTGCCGGATGAGTACATCAGTCTTTTTGATGGGGCAAAGTCGGATCTGTCACCATTTACTGCTGATGTAAATATGGAATATGCAGGCAATGATGCCATTATCAATAAGTTATTGATCAAGAGTGATGGAATTGACCTGGGGTTGAAAGGAGCTATAAACCTTGGCGATACACTTACGGTAGATGCCACTGTTGATGCAAATTCGCTGGACATTGATATCTTAAAAGAATTCATCCCAAAGCAGTACATCGAAGAATATGGGATTATTGATATGGGTGGCCTGGCTAATGCCTCTGCCAGGATAAAAGGCAAATATGCCGATTCAACATTGTTGCCCTTGGTTGATGCAGATGTGAAGCTCAAAAAAATCAGGCTTCAAACCAAAGATTATCCGGAAATAAAAACCCTGAACCTGACAGCACGTGTCACGAATGGTAAAAAATTGGATATGAGCGAGGCAGTGATTAACATCGCCAACCTTGATATTAAGACTTTACAAAGTTCGGTTTATCTCGATGGAACCGTTCGGGGAATTGAAAGCCCGCGATATAATATCAGCACAACTCTGGATATCAACCTTGCAGAGTTTGAAAGCCAAATCCCCGACAGCCTGGCCCGAAATCTGGAAGGCAATATTATTGCCTCAATAAAAACAAGTGGCATCCTGCCCGAAAAAATCCCTGATGATTTTGTGGATTATATTTTAGACAAAACCACGCTATCCATAAATTTTAATGAAGTTTCCGGCTTACTCATGGATTCGCTGCAAATTGATAAATTTAGCGCAGCAATGAATTATTCACCACAAATTTCAGGTGATAAAAATATTGACATCAAAAACCTGGACCTAATATCTGAAGCTTTAAACATCAACCTAAATAACAGCTCACTAACAGCTATTTTATCAGGTAAAGTTTTGGATCTTTCAACCTTGGGGGCTGAATTACAATCATTCAGGATCCAAAATGGGAGCAACCTAATTGTGGGAAGCGCAGAAATAAACAATTTTGAAGCTCCCGAATTTGATGTCAACACAAACGTTTTTCTTAAGCTTGACGAGTTAATGGCCTTTGCGCCTGATTCGTTGGTCAAAAATATGACAGGAACAATTAAAGCCAGCGTTCAGATACATGGGAAAATCCACCCCGATTCACTGGAAACTCAACTATTTCCCATCCTTTTTGATAACAGTAGTTTTGATCTCGCACTCAACGATATTAGCCTGGCTTTTCCCGATCCTATAATGGATATTGATGGTATTTCAGCCAGAATCAGCATGAAAGACGATGTACTGAACATCGATGATTTTTCGGCAATTTACAATGGTTTGAGTTTTGAGATGGACTCAAGTATCGTACAAAATATTTATAAATCTGTGCTCCTTAACCAAAAAGAGGAGTTGTATGTTAAAATGCACCTCAAGCTTGGCGACATCTTTTACGATAACTTTAAGCACCTGATGGCAATTGATGATACAAATACAGGCCCTGATAATTCAGGTAGCGCGAGCCTTGAAGATGAAGTGCAAAACTGGACTTTCCTCATCCATGGGACAGCTTCTGTGAACAGCATCAATATTGATTCAACGGTTATTGAAGGTTATACCATCAATCAGCTCCACATTGATGATATGTCCACACTTTTTAAGCTTACGGATAGTACCTACGTTTTAGATCAATTTAAATTCAAGGCATTTGAAGGAGAGATGAATAACTCCTTTCATTATAAGATAAGAGAAGATGGAACGCAATCAATGTCCTCGCGCAATGTAATCCAGGAAATGAATATCGAGACCTTGCTCAGGGATATGGATAACTTTGGAATGGACTCGCTTCTCAGCTACAAAAATATCAGCGGGCTTTTTTCAACGGACCTGAACACTTTCATCCCAATAGACGATTCCGTATTGATAGACAAAATGATGGTTAGCGGGGATGTGGTCCTCGAAAAAGGTGGCGTTTACGATTACCCGCCAGCACAGGAAATATCGAGTTTACCAGGTTTAAAGGATTTGGATAATCTACAATTCAAAACCCTCCGAAGCAGTATTTTTATGTTCAAGAACAAACTTTATGTCCCACGAACCAATATTGTTAGCAATGCACTGGATATTGCAGCTTTTGGCATGCAAAGTATGGATTATGATTGTCAGTACCATCTGGAAGTTCACCTGAGCAATATACTCTTTGGGAAATCGAAAAAAAGGAATAGAAAGCAAGAAACAAGTGGTGATGAAATTGATGAAGAATCATTAAAAAAAGCATCGCATAAAGTAAGATATTCTGTTGAGCAGGGAGAATCAAAAGTAAACAGGGACACTAAGGATTCCCGCGAGGCAATGATGAATAAGATAAGGGTACAACAAAAGATGCTGGATTTCATTTTCTTCCCAAAGAATATCCATTATAGTACCGCAGTTGATAAAAAGAACTAATTTTGCTATCGTAATTCAAGAAAAATAAATTTAATCAAAAACAAAATGAAAACATTAAAATCATTGATGGCCATTGCGATAGTAGTTTTGATCTCGTTACCATTTTCAAGTTGTGAAGATTTAGGAGATGAAAGCTGCGAGCAACAAGACATGAACCAAATCCTTAATTGTGGTTCGGAAAAAAACGTGGAGGTATGCTGTACCACAGATGCTGATTGTGTATACAAATATAATGGGCAGGAATATCCTGATTCAAATGCAGGACGTAGTGATCTGTCTGATGCACTGGGCTGTAATTACAAAAATTCAGGTGAAAACGAGGCACAAAAGGAGCTAATCATTTCACACCTGGTTGCGATGAAGGAAAGAGCTTTGGTGGGGATTTACTAGAAATAAGTTCTGTAACAAGTCGATTGTAAAGGATAATATAGATTTCTTCCCGCACGTGCGAATTCGCGTCAAGCTAAACAGCAATTTTTTCATATTTCTGCATTAGATTAATTCGATCGTTTCTTTTATCATACCTGCATTTCAATAGCATTAGCTTTCTTATTTTCGTTGCAT
>Ga0208900_1000866_pt1 | contig 17622 bp, 15 predicted proteins | sample AntAceMetag02UKK_FD_184763 | JGI IMG/M metagenome (GOLD analysis project Ga0208900, IMG submission 184763) | Saline lake microbial communities from Ace Lake, Antarctica - Antarctic Ace Lake Metagenome 02UKK (SPAdes) (version 2) | ecosystem: Environmental > Aquatic > Non-marine Saline and... | reverse complement strand
CGCTTACTACGCCCGATTTGCCCCCCAACTCAAGGAGAGTCAATATGCCAAGGAGATTTGGGCCCTCTATGATAGCGGGGAATTAAACCCGGAGCAAGAACTCACCGGCCTTTTTGAAGACACCACCCGACAGCCGATGTGGAGGCAGTGCTGGAAGAGATCCAAGAAGCCCTGGCCGAAGAGCAGGAACGCCAGCGCAGGATGGCTACACTTTATTAATGATCCCAGATAAATTTTATTATTAGGATTCCATAATATCATGTCAAACCCATTGTTCAGAGCCATAGAAGGCCAATACGACCAGTTTGTAAGTGATCTTGAAACCATTGTCAATATCGATTCCAGCAGTGACCTGATTTCCGGCATTGAGGCGGTAGCAGCATTTTTTCAAAAACGGCTGGCCGCCCTGGGATTTGAGGTCCGAATCCAACATCTGGGCGATGCAGGCGTTCCCTGCCTTGAGGCTGTCAATAAACCCGGAGACGATTCATTTGATGTCATGTTTCTCGGGCACATGGATACTGTTTTTCCTCCTGGAGAAGTGGCGGGTCGTCCTTTTTCCATCAGCGGCAACAAGGCCTTCGGCCCTGGCGTCTGTGACATGAAAGGCGGACTCCTGGTAGCGCTGCATGCACTGGAGGCACTTCACGCGGCAGGCCTTCTCAATTCACTTAACGTCTGTGTGGGGTTTAACGGGGATGAAGAGACCGGTTCCGTGGCTTCCAGGCCCTGGATATGCCGTCTGGCGCAAAAGAGCCGCCGCGTCTTTGTGTTCGAGCCCTGTCGACCCGGCTATCGATTTGTCCTTTGTCGCAAGGGGGGAGGCTGGTTCCATGTGACAGCCTCGGGCACAGCAGCCCATGCAGGCGCTGATCCCCACAAGGGGGCTAATGCGGTGGTGGAACTTGCCCACCAGGTAATTGCCATCACCGGTCTCAATGATTCAGATACAGGAACCACAGCCCAGGTCACTGTCATGAATGGTGGGGACAAGATTAATATTATTCCTGCCCTGGCATCTGCCTCTGTGGATATCCGAATCGAAAAACGGGCTCAAAAAGAACGGGTAGAGACGTTTTTCAAAGACCTGCCCGGCAACGTTACCGTGCCTGGGGTTACCGTGTCTGTGGAGGGTTCCATTGATCGTTCCCCCATGGAGCCGGATTCCGACACCATGGCGTTGTGGGAGATCATCAGAAAAACAGCAGAAAATATTGGTATTGAAACAGATTATATTGCCACGGGAGGCTGTTCAGACGGGAACTTCACTTCTGCAGAAGGAACGCCCACCATTGACGGCATGGGACTGGTGGGCAGTAATTCACACAGACAAGACGAATATGTGGAGTTGGATGCTGTTGTACCCATGGTCCGGATTATTACTGGTGTCTGTCGGGCCATCATCAAATAGCCTAATAAATAGTGTTACTCACAACGACACAGGATCTAAATTGCCCAGTTACTGAACCTTTTTTCTGATCGAAATCGACAACAATAATCATCCCTTTTTTCAGCGCTGTCATTCAGGCCATCCGTTTAAAGCAGCTTCGGTCAGTTTTTTTAAATCATCACCTTTCAGTGGACATCAGAGCAGAAAACAGGCGGCAAAATGATTCGGATGGATTTCTCGTAATTCAGGGGATTTCTGTGTACACATATCCTGACGTAGGGGGCAGCGGGTGTGGAAACGGCACCCCGGCGGCGGGTCTATGGGGCTTGGTACATCCCCCTGCAAGATAATGGCATGGCTTTCATAGTCCGGATCCGGCATGGGAGAAGCGGACAGTAGGGCCTGGGTATAAGGGTGAAGGGGGGTGGCATAGAGGGTGTCGGCATGGGTATACTCCACGATCTTGCCAAGATACATCACGGCCACTCTATCACTCATGAACTCCACCACATGGAGATCATGGGAAAGAAGTAAATAGGGGACAGACCACGATTTTTGCTATTATTCATAAGCTGAAAAAAATTGTAAAAATTGAGAGCTGTCCCTATCAGAAAAAAACGTGGTCTGTCCCTTATTCGTACCTTATTCGTACTTATTCGTACATCGTTGAAACAGACGGATCCACAATATTTATAAAATGTGCTTTATGCAATGCTTCAGGAGAGCAATCACGTGATTGTGATGGCAAGTCACCTTATATTATTTGCAAAAAAATGTCTCGGAGTGGGTGCGCAACCAATAGCTGGAGGCATGAAGTTAATTAAATAAAAACATAGCGATAACGAATAAGGTTAGATTGTGAGAGCGAAGCGAAGCACAATCTGAACCGTTTGTTGGACAAGCCCGTTCCCTATGTACAATATCTTCGCCAAAAAATGATAGAGTCGTGATGAGTTGAAATTAAAAATTTACGTGAAAATGAGGAACAACTTCGATAATATATATTTAGAACCTCAGGCGTATATCTCTCAACGGCGGTTGTCTACAGGCTTGTTAGGATGCAAATAGTGTAACGCCCCTGTTGGCAAAATAGTGTAACGCTTTCCAGAACCATAACCCGCTGCTTTACCCCGCCTATAAAATTCAATGAATACCCCGCCTATCCCGCCTTTCAGCGGTAGCCGAGGTGTTTGTTGCATGCTTCCAAAGGCGTTACAGTATTTTGCCAATTTGGGTAGAAAATACCCGTTACACTATTTGCATCTTAGCATTCGCGGTCAAGCTATTATTACAACAGAGTAATGTTATAGCTGTTGGTAGCGGACAAACAGAAAAAGTCCGACACACATGAGAACAACTCCTGCAACGGCAGCCAGGCCGGGAATGGGCGCATGAAGAAACACAATTTCTCCGGCAATGGCAAAGATGACTTCGCTGGACTGGGTGGCATCCACTGCTGCAAGTTCAGCAGCGGTCGTTGCCCTGCTTCTGGCAAACAAGAAAAGGCTGGTTGCGATAATCCCTGAGAATACCGCCACAAGTGCTGTTGACGTCAGTTGCCCGGCTGACGGTGCCGGAGGAGCGACAATCAGCACCAGTATCACCCAGAAGGGGAGGGAACCAACGCTGAGAAGGAGAACCTTATTGAAAGGATTTTCCAGGCAGGGGCTCTGCACCCGGGGAAGCCGCCGGTTACCGGCCTGGGCTTCCCAGACCAGCTGGTTCCCAATTGGATAACAGAATGCAGCAACGAGAACTGGCAAACCTCCCATGATAAGTTGCTTCAGGTCCGTCTGGGCGGCCTGGGTCAGGTTGACCATGAGAACACCCAGGAAAACCAGAAGTGAAAAACCCCAGATTCGCAGGGGAAAGGTTCTACCGAATCCCATCAGGACAATTAGACTCGCCAGAATGGTCAGTTGCCAGGTGGTGGCAATAACCCAACCCGGAGCGTGATCTGCACTAAAGCAGATCAGCGCGTAGAATCCGCCGAATCCAATGCTGCCAGCCAAGGTCCAGAACACCCAGTGGCGTATATACAGGGACCAAAGTTCTTTTGCAGCCGCTCTGCCCTGAAAAATGGGAAGGGCAATCATCAAAAATCCGATCATATAAAGGTATCGGAGGCATCCCGACCAGACCCAGTGCCCGCCTTCCAGGCTCATGGCCCGGTTGAGTATAAATGTGGAACTGAAAAACATTCCTGAAACAAGTCCCAGGAGGATTAAACGAATCATAAGTCTCTCCGTAATGAATATTTTTTAATCAAACCGCACCCATCAAAATTGGCGGATCATGGGGAACAGGCTTCTTTTATCATACGTTTGATAAATGTCCTCACTAAACAAAGTTATATAATAAAAAAATTAAGAATGTAAGCTAAAACGGACCCCATTGTTTGAACAACCAGTCTGCCTATATAACCTGCATGACAGGACAGCCTGTCACAACGAAGATAGAAAATGGAACCATGCCGGATTTAAAGACCACTCCGTCCGGAACCCGGGAGGTTTGGGTTTTGATCACCAGCAGAATCAACCCGCCAAAATAATTCCTGATTCTCCTCTTTCTTTGAATTCATCAAGCATCCATCTTATGGTCCTAAATGATAACAAATGATCTTTATATAGCTCATTATAGATATATAGGGTCTATATGTGAATCAAAATGTTCCTTGACAAACCAATTAAAACACACTATCTGTGGTTCACAGAAAGATCATAAAGTTATCTTATGGTTTATATGCAAACCAAAGGGAAAATAATGCCAAAGTCCATCACACGCACCTACTCACGCTATAGCCGTGATGCGGCGGCCTTGCTCGGCGCGTTGATCCGCGAAGCGCGTAATGAGCGTAAACTCACTGCTCAGGAATTGGCCGATCGTGCTGGTATTTCAAGGGGGCTGCTGCAACGTATCGAAAAAGGCAATCTAAAATGCGAAATCGGAGCAGTATTCGAAGTGGCAACCATTGTTGGCGTCAAGCTGTTTGATGTCAATGAAAGTGGTCTGACGAGATACCTGGGGCAAACCAGAGAAAAGTTGGCGCTTTTGCCAAAATCTGTTCGCAAGAAATCCAAACCGGTGCATGATGACTTCTAATTCAGAGAGAGAAGCCTTTGTCTGGATATGGCTGCCAGGTGAAACCGAGCCTGTAGTGGCCGGACGACTTGAAGCTGATAACGGCAATATTTTGTTCAATTATGGTAAAAGCTACCTGGACCGTATCGGTGACAGCAAACCTGCCATTGCAATTTACGAATCTGAATTGCCGTTAGAGTCAGGTTTGATTCCCCTGCCCGAGGCCTTGAGCATGCCCGGCTGTATCAGGGATGCCGCGCCTGATGCGTGGGGCCGGCGTGTGATTATCAACAAAAAGTTAGGGCTTAAAGGCGCTGGCACTGATACAGCCGAGCTGGATGAATTGACCTACCTGCTGGAGTCTGGCTCGGATCGGATCGGTGCGCTGGATTTCCAGCAATCCCCCACAGAATACGTGCCGCGTACCGCAAATAATGTCAGCTTGGAAGAGTTGGTTCAATCTGCAGAACGAGTCGAAAAAGGCGAACCTCTTACACCGGAGTTGGATCAGGCGTTGTTCCATGGCACCTCCATTGGCGGCGCTCGTCCTAAAGCCTTAATCCAAGACCACGACAAAAAATACGTGGCCAAGTTTTCATCCAGCACCGACCTGTACAGCGTCGTCAAAGCTGAATTCATCGCCATGCGGTTGGCCCAATTGGCCGGGTTGAATGTCGCACCCGTAAAGCTTGCCAAAGCGGCTAATAAAGACGTACTCTTGATCGAGCGTTTTGACCGCGTGCCAAAAGGTGACAAGTGGGCACGAAAGGCTATGGTCTCTGCTCTAACTCTGTTTTGCTTGGATGACATGATGGCGCGGTACGCCAGTTATGAAACGTTATCCGAAATTATCCGCCACCGTTTTACCAATCCAAAAGATACGCTCAAAGAGCTGTTCTCTCGGCTCGTCTTCAATATTCTGTGCGGCAATACCGATGATCATGCGCGAAACCATGCAGCGTTTTGGGACGGTGAATCGCTGACCTTGACACCTGCTTATGACATTTGTCCACAAGGCCGCACAGGCAATGAGGCTTCACAGGCCATGCTCATATATGGCGACAACAATTTGAGCCAACTCAAAACGTGCCTTGAGACCGCGCATAATTTCTTTCTTTCTGAGGAAGAAGCCTGCCAAATATTTGGTAACCAGATTGCCGCAATTGAACAACATTGGAGTGCAGTCTGTGAAGAAGCTGATCTGAATGAGGTGGATAAAAAAATTCTTTGGAGACGGGAAAGGTTCTACCGAATCCCATCAGGACAATCAGGCTTGCCAGGATGGTCAGTTGCCAGGTGGTGGCAATAACCCAGCCCGGAGCGTGATCTGCAATAAAGCAGATCAGCGAGTAGAATCCGCCGAATCCAATGCTGCCAGCCAGGGTCCAGAACACCCAGTGGCGTATATACAGGGACCAAAGTTCTTTTGCAGCCGCTTTGCCCTGAAAAATGGGAAGGGCAATCATCAAAAATCCGATCATATACAGGTATCGGAGGCATCCCGACCAGACCCAGTGCCCGCCTTCCAGGCTCATGGCCCGGTTGAGTATAAATGTGGAACTGAAAAACATTCCTGAAACAAGTCCCAGGAGGATTAAACGAATCATAAGTCTCTCCGTACTGAATTGTTTCGAAGTGCTTTCGATTAACGAATTCAGATTATTTTACAAAAGGGTTATTTGTTGTTGCTTCGATAACTGTAATACGAACATCTTCAAGGGTCACCCGCATGACATCAATCATGGCCCACCGCCCATATTCTGGGATTCAAAAGACTCCGGAAAATTAAATATTACAAAGATGATCCTGCCCATTGTCATTGACGGGAAACTATTTAATCGTGTCGTCCTTTCTCAACTGATATGATTTTAAAGTGGCATAGCCTCCCCAAATTCTCAAAATTGTCGTTATCCAGCACAACAACGAAAATACAGCGGCAAAAAGCGGAAACTTCTGGGGAAACAGCAATACCACGACAAAAAACAAGAGGGTCTCTGTCCCTTCGGTGATCCCCCCAAGGTAATACAGGGATTTATGGGGATAGGTGATGCTTGGAATCCGGTTCTTTGATGCCATGGTGGAAAACGCCAGAAAACTGCTCCCGGTTCCCACAAAAGAAAAAATCAAAAGTGCTGCTGGCAGGGCATTTTCCCCGGGATTTGCCAGAGCAAATCCTGCGACCACACCCGAATAAAAGATAAAATCCAAGGTAATATCCAGAAATCCACCGGCATCGGTGGGTTCCGTCATACGTGCCAGGGCTCCATCCACACCGTCAAGAATCCGATTGATCAGGATAGCTACCAGGGCCAGAGTGTAATGGCGGGTCCAGATCAGGGGCAGTGCGGTCATACCCAGAAAAAATCCGGCAATGGTGACCTGGTCTGGAGAAAGATCAAGGTGTTTCAGGTGGCGGGCCAGGTAATTGAGGGGAGATCTGACCCGCTGTGACGTCCATGGATCAAGCATGGGTTTCCTTTTTGGTTGAAAAACAAGTTCAGTTGCGCGTGACATAGCCATTTAAGCACTGAATATTTTTTAATCAAGCAGCACCCATCAAAGTTGGCGGACCATGGGGACCAGGCTTCTTCTATTATGCGCTTGACAACTGCCCGCGTTAAAGCAGAGTTATATAACAAAAAAGTCAAGAACGTAAGCTAAAATGGACCCTATTTAAACGTACAAACAAGAGTAACTCTTTTACCTGAAAGACAGAAGGCAAGATCTTTATTTTTCTGAGCCGATGAATTCCCATAAATAAATGCCGGTTTTATAGAATTGAATTTGCCCCTGAATAGGCAGATTCAATTCTCGATGCAGATGCGGCATGGCCCAGATGTTTGGGTGGGTAATGCTGACATTCTTCCTCCTGGAATAATTATTGATTTAAATTGGCATATGCCAACAAATCAGATGCTCTTAGACCATAATAGTGTCAACCAAAAAGCTTTAATTATGGGACTGTCTGTTCTTTGTCGTGGCAGATTCCCCCGCAACGACTCCCAAGATAAAGTCTCAACAGCAGAAACAAAAATTTAGAAAAAAGGGGCTTTGACTTAAAATAAAACGGGCTAAGATAGCTGTTTGTGTATATGTTGATCCAGTGAGGCTCTGTGGGTGGGCCGCCCTTATAAACAAGAATAATTGGTAAATGAACCGCCTTCAGTGGCGGTTGAGACCATACTATGCATCAATAAAAGATGATAAGAGACTATTTTAAATTTATAACATTGGTTGTGTTCATTCAGGTTCAGTTTTTCAAACACTTTTTTTTCCTATGCATGACTGTAAACACTATTGGACAGGTAAGGGTATAATATCAATAGACTGAACAAGTTCAGTTTTTTTTAATTTTTACTGTGGAGGATTAGCATATGTTACGTTCCGAGTATGTGGCTACCCGTGAAAATAGTTTACTCCTGATTATTGATTTCCAGCAGGCGATGCTCAAGGCCATAGATTCGAGGGAGGAAATCGCCCATAAGGTGGGTCAACTCATTAGCTCCTCCAATGCTCTTGACATTCCAATTCTACTGACGGAACAGTACAAAAAAGGACTCGGTGAAACCCTGCCTGAACTGCTTCAGAAAATCGATTCGCCACAGATATTTGAAAAGGAACACTTCAGTGCCTGTCTGGAAAAAAACTTCATTCCCACGGTTCAATCGTTCAATATTAAAAAGATCGTGGTGGTCGGGATGGAGGCCCATGTATGCGTCCTGCAAACCTGCCTGGATCTCATGAAGTACGGTTTCCAAGTACATCTGGTTGCAGATGCCGTGGCGTCCCGTGTAGATGAGAACCGGGATATCGCAATTGATCTGCTGAAACAGGCGGGTGCTGTGATCAGTTCCACCGAGATTGTTATTTTTCAATGGGCTTTAAGATCTAACACCGATGATTTTCGAAAAATTTTGCCCATTGTCAAATAGTCAATGTGCTGACCACAGCAGTGTCTTTATCCAGAAGGATCAGGTTGCTTCAGGTCCGTCTGGGCACCCTGCATTCAGCTTTTCATGACCGATATTGGCCATTATGGTGTCCTTCATCCGTCGCTGGTATTCGGGATCATCCATTTTGAGAAGCTGAAAATAATCATCTGCTCTATTGTGGCGGAAGTGCTTGATGCCATTCACAGGGATCACAAGCTAATTGGCAATTGGAAGGGAAGACGTGAATGTCACATTGAATCTGATTGGCTGCTAATTTATATGGTCGAATCAGATCAAGTTGTTTTCGAACGGACCAGAACACATTCTGATTTGTTTCAAAGATGAAGGGAATTGCCCAACCATGCAAATTCAACCGACGCAAAAAATCGCGCGGCTGATTTGCATCGTTGGGTTGTCGGCAACGTAAGACCACAGTTTGAACTATGGAAGTGAAGGGGATTTGAATATCAAAAGGTAAACAATGGACACAGATTCATATATGCATAGCCTTTTAGATCCTGATAACTTTTTAAACAGGCTCTAAAGCCTGTGATTTCTGATTTCTTTCGAAATCCATATGAAATTTTCAGAATTCGAGGTCCTAAGTAAATGGGGTCCGGCTTTTCTTAAAAAAAGCCGGACCCCGTATCTCAAAGCAAAAATCCAAAAACTAAATTAGATGAGAATCTGTGCCAGGGGATATCCCACGCCACAGGCGGTGATGACCCCGATGAGCCCGGGCGCCATGAAACTGTGGTTAAAATAGTATTTTCCTATTTTCGTTGTTCCCGTGACATCAAAGGTGCAGGTGGCGATATCCGAAGGATAGTTGGGGATAAAAAAGTACCCATAGCAGGAGGGCATGATACCGATCACCAGGGCAGGGGAGAGGCCCATGCCCATGGCCACAGGCAGCATCATCATCTGGATAATAACCGACATTTTGATGGCCTTGGCGCTGTCGCCGATGGTTCGGATCTCCGGGAACATGGCGATGATGACAATGGTGATCAAAGCCAGGGCAAACAGAAATACGGCATGGCGTGACGACGCAGGCAGGGTTTCATCCAGGGTTGTGGATGTTGTTTCCTCAATTCGTTTGCGCCATATGGGGTCTTTCATCCGTCTTTGGTATTCGGGATCATCCGCAAGTTCAACCCCCCGGCGCATGCTGTACAGGGACATAGCAATAACCCCTGTCAGCGTGGCAGGAATGGTCACCCCGAGAATGGACAAGAGGGTTAGCTCGACATTGACATTGGTCAACTGGGAAAGATAATAGTCCACAGCGGCTGAAATGGGGCTGGCCGTGATGCCCAGCTGGGAGGCAACGGAAGCCGCTGCCATTGGGCGTTCCGGACGGATATCATTTTTAAGTGCCACATCGGCAATGATGGGCATCACTGAATAGACGGCATGGCCGGTACCGAGCATAAAGGTCATGGCGTAGGTGACTAGGGGACCTAATAAGGAGATCATCCGGGGATTGGAGCGGAGCAGTTTTTCCGCAATCTGGAGCATGTATTTCAATCCGCCCGCCGCTTCAAGGATGGAGGCACAGGTCACCACGGCCATAATGATCAGCATGACCGTGATAGGGGGGGATGTGGGGGGCATCTGGAAAACAAAGACTTCAACCACAAGACCGATTCCGGAAACAACGCCAAGGCCGATTCCCCCGTAACGACTCCCAAGATAAAGTATCAACAGCAAAAATAAAAATTGAACGTAAAGCATGATGGGTATCCTTTTCATGTCGATGATATGTTTTGTCCGCAAACCCTTCTTTGCAGCACTTGATTTTTAATATAATTTATCAATGGGATAAGGTAAATCTTGTGGAATTAAAGGTTTTTCTATTTCTTTTGGTCATTGTGTTTATAATGTTCACGCCGTGTTTTCAGTCATAAAGCCTGATTGTCGTTCCCCCCATGAATTTGCAATCTTGCACGTCAAGGAACATTATTGACACAAAATTGTCATGGGTGTAAGGAATAGTGACTTTGGTTTTTGCTTATATTGTATTTATAGAATCAGAGGGTGTCTGGTGGTGCCAAGCCTTTCTGTATTTGAGGGATTTGTTTTGTCAGGGGACTATTCATCATTCAAGCTCAAGGCGTGGTATTTATCTGGTTTCAGGATAAAATGAAGAATTGTTGAGTATAGGGCTATAAAATGATCAAAAATTTTTATAGGACTTTTTGTATGCGCCAGAAAATATTAAAAGATGTAAATCAGATAAAAAATGTAACCATTAACAAAATATTGAGATCCGCATATGTCATACTTTTCGTGGCTGGATTATTCCGAATCTGAACGTAACAAGGTCCTTGATCTGGTCAATGCGCTTGGAGACCGTGATACGCGGGATGAATTAGGGATCGGTACTGTCAGGGACGCTTATGCAGACTTGCTTTTCCCTGGGACATCTACAATCCAAACACGTGCCCGTTACTTTCTTCTTGTGCCTTGGATTTATCTCACCATTGAGAGACGGTTGAAATCAACTAAAGCTGCCGGCAAGGAGGACATTGCTAAACGGCTCAGAAATGAAGAAATCGGTCTGATAAACTATCTTGCAGCATCTGATGATCCGGAAGGAACAATCGGCATCGAGGCTCGTAAAGCATTAAAACGGCTTCCCAGCACTGTCTACTGGAGCGGCCTTTCTGTCTGGGGCATAAAGCTCTGCCATGGTTCACAGGATCAATACAATCATGCGCTTCATGCCAATGGCCCTCCAAAACTCCTGACCGGCAGAGGCAGTGATGACTCCATTGAGACGGATAGACAGAACTGGCACCCGGGACTGCCGCCTTGCCCCAAGGGTTTTCCCTACGCAGACATCTCTTTCCGCCTAACCGGGGAAGAGGCCGGTTACCTGAGGGAAAGAATTATGCATAATGCCCCGGGCACCTTTCTTGCCTTTCTGGCAGACCAGGGAAAAACCGGTACGTCAGTCCGGTTTCCATGGGAGCATCCCCAAGTGGGCGAAGTGTATGGCAGAACCCGTAAGACGATACAGCATGCTCAACATTTTTCCGAGATTATTCATGGCGCAGCGTTGCTGTATAATTATCTGCTGGCAAAAGCTTCGGAGCACGAGGAACGAATTGTTGAATACACCAAGAAGTTTACCCAATGGGCTGAGCTGATCCAGACTCGACAAGTAATGCTTGACCAATGGGACCGGGAGGAATTCTGGGACGTTGCCTTTTCCATGAACCCGCAGATTCCCAGGCAGACAAAATCATTTGTAGATACGTGGTTTGATCTGGCATTGAATACAGATGAACCGCAGCAACTGCTCGATCATCGTCAGACTGAACATTTTATCCGTGACAGGGAGCGTTTTCTGAAACGAGGGCAGGCACGGCTCCAGAATCAGAGAGCACTTGAATTATGGGGGGAGCAGCCGGGACCGGGAGGCTTGACTATCGGTGGAGTACTGTTCAGACGTTGCTTGCCGATATCCGGAAAGCCTTTACAGAGGAGTCTGCAGATGCTTAATCCCCACGACCGCAGCCTGCTGCTTGAAACCCTTCGTCCCCCTGTGGGGTATCTGCTGGATCATGCCATCGGGTGCACGTTTTCGCTGGATCTTCATGCCCTTCTCACGACGCCCCTGGCATTCACTTTTTTTGACTGGGAAGACGAGTCCGGCAGCATTACTTCAGACCCTCTGGCTGTGCTTGAGTCGGTGAGGCGCAATGCAGGCAGGATAAGCATCTTCTGCCAGGCCGGGCAGATATCTGTTCCACGAAAACAGGAACGGATCTTTGCCTATCTTGAGCAGTCTGTTCACGAAGTGCTGCCGCCATTGGCTAACGGTGTATTTCATCCCAAGATTTGGCTTATACGTTACACCCATGAAACCGAGCCGACCCAGTATCGGTTTATCTGCCTCAGCCGTAACCTTACCTTTGACAAATCGTGGGACACCGTGCTTGTCCTGGATGGACTGCTTTCGGAAAGGGTCAATGCATACGCAGTCAACAACCCTGTGGGGGATTTTATTCTGCGGCTGCCCGGACTTTGCCTAACATCTCCGGATCAAGAAACCATCAATAAAGTAGAGCAGATGCAGTATGAGGTCCGACGGGTTCTCTTTGAGCCGCCCAAGGGGATAGAGAAATTTTCGTTTCATCCCATGGGGATACCAGGGTATCGAAATTTTACATTCGCCCCTCCCAAACGGCGTATGCTGGTCATGTCGCCATTCCTTTCTGATAATTTTGTTAAAAATCTGGTCAGGCAGAGAAAAAATTGTGTGCTGATCTCCCGTCAAGAATCACTGGAAACGATTAACACAGAAATCCTGCAACAGTATGGAACAATTTTTTCCTTAAGCCGTGACGCTGAAACCGAAGAATCACACGATGAGGTGCTCTCAGGGTTGCATGCCAAACTGTTTGTTATGGATGACGGATGGAAAGCGAATGTGTGGACCGGTTCGGCCAACGCTACAGATGCTGCCTTTAATACCAATGTGGAATTCCTTGTCTGTCTCAGGGGAAAACTGGGTGATCTGGGGATTGGCAAACTGCTTGGCCAGGAGGGACATCATACCAGCTTTGCCGATCTGCTCCAGGAGTACAGTGGAAAGGAAGAGCCGACACCACCGGATGCGATAAAAAAGGAGCTGGAAAAGAGGCTGAGGGCGGTTCGCCTGGCATTACTGGCCGCCAGGCTTTTTGCTGAGATTACACCTGTTGAAAATACCCGGGAGTTCCAACTGGAGTTAAAGACGGAATTCAAACAAATCATTGGGCGGGGTACCCGTCTGCGGGAGGATTATCAGAAGCTCTTTTTTACCATTATGGATTTTAAGGGTGCAACCCGGCTTTTTGCCGACCCTTATTTTGATGGCGAACCGGTGGTGATTTATGAACCGGGGGCGGATGATCCTGTTGTGCCACCTGAAGATGACGGACGTGGAGAAACGCTAATTGACGGGAATGGCATTCCGGTATTTCCGGAAAATTCATTCCCTGATGTAGATGATGTAGATAATGATTGGGACACCGGCAATGGCGTTCGGGAGAAACCGTCAAAATACCATATTGACGATGTGGCAGTCCGCACGGCAGTGGAACGGTCTCAATACCTTGATGTGGATGGCAGGCTGATTACCGAAGATTACCGGGTATTCCTCAAAGAAGATATCAAACGAACCCTGACAGATCAGTATCAGACACTGCAGGATTTTCTACGGCGCTGGAATGAGAGCGACCGGAAAAAGAAAGTGATTGACGAGCTTGAAAGCTCAGGGATTCCCATTGACGTTCTGAAACAGGCTGTGACCGGTAGTGAGAAGTTTGATGTTTTTGATCTGGTGTCGCATATCGCCTTTGACCAGAAACCTCTGACCCGTAGAGAGCGCGCAAATAATGTAAAAAAACGGAATTACTTTGGGAAATACGGTGATCAGGCTCGTGAAGTGCTGGAATCCCTTCTTGAAAAATATACCCATAACGGCATTGCTGATCTTGAAGATCCCAAAGTGCTTGAGCTCCCGCCCTTTGATAGGTTTGGAAGTAAAACACAGATACGGCGGGGTATTTTTGGCGGCAACGATCAGTTTACCCAAGCAATTACAGAGTTGGAGCAGGCTCTGTATGATAACGACAAATCCATGAGTGCGTAAGCATTCTGAACATAAGAAACAACTGGAAAAAATATGAGTATAGGCAGCAGTATTAAGGCTATTCAGGACATTATGCGTAAAGACGATGGTGTCGATGGGGATGCACAGCGTATCGGACAGCTCACCTGGATGCTTTTTCTAAAAGTGTTTGACCAGCGTGAAGAGGAATGGGAAGATAATTTTGAGGGTCGTGGTGAAGCCTATGTGTCACCCCTGCCCGAAGCATGCCGCTGGAGAAACTGGGCAAAATATCAGATTGATTCCGAGGGGAAAAGTGCTCCGCAGATTGCTGCCAGTGATCTCATTGTCCATGTGAATGAAACCGTTTTTCCAGGCTTAAGAGAACTTTCTCTGGACACGATCGATGATGACGAAAGCCGGGCAAAGGCAACAGTGGTTCGTGAAGTTTTTGTGGACTCAAACAACTATATGAAGTCCGGAACGTTGTTGCTGGGTGTGATAGAAAAACTGGATGAGGCCATTAATTTCCATGATTTCAAAACCCGGTCAAACCTGGGCGATGTTTATGAAAAGATCCTCAATGACCTTCGCAGTGCAGGCAATGCTGGTGAGTTTTATACGCCCCGGGCCGTGACACACTTTATGGTCCAGATGGTTAACCCTATTCTTAAAAAGCGTGAAACCGTGCTTGACCCGGCCTGTGGTACCGGAGGATTTCTCACCGCAACCATTGATCATTTTAATTCTCAGCTAACAGATAAATCCAGCGCTGAAGATAAAAAAGCTATTGAGTACTGTATTCATGGTATCGAAAAAAAACAATTGCCCCATCTGCTCTGTACCACCAATATGATGCTTCACGGCATTGATGTGCCGTCGCAGATCGAACATAAAAACACCCTGTCAAAAGCCTGGAACGACTGGTCTCGAAATGAAAAAGTGGACTGCGTGATCACCAACCCTCCCTTTGGTGGAAATGAAGAGGATGGTGTGGGAACCGACTTTCCGACCGATCTGCGTACCCGGGAAACCTCCGACATGTTTCTCACCCTGATTGTAAAGAAACTACTCAAAGATGGCGGTCGCGGGGCCATTGTTCTTCCCGATGGCAATCTCTTTGGTGAAGGGGTTAAGGCAAAGGTGAAACAGCTTCTGCTGGAAGAGTGTAACCTTCACACAATTATTCGCCTTCCCAATGGCGTTTTTGCACCGTACACCGCTATTAAAACCAACCTTCTTTTTTTTACCAAGGGTAAGCCCACCGATACCATCTGGTACTACGAACACCCCTATCCGGCTGGCTATAAGAGCTATTCGAAAACCAAGCCCATTACTCTTGATGAGTTTCAGGCAGAAAAAGAGTGGTGGGGAAAAGAATCAAACGGCTTTGCCGACCGTGTGGAAAGTGAATTTGCCTGGAAGGTGGATTTTAAATCCCGCGAGCTTGAAGCTGAAGCAAAAGCAAAACCCCACTGGGATAAAGCGGAAGAGCTGAACAATCAGGCAGCCGATCTGGAGCGCCAGGCCAAAGAGACGAACGGGGATACAAAACAGGATCTTAAAGAACAGGCAAATAAGCTCCATCAGAAAGCCAAAAATGAACAGTCCGCCGGTGACCGAATTTTTTGGCCCATTTACAACCTTAACGCGAAGAATCCCAACTCACCGGAGGCAAAAATCCATGATCCCGATGCGTTGCTGGTGAAATTCAAAGCGCTTTCCATTGAGATTACAGCAACCGAAGAGCAATTGAAACGGGAGCTGGCAGCGGCCTTTGCCCGCCTTGTTGAAGGGGAAATCCAATGAATAATGATCTGATCGGAAATACAGCTCCGGAGTTGACGCATCTGTCCCGTGAAGTCAAAGAACTGATCGTGGAGAGCCGATCGCAGGTTACCGTTGCCGTCAATGTAACTTTAACCATGCTTTACTGGCAGATCGGCAAACGAATTAATGAAGAAGTGCTTAAGGGAGAGCGCGCTGAATATGGGAAACAAATTGTCTCTACACTGTCGGGGCAATTGTCGATGGAATTTGGAAAAGGCTTTGCCGAAAAAAATCTGCGCCGAATGATGCAGTTTGCCACTGTTTTTGAGGATCATGGCATTGTCGCTACGCTGTTGCGACAATTGAGCTGGTCACATTTTACCCTGCTCATCCCTCTTAAAGATAAACTTCAACGAAACTTTTATGCTGAGATGTGCCGACTGGAAAAATGGAGTGTACGAACATTGCGCAAACGCATCGATTCCATGCTTTTTGAGCGTACCGCGCTATCCAAAAAACCGGAAGAGTTAATTACCGCAGAAATCCAGAAGCTGCGGAACGATAACAGGGTTACGCCAAATCTGGTACTCAAAGATCCCTATATTCTGGACTTTCTGGAACTGAATGATCGTTATTTTGAAAAGGATCTGGAGGATGCCATCCTGCGCGAGATGGAACAGTTCCTGCTGGAACTGGGGAGCGGCTTTGCGTTTATGGCCCGTCAGAAGCGTATTCAGATTGACAATGACGATTATTATATCGATCTGCTCTTTTATCATCGGGACCTGAACAGATTGATCGTCATTGACCTGAAACTGGGCGACTTCAAAGCCCAGTACAAAGGTCAGATGGAGCTTTATCTGAGATGGCTGAGCAAACATGAACGGCGCGCTGGTGAAGCAGCCCCCCTTGGGATCATTCTTTGCGCCGGTAAAAAGCAGGAACTTGTGGAATTGCTGGAGCTGGGTCAGTCGGGCATTCATGTGGCAGAGTATCTCACTGTGTTGCCTGAAAAAGAGTTGCTGCAAAAGAGACTGCATGACGCCATGACCAATGCCCGGTTACGCCTGGAAAACAGAGGAGATGCACTATGACTCCGGGAGAGTTTTTAAACGAGTTTGGTGCCGTTGCCAATGCTCCCGGCGGGGTACAGAGATTGCGGGAGATGATTTTGCAGTTGGCTGTTCAGGGGAAGCTGGTTGAGCAGAATCCTGATGAGTCCGTCGAAGATTTGATCAAAAAATGTTACGATACAAAAAATAAATATATTCATGAGCTTAAACTTAAAAATCCTAAAATATTTTCAGATATTTCAAAAAGTGAATATCCATATGTTATACCAATAAATTGGAAATGGGTTCCAATGGATCATGTTTCCAATTACATACAGCGTGGAAAAAGTCCGAAATACGATGACTCAAGCGAAGTAAAAATTATTTCACAAAAATGTGTGAGATGGTCAGGTGTTGATATCACACCTGCAAGAGGTTTAGATGTTCAAATCCTTGAAAAATATACTAAAGAACGATTTCTTTTGGAGGGAGATTTACTTTGGAACTCGACCGGAACAGGAACAGTAGGAAGGACTTGTATATTTGAACAACCAAAGAAAAATCAAATTGTAGCAGATTCTCACGTGACAGTTATTAGAGCTCCATAAATCGTATCTCGATATTTGTGGTGTTTTTTAGCCTCGCCCATGATTCAAGCACGATTCGGCTACCCACTTAAGGCGGGATACTTTTCTCGAATTTGCTATTTTTTTTTATAAAGGATATTCTCTTATCATTTGAAGATATAGTTTTTAGAAAACCAACTATAAAAAAAGGTTACCAGATGATGAA
>Ga0208900_1000865_pt1 | contig 17630 bp, 14 predicted proteins | sample AntAceMetag02UKK_FD_184763 | JGI IMG/M metagenome (GOLD analysis project Ga0208900, IMG submission 184763) | Saline lake microbial communities from Ace Lake, Antarctica - Antarctic Ace Lake Metagenome 02UKK (SPAdes) (version 2) | ecosystem: Environmental > Aquatic > Non-marine Saline and... | reverse complement strand
GAACCTCTCGGAGATGGATTTTCCCCTTTTCCTGACCATTTTTAAGCATCTGAATCCCCACATTTCCAATCCGGATACCATCCGTCCCGGCCAGGAGATTTCCATTCCCCTGAAAAAAATAGATCCCAGTGATTCTTCATATCGATCCAGTGACAAGGTCATCGTTCCCATTCTTCAGATGAGTGAACTTTCTAAAAAGAATGAACTCCCTAAGAATAAAGACTTGAATCGTTTCTCCCGGAAACAGCCTCTAAAAACGAGGTCAGTGCCCCATAGGTTGTTGTCATCAAAGAGCCTCTTCTTACAAAACCGGGACATGGAAAAAATAAGGCGCTATGCTGCCATAATCCAAGGGCAGGTTTTGGACACAGGAACTTATTATCTGCCCGGCCCACGGCAAAAGGATATAGCAATTAACCTGTCCTCTACCCCCATTGTTCAGCTGGAAGACAATTCCAAAACGATTATCTTACCCCATGACTTTCCCCAGGCTGATTTTCTCAAATCCTTTGATGGATTCTGGGATAACATCTCATTCATGGATATGAACATGGTGGAAAAAAGACTTATAGCTACCCCACCTGTATATGTCATTCCAAAGGAGCGATCATCGGCGCTGGCAATGCTGGTGCAAAAAGTCAAATTTGATTTATTCCCCTATGGAACCACCCTTCGGATGCACGGGGGCATTGAAATTCCCATTAAAGGCCATCGGATACCACGGAAGAGTCAGCCGGACCTTTTAATTTTTTTGGGCGGCATTTATGGTAATGCATTGACCATTCTAAAGCACCAGGGATATGCCATTCTTTCCATTCCCCCGGATGATCAAGTGATGGATATGGGTAAAAAATTATTTAGCGCGTTGGGTATTTCAACGATGGTGGACCCTATTTTCAAGAATAAAGCCACTCAAAAATCCATGAGCATTCCAGGGCTTTTTGTGGGTGATGGTAAAAATTTATTTATATCTTCCAAGCCGTTAGGCCGTTCTATTCAACATTTTCTTATAAAGAATCATGTAAGCATATTGCACAGCAATGAGAACCAATCTGCACATAAAAAAATCAATACCCCCTGATCTGATGATTCCCGAAAAATTAGGGGCATGGCTCCCAAAAGTGTAAATTGACAAATGAAGAGCGCCCCGTTTTTTAATAAATTCTCTTTATTCTCAGAGTAGAGGTCATTCATGAAAAAAATAATACCGTATTTTTTGATATTACTCCTTGTGATAACCGGATGTGCATCCCACGGGAAGGAACAGATAAAAATTGCCACTGCCACCAGATCACTGGGAGAAGCGTACATGGCCCAAGGCAACTACATTGCAGCTCTCAGAGAACTTCTCGATGCCGAAAAAATAATACCCCTTGATCCATTTCTTCAATATGATCTGGGGTTGGTATATATGGCCCGAGAAAAATATAATCTGGCGGAAAGTCACCTGAAAAAGGCCATTGCCCTGAAAAATGATTATACCGCAGCCCAGAACAGTCTCGGGGTTGTTTTTATGAAACAAAAAAAATGGGATGCTGCCATTACCCTGTTCCAGAAAACCGCTGACAACCTGCTCTATGGCACCCCCCACTATCCCCTGTCCAATATGGGATGGGCTTTTCTGGGGAAAGGTAGCTTAAAAGAGGCTGAAAAAAGTTTTAAAAAAGCGTTAAAACTCAAACCAAATTTTATCAATGCCATCCACGGTCTGGCTACGACCTATTTGGCCCAAAAACAGATAACCATTGCCCGGCAATTACTGGACAAATCCATTTTAAAATACCCAGATGTCCCCATTCTCCATGCAGATCTTGCAAGAACTTTGGAAAGTCTGGGATTTCGAAAGGAGGCAAGACAATCATGGCAGCAGGTAATCAAGCTTGCCCCTGAAAGTGAACTCACAAAAGAGGCTGCAAATCAGCTAACACGATTATCTTCAGGCTTTCACAATTTGTGATGATGTTCTTTAAATCCATCATGTTTCACCAAAAAAATCGCTATAGCTGAGTCGAATAAAAAAGAAATGGACTGCTATCACTATTAGATCTACTTTTGTTCTTTTTGCTCAAGTTGAACAATGGTAGGGGTAAGAAAAATAAGTAATTCATTCTTTTTTTCACTATCTGTATCTGATCTAAAAAGATGCCCCAAAATAGGAATATCAGACAACAATGGAAAACCTGTAGAGCTGTCCGTGCTACTCGTTTTAACAATCCCACCAATGACAATTGTATTTCCATCATTTACCAATAATTCCGTTGTAGCTTCATTGGTGGAAAGCGATGGAATTCCATCAGTGACAGAATCAATATCATTTTTTGTGATATGAAGGACCATGCTAACACGATTGTCTGGGGTCACCTGGGGCTTCACCTCCAGCAGAAGATCAATACTTTTAAATTTTACCGATGACCCTCCGGTATCATCCCTTTCGAGATAAGCATATTCAAGTCCTTGCTTGATGCTTGCATTTGTATTATCTAATGTTAAAATTCTCGGAGAGGAAATAATTTTAGCGTCGCCCTTGGCCTCGGCTGCGGTGAGTGTGGCGTTGATTGACAAAGGTGTCCCGAGAATGCGATTGAAAGTATAGCTCAAGCTGGAATTAGATGCCGCCGGGTAGTTCATGGCTACATCAAAGCCATAGGTACCACCCAAATCGCTTCGATAAACGTCCTGACTGGACACCCCCCAGGCAATTCCCAAATCTCGGGAAAAATTTTTACTGACCTCCACCACCCGGGCTTCAATCATAATCTGGGGCGTGACCTTATCTAATTGATAAATTAAATTCTTTGCATCGTCTATTTTTTGACGAGTATCAGTGATGATGATCATATTGGTACGCTCATTCGTACTAACGGTACCTCTATCCTTGGTAAGAAGGTCTTTCAAATGAGTTTCAATATCCTTTGCCTCGGAATAATTAATGGGAAGATACTCTGTAATCAAAGGCTCCAGTTCCTGTTGATCAGATAGTGCACGTTGTTTTGCTACCATAGCCTCCTGTTTAAATTTTGATTCTTCTCTCAAGGTCTTCCGAGTAGCAATGCGGATGATATTGTCTTCCTTTTCCTTGCCAAGGCCATTCATTTTTAAAATAAGATCCAACACCTGGTCCCAAGGCACTGGCTGATCAAGGGCAAGGGTGACATTTCCGGTGACATCCTTATCAATGGCAAAATTTTCACCGCTGATGGTTCTGAGAATGCGAAACACATTTTTAATATCGGTTTCATAAAAATCAAGACTGATCTTCTCACCGGTGTACTTGGAAGGATTTTTTTGGGATGACAGTACCTGATCCGGAGTCTCCATTGCCATGGCCGCAGGAGATGAATTCCCAGATGATGGCACAGGAGAATCCATGGCATCATTGCTCCCAGCTTCGGGCAAATTCACAGCAGGTAAAGCAGGAACTTCATTGCTGGAAACCAGTTGCCCATTCCCCTTGTTCAGCACCACCCTTGCCTGCTTAAATTCCGGCACAGTTACCGGAGCAGGATCAAAAACAAGGGTCAACAAATTTGCATCCCGGGTAATGCGGTAGGGCGCTCTATGACGTAACTGTATTAAAATATGGGGTGGTTTATGCTCTACCTGGGATTGAACGGGAAGAATCCGTTCCACAGCAGAATTAAAATAGGTGGTAATCAAAGGACGTTGATGATATTTGGGAATTTTTGTATTTTTCAGGAACAACTTGATTTCGTTTTCGTTATCCCGCTGGAGATCATATTCCACGGGAATCCCTGTTTTAATAAGTATGGTTGAAACGCCTGCTTCCGTGGTGGTAAAATTAATATCGGTCAATGGAGTGATCCCACCGGATACCATGGAGGAATCCAGCGGAATGTTCCCCTGTAATTTTTGATTATTGTTGTCCGGCACTGGGTTTATTGAAATAGCATCATCAAGGGGAAGGGCCTCCTGGGTGAAAATAACCGTGTTCCCCTGGTCATCCCTGGCAACAGCAAGATTTTCATCCCCGTCATCAATGGTGTTTGCCTGGCCATGGGAGTCAAGGGCCTTAATCTCCGGAGATGCCACGGAAAAAAGAATTTGAAGCTCCTTTGTCAGCTCAATCACCTCATACTCAAAATCCTGTTTCACCAGAAGTTCAATCCTGACGGTATGGGCGTTTTCAGACACGGGACGTGCAGACATGAAGGTAACAGGCCCAGATTCGGGAACCATATCCTTCACATTCCCACCAATGGCGGTTTCAGGCAAATATAAAACCACTCCCCGGGGAACTTCTTGTTTGATGGCAGTGTAAACAAAATCTTCATTAGCAGTCAATCGTACGCCCCATTGATCGGACATGGAAGCCATTGAGATCAAAGTTTTTTTTCCCCCATGGGCATCTGGCTGAACCGCATTGTTGCCCTGTTGTTGTCCTGCCACACATCCCCATAAAAAAAACAAACTGCTGACCAGCCATCCTGCTTTAACAAGCCATTTCCATGGTCTTTCGGAAGTTTTACCCATCATATCCCCTTGTCTTCCGTTTTATTCAATTTTATCTCCTGGGTACGTGTAATCATATCACCCTTAAAATCCTTTACCCGTTCATGCACTATAACCCGGTCTTTCCCAATATTTGACACCACACCACCATTTTGTCCAATATAGGTACCAACCAATACAATGTATCCTTTACCACTGGCCTCCTCCACCATGGCCACGTGCTCCTTACCCCTGGCAACAATGGCAACCAGCTTCATCTGACTGTAATCAAGCCGTTCAAGAGGGGTTCTGGGTCTGGCAGGTTCCTTTGCCTTGACAGGCTTATTTTTAATTAGAGGACTAAAGGGGTCCACTCGCCCTTCACCGCTGTATTTTGTCAATTCAGGCGCAGTCTCTTTTTTTTCAGGCAAAGGTTCCGAAGAGGCCGGGGCCGGAAGCGCTTTTGTTGCTTCCTGTTTGTCAGTTCTTTTTTTTTCTTTTGCAGCAGGCACAGGCAAAACCTTGGTTCTGGAGGGATCAAGCGGCATTTTAAATGCAACGGTGACCCCCTCCATTTCAGCCACTGGTTCTGTTTGCTTTTCCTTGCATGCAAAAAACAGAGTTAACAACATCAGTAAGCCGACGACACCCATTGTATTTTTGAGGAAAATTATCATCTATTTCTTCTTTTTGCCCTTACTTACTTTTTTTTCAACAAACATATATGTCACCGCTGTGCAGGAGGTCAACAGATTGCCTTCCTGCTTACCCGGCATCATATTGATATTTTTTATATTCACAATACGATGAAGCCTTGACACCTTATCAAAAAATTCACCCACCTGGTGATAACCGCCCTGTACCTTGATATCCACCGGGATTTCGGCATAATACTCTGTCTTGACCTCGGCCCGGGGTTGAAATAAAATAAATTCCAGTCCGGCATCTTTACCGGAATTTGAAATATCCGTGAGCAGGTTGGGGATCTCTTTTTTATCCGGCAGTGCTGCCATGGCTGAATCAAATCGAATCTGGGCTTCTGCCATTTTCTTCTTGAATTTGCCCAAAAGAGCGGCTTTACTTTTATAAATATCCAGTTGAGCCTTTAATTGTTGATGTTCATCCCCCAGCCTTTTCATCTCTTCATACCTTGGCATATAGAAAAAATAATAAAACACACCCATCACCCCCACAAAGGTAAGAACACAAATCAAAATTCGGTGCATTTGGGGCAATGCCCCTACCTTTGCAAAAAACGGTGCGCTGCACTGACGGATGAGATCACCAAGTTTATTTTTTTCTTTGATCTTCATTTTTTTGCTGGTTTTCCTTATTTACTCGTAAGTCATAACCTCTCCCATTTGCCACCACATCATATACTCAATGAAAATTTAACTCGCACATGAAGCATGAAAAATGAAACCCTGGGGCTCATGGATTATTTGGCATCAACTGCATTTTTATTTTCCATTTTTTTCCGGCAAACCACTTCAAAGGATTTAATCCGAGCACTCCCTTTTATCTGTTTCATTTGAAGGGTCTTCAGATCAACCCCGGAAAAAAGAGAAGACCCTTCAATACGGGTCATGAAGTCCGCAACCGTTTTATTATCAAAGGCAAGTCCCTTGAGCACCACATTTTTTGCATCGGTTTTCAAACTGTTGATCCACATTCGCTCTGGAACCATCAACTGGGTAAGGGTATCAATGAGCCGAACAGGGTTCCTTCGCTTTGCCTCCAGGGAGGCGACAATACCAAGTTTCAACTCAAGATTTTTCAATTTTTTCTTAATTTTTGTGACCTCATCTGCCCTATCTTTATATCGAACAATCTGATTTTTTATCTGGGTAATATTGCTGTTCAGGTGATCAATTTTACGATCCACCCACCTCGTATAGTACAGCAGACTGAGAACAAGCAGGATCACCATAAGGCAAAAAATAGAAACCTGACGTCTTATATTTTCTTTTTTCCGGGCCGCCCGAAAGGGCAGAAGGTTAATACATATCATTTGTCATCCATTTTTCTCAGGGAAAGACCCATGGCAATGGGGGCCTGGGCTCGGATACCATGGAGAAATGAAGGGGAAAATTGCTTGTGATCCACACTGACCCCCTGAAAAGGATCAATGATGGAAACACTTGCAGAGAGTTCCACCGCCAGAAGATCCGCAAATCCATTCACAAATGCACCTCCCCCGGAAATAATGACTTTATCAATATCGCTGTCATTAGATTTACTTAAATGGCTTTTAACGACAGCCTCGATTTCAGAACACCACATTTGAATGGAATCAAAGCAAATTTCCTCCAGCCTTGCCTGGGATATTTCAGCATCGGGGGTTCCATCAAGAATTTCATCGGCCCTGTCCGGTGAACAGTCAATTTCCGCCATGATCTCTTCCCGGATCTGGGCCGTTCCAGAGGCACTGTCCCGCATCATCATGGATTGTGTGCCATGTAGAATATTTAAAGAGGTTTTGGAGCATCCCACATCAACCAGCAGCGCTATCTCATCCTCTGCGGGTTGATAAATGGATTCATAAATATTTTGCAGGGCAAAACTGTCCACATCAATGATGCAGGGGTTCAGCCCGGCCTGATTGATGAGGTCAATATATTCAGCAACCAAATCTTTTTTAACGGCCACCAGAAGGACATTCATCTGGTCATCGGAAAAATCACTGGGTCCCAGTATCTGAAAATCAAGGTTTACATCATCAATATCATAGGGAATATACTGTTCCGCTTCCGTGCGGATGGAAGTCACCAGCTCTTTTTCCGGCAAAGTGGGAAGTACGATGGTTTTAATCACCACAGAGTAACCACCAGTGGAAATGGCGACATCTTTATGCTTTATGCGATGGGTTTTAAAAAGGGCGCGAATAACGTCTGCCAAGGCATCGGCATCCATGATGCGCCCCTCATCAATGAGCCCTGATGGAATGGGGATCATCCCCAATTTCTGGAGCACGCGCCCTTTGGAGGTTGACTTGACGACAGCCACCTTGATCCGTGAAGAGCCAATATCAAGACCCACCAGTTGATCTTTTTTACTGAAAAACATAGTTCCCAACTTTGCCCGAAAGAATTAATTCACATCGTGATGTTTAAAACCAAATGCTTGTTAAAATGCTGATGATGTACAACAAAGAATAGACATATATTCAAAGGCCATGCGCCCATGTTATATGCAGAGAAAGTCGCCCATTTTTCATGTTTTCTATTGATAAGCCATTCTATTATAACTATACTTCATAATCAGAATAACATTATCGAATATGCATTTTAAGTCAAGCACAATTGTTGCTGGAGACATTTTTTTTAATGATTCAAACATACCGTACAGAAAAAAGACCCTTTCGACTGGTAAAATTTTTCACATTTTCCAGCCTGGTGGTAATGTTCACGGCAACCATTGCACTTTCTGCCATTAATACCCACTGGGTAAAGCGTATACTCCAGCAGAAAAATGAAGAATATGCCCATCTTCTGGTGGAAAACCTCAACCACCAGGTTTTTTTACAATTTATCATCCCGGTCGTGTTAAAATATGGCAAGGTCCAGCTCAGGGAGAAAGATCAGTACACCCGCATGAACAGAGTCATCCGCTCCACCATCCACAGTTTTAATGTGGAAATGGTCAATATCTATGACCTTAAGAATATTATTTCTTACAGTCTGGATAAAGATAGGATCGGAAAAAAACAGCCCATTGGAACAGGCTACGACAAGGCTGTTGAGAATCAATCCACTTCAAATCTGGTGCGAACCGGAAATTTTTTACAACTACTTCTGGGGATTCCCAACACCACAAAGATAGTCACTTTTGCCCCCCTCCGGGCCGAAAAACCCCTGTCTGCCATTTCAGGCCCTGTCCTTGGCGTCATGGAAATCGTTCAGGATGTATCCCGGGACTATTCAAAGATATTTAAACTACAATTACTCATTATCACCTCGTGTACCTTTATCATGGGGTCACTTTTTTTTGTGCTTCGCTTTGTGGTGAAACAAGGGGAAATCATCATTGAAAAAAGAGCGGAAGAACGCCTGAGACTGGAAGAGAAACTGCAACGAGCAGAACATCTTTCCGCCATTGGAGAGATGACCGCCGGGGTGTCCCATGAAATCCGAAACCCCCTGGGCATCATTAAAAGCTCGGCAGAGCTGCTGCAAAAGAAAATGACAAGGCTCAAGGAATCCACCACCATTGTGGACATTATCCTGGAAGAATCCATCCGTCTGAACAATATCATAGGAGATTTCCTTGACTTTGCCCGCCCCATGACACCGGATCTGAAGCCCTGCTCCATTGAAAACTTAATTGAAAAAAACCTCCATTTTATAGCCCAGCAGGCCCAGGAAAAAAAAATTATCTTCAATAAACAAGTCCAGGGTGAAATTCCTTTGATCATGGGCGACTCCAACCGCCTTTACCAGGCTTTCTTAAATATTTTGCTCAATGCGCTACAGGCAACCCCCCCGGAAAAAACCATTTTAATCATCCTTTGCGCTGACAAAACCCATGTACACTTAACCATACAGGATGAAGGCCGCGGAATTGACCCAGAGGACCTTAAAAAAATATGGACCCCTTTTTTCACCACCAAAGAGCTCGGCACCGGCCTGGGCCTTGGCATTGTGAAAAATATCATTGAGTCCCACAGGGGAAATATTCACATTTCCAATGCCCAGCCCGCAGGAACCCGGGTGGACATTGCACTGCCCATCACGGAGGCATAACCATGGACAAAGTTCTTATTGTGGATGATGAAAAAAATTACCCCACCATCCTTGGAGAGGTCATTAGAGAAGAAGGGTTTGAACCTGTTACAGCGTCCAGCGGATTGATTGCCCTTGATATTTTGCGAAGTGAACCCATTGATCTTGTCTTAACCGATGTGATGATGCCGGGCATAGACGGCATTGAACTCCTGGCGCAAATCAAGGAACTGGACCCCACCCTGCCGGTGATGGTGATGACCGCCCACGGCAGCGTGGAACGGGCCGTGGAAGCCATGGAAAAAGGTGCGTTTACCTATATCCTGAAGCCCTTTGACAATGAAACCCTGTTGGCCCACATAAAAAAGGCGATTGCCATCCATGAAATTGTTAAAGAAAACTCCCGACTCAAAGAAGAAATTTCCATCCGCTATAATTTTGATAACATCATCGGGAAGAGTAAGCCCATGGAGGAGCTTTACAATGTAATCCGAAAGGTGGCCCCCACCGGTGCCAGTATTCTCATTGAAGGCGAAAGCGGTACAGGTAAAGAGCTGGCAGCTCGCTCCATCCACTACAACAGCCAGAGAAAGGATCATCCCCTGGTGGCGGTGAATTGTTCAGCCTTTGCAGAATCCCTTTTGGAAAGTGAATTATTCGGTCATGAAAAAGGTGCCTTTACGGGTGCCGCCAATATGAAAAAAGGGAGATTTGAACTGGCAGACCAGGGAACCCTCTTTCTGGATGAAATTGGAGAAATTCCCACCAGTATCCAGGTAAAACTCTTAAGAGTTCTCCAGGAAAAAACCATTGAACGGGTGGGAGGGACAAAGCCATTGAAGGTGAATTTTCGCCTCATCGCCGCCACCAATAAAAATCTGGAAAAAGAGGTAGAAAAGGGAAATTTCCGGGAAGATCTTTATTATCGTCTCAACGTTGTTAAAGCGGTGATGCCTCCCCTGAGGGATCGGGACGGAGACATCCCTGTGCTGGTGAACCACTTTATCCATAAATATGCCCATGAAAGAAAAACCCAGCATCCAGTGGAGGGAGTGGATCCCCGGGCCGCAAGGCTGATATTTGAATATTCATGGCCCGGCAATGTAAGGGAGCTTGAAAATGTTGTTGAAAGGGCTGTAATCCTTGCCACAGGCACCATCATAACCGTTGAAGATCTCCCCATGAAATTGCAGTCCCCATCCGCTTCTCTGTCTTCAATGCCACTGGAAGGGATACCGGAAAATGCAGGCCTCGCAGAAACCCTCGCTGCAGTGGAAAAGCGTATGATAAAAAGGGCCATGGAGCTTTCAGGTAATGTCCAGACCAAAGCCGCCAAAATACTGGGAATTGGAAAAAGTGGGTTGAATCAAAAGTTAAAAAAACATGGATTGTGAAAACTTACCACGACAGGGCAGATTTACCCATGGGGGTTTAATAATTTGAACTCACCCCAAAAAAGTTCAAAATTATAAACTATCACAGCATGCGGGTTAAATCCATTAAATTTCAAGTAGTTAAGCAACACAACAAAGAATATCATTTTTTCAAAGTTCAAAATCTTGAACTTTAATCAATTTTTGCTTTAATCTTCTCCATGACCAAAGGCTTTATACACGCCATGGGCATACGAGATAACTATTTGATTTTAAATACTTTTTAAAAAATAAAATTTATTTATCACAAAAATAAGCCCCATCATAACAAACATGGCACGCCATGTGCATTATATAAAATCAAACTAACCGACAAAGTTGGTTTTTCATCTTTTTCCTCCTTTAAAAAAGGCCGTCACGGTATTCCGTGATGGCCTTTTTTAATGCACACAAATGATGAAAGAGTCAAATGCCCCCGACAGCAGGCAGGAGAATCAAGAGTTGATTTTACCAACCCGGGACTGGGCAATGGTGGCATAAATGGACTGGGCATGATCAGATAGAATTTTATTAAAATAAATGCGGCTTTGATCATCTGCGCCAGCTTTCTCTGCCAGAAGTCCCAGGTTAAACAACGCCTCATCCTTTAAGAAAGCACTCTTTCCCTGGGCCACCGCTTTAAACATGTCAGTGGCCCTGTCATCTTTTTCAAGCATCTGACAGGTGTGTCCCAGGGCGACCTGGATGAGATTTCCCATGATGGGATCATGGGAAAAATCGGCCAGCACCTCTTGATAAAGGATCAATGCCTTGTCAAACTTCCCCGCATCATAACAAATTTCTGCAAATCGCACCCTGCCCATTTTGCCAGCACTGGTATTGGGATATTGCTCCATCAGTTGATTCAAATCGTCCTGAACGGCATCATAGCCCTCAATGGGTGTCATCTTGCTGTAGGATTCAAGGGCCTGGGTCAAAAGGATGGAGGCTTTATCATCAGAGGAATTGATGCTGTAGATTGTTCCAGAGATAATTATAATGACGGCAACAATGGCACATGCAGCCCAGACAAATTGCTTTTGATACTCCTTTACAAGGGCCACTCCCTTGTAAAGAGCCTCTATAAATGGGTCGGGTTGTTCAAGTTCTTTTTTACGCGCATTGGAAATTTTTTCTGACATTTTCACCTCTTTAAAGTAAATTTATTTCAACCAAACAATCTACAAATTCTTAAAAATGGGGATTGGTCATAACATCTGCCATGTCTACCACAAAAGACGTTTAAAAATCCAGCCGCGATCTCCATCGGCATGCTCAACATTAAGCCATTCTCCCCGGGTTTCAATCACCTTGAAGGGAACCCCTTTTTCCACCGTAAAGGCAATAGTGGTACTGGTGCCAGGGCCTGATCTGACATTACAATTCTCCTTAAGGGTGATAACAGAATTTATTTTTTCCACAAGGGCATTATGTATCCAGGCCTCATCCCCCTCAAAATCTTTAAAATGAACCCAGCCCTCTTTTTTCTCCAGAACAATCAAGGGGTAATATTTTTCCACCCGCCACAAAATATCATAATTGGTGCCGGGCCCCGATCTGACATTGGCAATTTTGGAAGTAACAGCCAGTCGCTCCTGGGCAAACACCCCTGTGGGCAACACCATAAACGGCAGGAGCACCATGGTGGAAAAAAGAATCCCATGAAACCCGTTACGAGTGAATTTTCCGAACATAGATTTAATAACTTTCATCAGTGCCTCTCTGACTGCCATGGCAGTCCGGACTGCCTCCATAAAACATTTATCCAAATCCCAGAAGTACGCCCCCCTGGTAAAGAAGAAATGAAGCCATCCAGGCCATGGAAGTAGTATATAAAAGGTTAAAGCAAGCCCAACCAGCAGAGGTTTCCCGCCAGATGGCAAATATGGTGGCAAGGCAGGGCACATATAGAAGTACAAAAAGCATCATGGAAAGTGCCGTCAACGGGGTCATACCCGATTTTTTCAATGCCGCCTTTAATGCATCGGACTCACCGTCACCAATGCCGTACAGCACACCCATGGTGCTCACCACCACCTCCTTGGCCACCAATCCTGTCACCAGGGCAACCCCTGATCTCCAGTCAATACCCAGGGGGGCAAACAATGGCTCTATGGCCCTTCCCAGACCGCCAATAAAAGAGTGTTCCACCTGCTCTTGATTTCTTAATTTTTGCAGCTCTGAAATTTTTGCAGCCATTTCCGGGGGCATTTCCCCACTGTCATGGTCCCCCTCACCGGACATGGCAATATCGGCCTGATTGCTTATTTTTTCAATGTCACCCTCATAATCCATGGAATAATTTTCCAGCCGGGGAAAGGTGGACAAGGCCCAGATGATGATGGAGCCCACCAGGATAACCCCCCCCATTTTTTTAAGGAACATTTTGCTGCGATCCCACATGTGAATCATAAGGTTTTTCAGCATGGGGACCCGGTAGGGAGGCAATTCCATGACAAAAGGGGCATCCTGACCCCGTAAAAGGGTGGATCGAAAGAGTCTACCCGACACAATGGCCACCACAATACCCGTAAAATAAAGGCCAAAAATAACCGATCCTGCCCGGGAGCCAAAAAAAGTCCCAGCCAGGATAATGTAAACCGGAAGCCGGGCAGAACAGGACATAAAGGGGGTAATGAGAATGGTGAGTATTCTATCCTTTCGATTTTCCAGGGAGCGAGTGGCCATGATAGCAGGTACATTGCAGCCAAATCCCATGAGCATGGGAATAAAAGATTTCCCATGCAGCCCCACCATGTGCATCACCCGATCCATGAGAAATGCCGTCCGGGCCATGTAACCGGTATCTTCAAACAGGGCGATACAGAAAAAAAGAATAAGAATATTGGGCAAGAAAACAATGACACTGCCAATGCCAGCCACAATACCATCCAAAAAAAGATCTTTCAACAGTCCCGGGGCCAGCAGAAGATCAAGCCGACCAGACAAAAAGGAAACCCCGGATTCAATCCACTCCATGGGGTATGCCCCCAGGGAAAAGGTAAGCTGGAACATGGCCCAGATGAAAAAGATAAATATGGGAAACCCTAAAAAGCGGTTGGTCAGCACCAGATCAATATTTCTGGACCTGTCCGCCCTTTTCCGGGGGGACAGGGTCACCACCTCTTTGACAATGCCAGCAATGAATCCGTACCGATCATCGGTGAGGACAATCTCCGGATCATCATGGAAAATAGTTTCCAGCCGAAAACGACTCCGGGCTGCCAGTTGCGTCATTTCTTTTTCCAGCTCTGGGGAGAGTTCCTCCAGGCTTTTTTTCACCACCTGATCCGATTCCAAGAGCTTAATGGCTGTCCAGCGCACCGGATGGGGATGGTGCCCCTGGAAATTTTCCTGTAATACGGTTTTCAACTCTGAAATCAAGGATTCAATGTCTCTGTTGTACTTGACCTTACGCCCGGATTTTCCCCCGGGAAAGGATTCTGCCGCCTGAATGGCTGTTTCCACCAGCTCATCCATGCCCTGATCACGGTTACCAACGGTGAAAATAACCGGCACATCAAGGAGCATGGACAGACGCTCGGCATCAATGGATATCCCTTTGGATCGGGCAAGATCTGCCATGTTCAGCGCAAACACCACCGGACGATCCAACTCCATGATCTGCATGGCAAGATAAAGGCTTCTTTCAAGATTAGCCGCGTCAATGATGTTCACCACCACATCGGGCTTTTCATCCAGAATAAAGTCCCTGGCAGCAATTTCTTCAATGGAAAAAGGGGTCAGACTGTAAGTTCCAGGCAGATCCACGATCTTCAACTGGTACCCATCCCGTTTCAGGGTCCCTTCTTTTTTTTCCACGGTGACACCCGGCCAGTTTCCCACCTTCTGGCGGGCACCGGTGAGATTGTTGAAAATGGTGGTTTTGCCAGAATTGGGATTGCCAGCCAGGGCCATGGTCACGTTTTTCATGGATGCTTCACCGACTGCACATTCTCAACCATTATATCAGCCGCCTCTTCCACCCGGAGGGATACATGGTACCCCTTGACAATGATCTCAAGGGGATCTTTCAGTGGCGCGTATTTTTCCACATAAATATGGGTTCCCCGGTTAATCCCCATCTCCAGCAGGCGCCTGCGCAAGGTTCCTTCCCCCCCCACCCTGACAATAACCCCCTCCTGGCCTTGCTTCATATCGCTGAGGGCAATTTTTCTTCCCGGCAGTCTTCCAGGTGCATGCCCTTGTGTAAGAGAGGTATCTGCATCCATTTCCGGTGGGGCATGCTGGACCAGAATTTTTTCAGCCAGTCCATGACAAATGGCAAAACGGCTGTCCCCTGTAGCCACCACCATCTGCCCGCCTCCCTGGGAGGATACCACCTCAATGGCATCCCCGTATCTGAGCCCCATGGAGGACAAACGCATCTGAGCCCTTCTTCCTCCAGCAAAAGATTTAATGATACAGGTTTCTCCCTGGCGTGCCCGGCACAAGGGCATCATCAATTCCCGAGATTTAAGACATTTTGAACAGATACCATAAATTTCCATGCGATGCTGGAGCATATGAAATCCATAGGCAGCAGCCACATGGGCCTGCTTTTTTTCCAGCACTTCATCCTTGAATTCAAGGATATCACCACATTTGACACAGATCATGTGGTCGTGGTGCATCCCCAGATGCCGGTGTTCATACCGCCGGGGCCCGTCCTCAAACTGCACCATGTGGGCAAATCCAAAACGACACAAAAATTCCATGGTCTCTTCCACAAAGTCAGTGTCCATGGGATTTCCATCGATCTTAAGCTGGTCTGTGATTTCCCGGCAGGTGACGTGCTGTTCTATTTTTAAAAAACAATCCAGCACCTTGAAACGTTTCTCAAAGGCATTGACCCCTTCTTTTTGAAACAACTGCTTAAACTGTTTTTTTTCCTGTTCATGTCTGTTATTCATACACATAATCCTGTTGTTAATTCAATGCTCGGGCTTGGTTCCAGCAATTCTGATTTTTGCATTTTTTTAGGGATAGTTTCTGCCTTGGCCGTTATCCCATTCCGGAAATTGAATGCATAAAATAGCTTAACAAATTATTACAAGCATGGAAAGATGTCAACATGAACCACAATGGAAACAAAAGCAAGAAGACCTTAAAAATACATTGTCCTCCTTTTCTCAACACCTCTCTCACCATTAAAGAGAGCACTATTTCCAACCGGCTGTTACTGGCCCCCATGGCAGGCCTTGGCCATATTGCCTTCAGGGAACTTGTGGCGGAATTTGGGGGATATGGATTGCTTTTCACCGGCATGTGCAGTGCCAAAGCCGTTCCCCAAGAAAATCCAGCCGTGTCCCAGGTGTTTAACTGGCGCGCAGAAGAGCTGCCCCGTCTGGTGTGCCAGATTTTTGGACCCGATCCCCTGAGCATGGCCCGGGCCGCACAGCGCATTGAAAAAGAGGGCTTCTTTGGTGTGGATCTCAATTTTGGATGTTCCGTGTCCGCCATCTGCAAAAAAGGCAGCGGGGCCATTCTTCTTAAATCACCGGATCTTGCCGTGGACATTGTTAAAGCGGTTCGGCAGGCCGTGGACATTCCCGTTTTTGTAAAATTTCGTACGGGGTGGGAAAACAATGTCACAGCCGCTGTGGACATTGCCCGGAGATTTGAGGATGCCGGTGCCGATGCCCTGGTGTTCCACCCCAGAATTGCACCGGATCGACGATCCAGACCCCCATTGTGGGAGCACATCACCCAGGTCAAACAGGGTGTTTCCATACCAGTTTTTGGAAACGGCAACCTGTTTGAATGGTCAGACTGTGAACGAATGTCTAAACAAACCGGATGTGATGGATTTTCCATCGGCCGCATGGCAGTGGCCCGTCCCTGGCTGTTTGCCCAGTGGTCCCGGGGATTTATTCCCGATGAACAGACCGGCTTTAATGCAGCCATCAGGCTGACACAGCTATTGATGAAATACCACGATGAAAGAACTGCTGTGAAATTATTTAAAAAATATGTGCCCTATTTTGCAGCTGGATTTAAATTTGGCCATGCCATCTGCAAAGAAGTTCTCAAGGGGGATGAGATCACACAGATCCAGGATATCATCGCCACCCTTGCCGCAAAAGAACCAGAAACAACCCTGCGGCCCAATCTTCACCTTTTTTCATGAATTTCCATGAGACGGGACAATTTCACCATCAAAGGACGGATCTGCTCCTGGTGCTCCGGGGGCACCATAAATACCGGAGCCCGGCAATTGTTTAATATATGTGCTGGGGGGTGGGGCAATGCATCCTTGTGTGCACATTCTGCCTGCCACAAAATCAAATCTGTGAGATTTCCGGAACTCCCCCGGGTATCCATATGCTCAACCACCTGCTGGAACAAATTATTTAAGGTAAGAACAAAAGGAGGCATGCGGGCATATCCCACTTCCTGACATGTGACCTGGGAAATAAGCATGCGACATCCCAGGGGTCTTTTTTCATAGATGGTACATGCCCCCTGGTGAAGCAGGGGACACTGCCCCCAGGAGGGATCATTTTCCTCTTCGGGAATCTCTCGTCCTTCAAGGCAACGTGCCGCCATGCTATTTATGGTATATTCCGGTTGAAATCGTCGGTCACTGCGTCCTTGGACAACCTTTTGTGCAAGCTGGCTTTTTTCCAGCTCACCCATGCCATCCACCACAAAGGCATACTCCAGGGAGGTCATGGTGACATTACAGGTACAGCACGATGCACAGCCCTTTTCACACACCGCCCCATGACCATGGGTGTATTCATCATGAAGTAAATAAATCCGGGCCAGCACATCACATTGTTTTTCCATGGTATTTCCTTTCATTGGTTGACTTTTCACCTGTTTTTGGCATGCTTCATTTAGTTGTGAGTTCGACATATCAAACTACCCGACACAACGAATATTAAAAATGGTATTATGCCGCCCCCCCCGACGGGCAATGGGCCCGGCCCGGAACCGTAGACGGCCCAATTGGCCGGTTCCTATTACCCATCGGGGGGGGCTCTGCTGGGGTTGCCCGGAAGTTTTATTTTCTAATAACTGCCACGGGCAGACCGTATTCTGG
>Ga0208900_1000864_pt1 | contig 17631 bp, 14 predicted proteins | sample AntAceMetag02UKK_FD_184763 | JGI IMG/M metagenome (GOLD analysis project Ga0208900, IMG submission 184763) | Saline lake microbial communities from Ace Lake, Antarctica - Antarctic Ace Lake Metagenome 02UKK (SPAdes) (version 2) | ecosystem: Environmental > Aquatic > Non-marine Saline and... | reverse complement strand
TCCGTCTCTTCGTAATTATTACCTAAAATTTTAAACTGGCAATCACTGTTCACTTTAACCATGTATCCTGAGTTGCTGTCCCAATCTACGATAGTATTCACATCCATTGATGGGATATAAGCTCCGTAAAAATTTTGCAATATCACCAATTCATCAACAATAGGGTTGAGCATGTATTCTACATCCGAATCAACGGGGAGTTTATAACTAGAAATCCCGACCCATCCGGTACTTAGGGCAATATCCTGTCCGACCAGGGTAATATCGGTAATTATATTTTCGTAAAGAGAAGGGTTTAAATAAGATATGGGATTGGTTGAAGAAAGATCCTGTCGGTACTGTCCACCATTCATCAGCAACTCGTCAAAGGCAATGCCGGTGAGCTCACTGGCATCAGCAATGTCTATCTGAAACCTGAGCAGTCCATTCCATTCAGTTGTAACTTCATTAAAATAAGCCGCACTTCCGTTTTGGTCCAATTCTTCTGTGGCTTCGGTAATTATTGCAATTTTTGAATCAGTATTGTCAACTGTATTTACAATCTGGTAATGATCGGACATTAAGTCAAGCATTGTTACGCTAACTTTTCCATTGGCAACAATGTCGGAACCAAATGCCTGGGTATTGTAATCAAGATAAATCTGTAAATCCCGTTGGAAAGTTCCCGCATCATCAGCTTTTACATCCACATCAAATTGTAACACATTAGGTGTACCTGTGATGACATAAGGGCTTGAAATCCGAAAGCTTAACTGTGTTTGTGAGAACAGGCAAGTGCTAAATAAAATCAGTATTGCAATGAGTAAACTAGTTTTTTTCATGAGCTTAAGTATTAATATTTGTTCGTTGTGGTTGAAAAAATGAAAACAAAGGTACAGTATATTTGTTTGTTGACAACAATTTTTCAAATTTGCACATCGTTAAATTTTCAAATTAATGTAGTGCCTCCCGCTCCCAATACTCCCAGATCATCACCATGGCCAGGGTATCTAACTCGCAGTATTTTAGCAATGCTTTTTGGATTTCCCTACTCTCGGTGTCGCTCATTTCGGTAAATTGCATCCGTGAATAGGCGGTCATGGCAGCGCCACCTTCTGCCAGGCGATCATTGCCCATCAACAGGTCAAGGTCTTCCGTTTCCACATCTTCAAACATGGGCGGTAATTGTTTGTAGGGGCTGATTACATTTCCATCATCATCCAATTTTATCCAAACCTGGTTTGTGAAATTTAAACTATTCATTCCGTCGGTTGAACCATAGATCGGCTGGGAATATTTGTCCTTTAAATATTTGCTCGAATTTAATACAGCCGGCAAAACTGCTTTTAGCGAAATAGAGCCTCCCATTTGTGGATCATAATAATAGCACTTCACCATTTGAAATAAATCAACCATATCCCTATCCCCTTTCCAGTATTCTGCCGATGCATTAGTTGAATGGGTGATGGTTTTTATCCACTCCATTAACTCAGCTTTGTCCTTCACTTCATTTTCATCAGCAATATTCAACTGCCGGTAAATGTTGTTCAGGAAGGTATTTTCGTGATTGTGATATCTGAAAATGGTGCCATCATCCTGCTCCAGTTCGGCTTTCAAGTGCCGCACAAATTCAAAGTTCGGAAATTCGCCTTTTTTGGTGTTTAGGTACTCGCCCACATGTTCTATCCTTCCATCTGCATAAGCAATATGGTGCGAGTATTGAAAGGCAACACCCTCATAAGGCCGCATACCTTTGTGGAATGGAATGGCCACAGCGGTGGTTTCGAAGTCGATAAAATGAAGGGGGTGTTTCCAGGTAAGCATTTCAGCTTTTAAACCCTCTACATCAATTTCAGGAACAGGATCATTGCTTACAGCTTTTTGTATCTGCACCCACTGACGCTCTGTGGTTGACATGCCGTTACCAGAGCCCAAATTATAATTGAGGTCAGCTTTGGAAATATCCTCCATGAAAAACTTGCCTTGCTCAATCATGGCATTTTTGCGCCGGAAGTTCCATACATCAAACATTGCTGGTTTTTCGAAGTCGCTATCAACAAAACCTACCTGTTCTTTCCAGCATTCCTTCAACCCGCTTTTCAATCCTTTTGTTTCCTCTTCTGGTGTGCAATGAAACTCACAACCTTTACATTTCGCTGAAATTTGTGAATTTATCTTTTCATCCCTCGTGTAATGATCAGCGAGGTAAAAGACCCATTCTTCAAAGGACATCGTTCCACTTTCTGAAAAATCATTTTGGTTATAAATGGTCGCAAGAATATCATCCACCCTCACATTGATTAATATTTCTTCCCCTAAATCTGCTTTGGTGAGACCGGCTTTGCATACGCAGCTTGTCCGGTCATTGTTTTTAAGCAAAAGGAAATTTTGATTTAACCCTTCCACCGTGGCATGGCTGTTTTTATCAGCCAGGCATAAGTACGACCTAATTTTAAAACGAGGAAAAGACTTCATCAACACCAGTTTTTGAAAAGCCACATCATACACATACTCTATCCAGCCAGATGCAACCTCCCCTTTGCTGTTTAAGAACTCATCCGAATCAGTCCCGCCAAATGACTTGGCCTTTACTTCAATCAGGTCGATATTGTTTCCATCCTTAACCAGCACATCCACCCTTATCAAAAGGTTTTGAAACTTCACGGTGGCTTCGTAAATGATTACTTTCTCCTGGTTGAGCAGTCGGAGGGTTTCATTCACCATATCATCATACTTGCCATAAGGGATTTCAATTCCCCCGGGATGATACATCTTTGCCAGCTCACCAACCTGGAATCCTCCTTCGGCCAATGATTCAAGAAAAGTGTCGTCAATACGCAGGTCGGGATATTCCTTTTTATTGGTGTAGAAAAGTTTTGTTTCGCATCCAAGGGCAAGCTTAAAACGGGATTTTGTAAGGTAGCGGGGGTTTTTCATTTTCTTTTGGTTATGATTTTCGAATCACTTATTTTACAGGATCTAAGATTGATATTTCACTCTTATAATGAAACCAGTTTTATGCTTACGACATGTATCTAATTGAGTGCTGATTCATATTCTCGCCAATCATTCGTAGAATAATCACGTTCAATTCGATCAGCTGTAAAAACCAAATTTTCAAATACCGATACAGCATAAGCAACATTATTATTGATGATTAACTCTGAATAGGCAATATAATAACTATTGTATTTTTCAATTTCAACATTCGAATCTATATTATCATCATTGTAGTAATTGTTAATATTAATTGGTGATTCAAAGCGCCATTTAAATTCTCCTGGCAGATCACCATTTATTATTTTTACTGTAAATGGGCAGTGCCTTTGTGCATTCGATTCAACACCATTTTCATCTTCATAGAAAATCATTCCGGTAATTTTCAGATTATTGATGTCAGGTTTTATCCATTCATTTTCTTTATCAACGTGTCTGGATTTTATTTCATTAAAGAGAATGGAAAGCTTACCCAGTAATTGAATAAATGAAAACCCGATTATCGGATTAATTGAAAATGCATTATTATCTTCCGTAGTGTTTTTAAAATGATTCACATCATATTTTGATTCAAGCTTTGAAGTTATTTGCTCGGGGATTTTAATAATATTATCATTTGTTTTTGCATGATTTTCAATTGCAAAAGTATTCGTGAAATCATAAAATGTTTTTATAAACCGATTCATTCCTTCAAATACTTTTGCGACCTGAATGACTTCAAATGAATCCTGAATATATGGAAAGAAAACCTGTAACTTCTTCTCAAAAGGTATTTCACCTATTGTTAAATTATGAATTTGGTGATATAATTTTGACCCAATCCTATCAATACGGCCTGTCCGTTGCTCCATATCCGAAGGGTTCCAGGCAATACCGTAATGATACACTTTTGAGCAATAGGTATGTAGATCTTCACCTTCTTTCAATATATCGGTTGCGATGAGCACTACTGGCCATCCGGGCATTCTGAATTGGGTAGCTGCTTTTGACACATTAACCTTATGGTATCCACTTACTCCCTGTACTGGAAGTTGATTTAAAAGCAAACCATGAACGTTTCCTTTATCAGGGAAGTTTACTGAAACAATTTTTTCAAAATCATTTAAGATTGCTTTGATTTCAATCAATACATGACTAAAGCCATTGCTATATTCTTTGGTTAAAATATCTAATAAAGCTTGTGAAATATCACTGGCGTTACTGGCCCACGCAAGATATGCTGGTAGAGCTCCGGATCCGTTTCTAAAAACACCTTTTAAAATTTCCTCCAGTATTTCCAGGCTGTGTAAAAACTTGTGGACATCATCATTTTGAATAATTCTTTTTAAAAAATCATTAAATTCATTTTCGCAATGTTTAGTTAGTAAGTCGGTAACAAAGGTTTTTGACTGGTACTTTTCGGAGAGTTTGGATAAGTCAATCCCTTTATTATTTTGAGTACTTATTGATTCTTTTACTAAAGCTTGATAATCTCTAAAAACCTTAGCCTCTGTGTCACTTTCCTTAAAAGATAATTTCGTTTCTAATTTATGAAGGTTAATATCGAAGGATTTCGAAAAGTTGAGTATGTGTAGGTAATTAAATTCAAACCACGATTTTTTATAGGATACCTTTTTGAATGATTTCCCCTTTGTACGCATAAACTGTGTGAAAAAGAAGGATGATATGCTTTTGGCTGATTGTTTTGCATCATCCTCAAATTCTTTATTATCACCTTCATCTTCAGTCTGCTCTTTGTCGATTAAACTATGAGTATGCAAAATTAACTTGATTGAAACCTCAGTCAAATCCTTATCTAATCTCTTGAGGCGATTGAGATTTTTACGTATTAGCTTTTGGTAATTTAGAAGATCTGTTTCTAAATCTCTCCATCCGGGATCATCCTCTTCATCAATTAACTTTTCATTCAATGCATTTAGATGATAATAAATGAGATCAGTTAAGGTTTTATTTTTTCTCGCTTTGATAACCGTTTTTACAATATAAGTGTCGCCATTACTCCCATTTTCATTTTTTATAACCTCATTGACTTTATGTTGGAAAGTGCCAATATTTTCAGTGGCACTATTTGAAGAAATCAACCTAAATTGCTTACTATCTGAAATTCTTTCCGCAATCATTCGGAGGATTGATTCAATTTTTTCCACATCCTTTGCTATTTCGTATTCATCAAGAATCACCTTGATTTTTGTTTTGTTTTTTGGTGCGTATTTTTTAATTAATTCAATAATATGATTTGAGTATTTCAATGAAAGCTTTTGTTCCAATTCTTTAACGGATGCTATCCTACGTACAAACACCAATGATTTTTCTCCATTGAGTAAGTCCTTAAAAAGTTCATCGACTAAAACATCCATTTTTGGGTGAGGGATGGTTGTTTTAAAATTTCGCTCGTAGTCGTTTGCTAAATCGTTTATAAGATTTTGGTCAATGTTTTCTCTTTTCTTAGAATTATCTTTCTCGTTATCCCTATCTATATCCTTTGATCTGGCGCTAAAGCTTTCAAAACCCGAGAGCAAACCAATTTCAAATGACTTATTGTTTTTTTGATCAAGCTCTTTCATTATTTTATATTGCATCAAGCCTGTCAGAATTACTGATTTGGCATTATCCAAAGAAATTGGTACTGAGTCAGGATATTTCATATCAACATTTCCTTGCCGATGCTCATGCCGATACATATTTCGACTGTAGGGTTTTTGATTCACATCAATATTCATGACACCTCTGATAAGAAATTTAGAAAGGTCATTTTTAATGTTCTGGATACAGGGTTCACTATTTAAGTTGTTGTAATTATGGTTTGGCAGGAATACATCAAATTGATTTTTCATTTCTATCATTGATGTATTAATCGGAGTAGCGGAAAGAAAAATTACATTTTTTGCCAAAGGTTTAATTTCATCCTTCAAGCCAGGGAAATCTGAAAAGATTTTTTTATCTATTTCATCATTCTGAGTTACACCCATTATTCGCGACATCACCTGATTTCGTTGTGAAACCTCCCCGTCAATTCCATGCTTAAAATTATGGGCTTCATCAATGATAATAGTATCAAAACAAGGCATATTTATGTTCAGCATGTACGCATATAACCTTCTTAGAAAATTACCATTATCTCTTTTGTAATCGATCTCTTTATTATCGAGGATGTAATAGGTTTCCGTATTTTTGAATTGTTTGAATTTAGTTTTCCATTGATCCTCTCCACCCTGATGAACGGCCATGCTGAAGGAGGAATTTCGAAAAATATGATAAGACGGATAATCTTTTTCAATTAACATTAGCTTATGATGAAGCTCCCTCGCACCTGATTTACCAACCGGTTTTCCGATGACTGATTTTACTCTGTTGTCAGCGAACAAATAGTTATTTTCAATAAATTTGGAAATCTCCTTTTGCCATTTATCCTGCAAATTTCGTTTGGGTACAACAATCAAATCTTTGTAAATAGATGGATTTTTGGAAAAATGCCTCAGCAACGAAATAATACCAAGCGCAATGTATGTTTTTCCTAAGCCAACCTCATCTGCGATATAAATAAAGTTTCGTCCATTTTGCAATGCATTAAATGATTTTACGATTACTTCAAACTGTCGGTCAGCAATTTTCTGATCAACAAATCCACTTGGGTTTAGGTTTATTAATTGCTTTGCAAGGTCATTTGTAAGTATCATGCTTGTATTTGTTTAATAACCCATTTCAGGATTGATTTCAATTGTGGTTCTGGTTGCAATATTGATATTTCTACCTGCCTGATTTCCTTTTCTATTTCATTGATTCTGCTACCAAGGATGTTATCCCGGAATTTGTACTGTGTTTTATTGACCTTTGTATTTGCTAATGCTTTATTGTAAAATTGCTCTAGAATTATGTTTAATAGCAGCCAATAAAAACCTGTTGAGATTCCTTTCTCCTCCTCATTCAATTTTTTAATCAGTTTCATATAACCTGGCAAAGTATCTACATTCTCAGTGAACAAGTAGTAATTGATTTTCTCAATTGAACTCCTCTTCATTTCACTAAAAAGTGCTTTTTCAAGAGTTATGAGACCGGAGAGGTGAGTTGCCATTAAATTCAGGGAATTACTTTGTTGCACGGGCTCAATATAATCATCTCCCGAATCGAAATGCTCAGACAGTTTTTCAGGAATACTACTTTCATTAAGATTTTTGCCGGGCTTTTCGGCCAACTCGTTCCAAAGTTCAAAAATCTGCTGATCGCTCAACCTGTATTTTGCAGGTAAAGGTTTGAGCTCAATCCCAACTTGTTTTGGATAGAATGTAAAAATTTTGTTATTCCACAATACCGAAATAATTGGATTTATTGATAGTCTCTCTATTTCTTCATTTGATAAAGAAAAACCAGCCTTGTCGGCAGTTAATTTCTTTTTATTTTTAGAATCCGTGTTTTGGTTATCAGACAACCACCAATAGACATCCTCATCATTTATTCTTTCGTAGGACAAAGTTTTTGTTTGCCAATTCAAAGCAAACGTAATCTGAGGCGGTGTTTCTCGATTAAACGACATAAATTCCTCACCTACTTTCTCATCAAAAACCAATTTTTCTAATGAATCAATTTTACAGTCGATCAACCAATCATTCCAATCAGATGCTTTTTCGATATATGCTATTGCGCTTTCGTAGTTCCCTTTATGATTTAAACCATTCCATGCCGCATTGGTCAGATTGACTGAGCCAACTATAGTGTACATTTTTTGTTGACCCTTTAAACGATATACTTTGCTATGATTAAAGCGGAAGTTCTTCGACTCTTCATCAACAATTAGTTTTTTCCATTCAAATCCATTTTCTCTAATTTTGATAAAAACATCTTTTTTGATCCCCAAAACATCAGTGCCGGAATATGGAATTGCAATACATATATTCTTTGATAAATTTGATAGAAATTTTAACCCATCTACTTCTCCGCTAAAAATGTAGGGCGAGATTATTTCTATTTTCTCTATTTGATCATCACTAAACAAACCTTCTAAAAAGTTAACAAATGATTTTGTGCCGGAATCCCAAAAGTACTTTTGCTCTTCTACAGTATATAATTGTTTTTTGAAAAACTCAGAAATAATATTGAGACCAACTAACTTATCATCGAATGACAAAAGTAAATCCTTAAACTCATCTTTTAATCTTCTTGGGTAGTGTTTATTATTTTCAAAAATCTCAACTGAAAAGACTTCAATGTTATGACACCAGCCAGCATAAGTCAAATTGTTTGATCCTGTTATCACCATTAAGCAATCATCCTCAGTAAGGATAAAGCTGTTTTTACAATGAAAGCATTGTTTTGAAGTGCCTAAAACAAAAACGTCATAGCCAAGGTTGGGCGCATTTGGCCCCTTTGCGTGATAATCACAAATTACAGTTACAGGTGGCAAGTGTGTTGCATAGGTGCGCCACAATAATGCGTTTTGAATTTTATTATCAGTAAAATCAAAGGGAACCAATAATGGCAAAAGGTAATTCTCGAAAAAATCAACATCAAAATTATAAGAAAGAAAAACTGCGGCCTTTACCTTTTTATCTTTAATGAATTCAGTGATTTCATCTTTGAGTAGTTTTTGTTTCATGATTGTTTATTTTCAATTTGATTGAAAAGGGAAAGATATGAATGAATGAAATATGAATTTTCCGAATATGTACTCTCTGAATAATCATTTGTAATGTAATCTGAAAAATTAACATCATCATTAAAATGAGTATCCCCAAATAATTTCACCAATCGATCTCCTTCATCCCTGAACCATCCGATACTGTCACGCCTTTTGCTTATAAATTGATTTCGCTCTATCAAACTTTTGATAAATCTTGATTTATTCTTTTCGTTAAGAAGACTGTTGAGTTGGTTAACTTCGTGCATTTTAAATAAATGATCCACGGCCTGGGCTATATTACCAAAGAGTTCTTCGTTTGTCCAAATTCCTCGTGTAAGTAGTTTTGAAAATTGATAATTTAATGGAGCAAGTACTTTTTCGGTTTGTTCGATTTCGTTAATTGCAAATTCCAATTCATCGGAAATATTAAGAGCCTTAAGGTCGTGAAGGAAAGTAAAAAGGTTGTAATTATCCAAAATCGCCAAATGATTATTCTTCATCAATAAATTATACAATTTCTCTTGTGAATGTTCCAAATCATGATCATGTGCAATGAGGATCTTTCTTCTAAAAAAACTTCTTTTTTCATTGTTTAAATCTTTGATTAACTCAGCGATAGGCTCAAGGTCATCTTTGCTCATTATGATGACAGACTCATTTAATAATTTATTGAAAATTAGATGTGCCTTTTCATTTGAATCCAAGGAAAATAAATTTTCAAAATCATCATCTTCTATTAATTTCATGTCTCGAGCAGGGCGCGAATATTTACCATAAATCCCATATGCTTTTTGATTAGATAATATTTGATCCTCTTTATCAATTGAAAATGTAAAGCTTTCGTTATCACTTTTATTCGAAACCCGGGTTTTGCCGTTAAAACTTTTCTCATTGTTTATTAGGTATCTGGCATATGCAAAAGCCTGCTCTGTTTTAAGGAAAAAGTCTAAAAAATTATGTTCCTTTTCGTTTGCAAATCGGCGGTGAAAATTTTTAGCATAACACCAAATTTGAAAATCATTAATATTAGATGATACTGTTGACAAATGCTTAATAAGCATCCTTCCTGTATCACTCCATATTTTTTGAAATCCCAATGGGTCACGCGAACCTTTAAACTTATGGTCGGGATCAACTGCGGTAAAACTGTACATGTTAGATTATTTTAGATTATTTCTCACAAATATAGATGTTTTAGATTTGAAAACCGAAAAAGAATCAGACCTACATCGAATCCACTTTAAATTAAAGATCTTCACTTGAAAGATTATTCCTGAGAAATTCTTTCAAAACTTCCTTTTCCGACCAAAACCCATCGTTAGGCCAGAAAGCGTAGAAATAAATCCAAAGCATCCCGGTACATCATCGTGGCTTGTGGCCAGTGTTTCGATATACCGAATATCATACCCGATTGCTTATCATTTTGACTGCCTCATATATTTTCTCCCGGACTATTCATAAGTTTTCTTCGAAATCGGGATGGGGAATTTCTTCGGCAAGGGATTCAAGCAAATCCAGCCGCAGGATAAGCAAACCATGCAATACGGCCAGTTCTTCCTTTTTTGTGGTTGAGGTTGCCAATAGTTCGGGAATCATGGCTGAGGTTTTATCCAGCATCTTTTTATACTCTTTTGTTTCGATCATTTTCCTTCGGTTTTAAATGTTTTGGATTTCAATCAGGACATTGTCCATGTCAATATAGAGCGTCTTGTTGTCATTATAACAATGCCCATTTTGTTAATTCTTAGAACTTTTCTTTGGATGATGCATAATTTTTTATTTCATTTTAGCCCTGACACAGAGTTACTAAAAATCTATCCTAAAGGCGATGGGTCATTTTCTTTCTTTTTATTCCACCATTTTCTTTCTGTCTTCATAATCGGTTTTTATATTGGTAAATTCATAAGGTATATCCAAGCCTTCCAGATACATAATCCCCCAACTAAGTTACCTTCTGATTCTCTCCGGGGTTAGTTCCCCAATGTACTGCATCAAATTGGCAACTTTTTTGATGCTTCGCAAGCTCTGCAACGAGGAAAGATATTATTATAAACTCTGTTCCTATTTGTCGATTTCATCCTCCCAAAAATACCACCCATCTTCATTAAAATTAAAATTGACAAATGTATATCCACATTCCAAGCGCGAGAAGTTTGTTGGTGAACCTTGTTTGAAATCAGGGTCTTTTTTAACTAACTCTATAATTTCACCCTCGCTGAGGCCATCTACCTCCTCGTTTAGGAAAATGATGCTATTAGCTGTGATGCCTTCACATATCCAGGTTTCCTGTAAAACTTCATATTGGTCAAGTTGTCTTTTATTAGAAGACAAGATTACTATGTCGGAAGCTTCCGGAACATTTTCAAATTTATTTTTCATCTGTTTTTTTTGTAAAAATAATTATTTATTGGCATCCTTTTGCTGCTCCATTTCTTTTTCTCTTCTGGTTTCATAATCGGTTTTCATATCGGTAAGCTCATAAAGCATATCTATGTCATCCAGCTCATCGAGGTCGTAAATCCACCATTGTAAATCCCTGATGAGCTTCTTTTTTTCTTGTTCGTTAACTTTTTCGATTTCCATCATTTGTGGTTATTTATTTATGAATGTATTGTCATATATCAAAATTCAAGTTTCGACTTCTGCTGCAGGCCAGGCTCCTCCCTGCAAAATAATGTTCTGTGTTGCATTAAGGGTTTGTGTTACCGGAGAGTCGAGCCTTGTGTATCGTGTGCTGAAAACACCACCTGCTTCATTTAAAAGGAGAATAGGGCTAACTTTCTTGCTTGACTGACAACGTTCGCATGTACTTATCGAAGATCCCTTTTATCATTTTCTCCGATTCGGCAAACCACATGCTTTTTGTTTTACTGACCACAACTGGAATTATACTTCGCCCGGTTGCTTTTGCCATTTGGTAAACACTCTCGGTTTTTCCTGTTCCAGGACTGCCATATAGAAAAATTGAAAAGCTGGCCTTCAAGCCTTTTTCTTTCATCCTTTCTGAAATTGTTGCAAACGATTTGCCTTCAAAAATACTTTCAATAACATTTATTTGCTTGTTTTCATTTATCAGCTTCCCATCCGGCTATTGTTAAAAAATCATTACCGTTTTCGATGTAATAATCGATGGGCATCATCTTGTTAACCCTGCTTTTTATTTCTATCAGTTCTTCTACATACTTGATTTGAGATAATAATGAAGACAAATGAATTTGTTTAATCAGGCCTAAGCGTCCTGTTATTAAGCTTTCCTCAGTTTTAATTTCGTTTAGCCTGCTAATTAATTCATCTAAACCGGAGTCATTAAAATCTTTCCGGAAGTTTTCAAATTTCATTTTAAGTTCACTTAGTTTTGCATTGTGAGATTCGAGGCCTTGATGAAAATACCACGACTGGGCTTCAGGATTTTGTAGTTTCTGCTTTAGTTTACCATAGTCGATGATGATGCTAATGATATCAGATGTTGGTTTAACAATAATGTTAATCAGGTCTTTTGCGTGTATTGCCATTTTTGTTGAAGTTGTTTAATTGAAATATTATTTCGGTGGCTTTTGTTTTAGACTGTTTTACTCTAATTGTTTAGCTGGGTGAAAGATTTGTTAAAACTTAAACCTTTTTCCAATTATAAGTCATTTGTAGTCATTGATGGTCATTTGTAGTCATTCGTTTAAAAAACAAATGACGCGCGAAGCGCTAATGACAATTAATGACGGCAAAGCTAAATGACTTAAATGAACTTGTTTATACAAAAAATTCGCTTCACTTCTATATCAGCTAAATAGATACGTTTTACTTATAATCTCACTTATCAAGTCGCTCCAGGTATTTTTCTACTGCCTTCCAGTTCGGGAACTCGTCATTTCCAAAATGAATCCATTTACCTTCAAATTCAGCAGCACCATTATTTGGCCGGTCATCAACCAGGAAATCACCCCTGAGTAAATTTTTATGATGAGATAGGATTAATCTTTTATTCGAAATATCTCCCAGGTTTTTCTTTACCCAAATCAGCTTGTCATTCCAGGCTAAGGGGTTTTCCCAGGGTGCCGTGCTCAAAATGTAGGTATCGAATTTCAAGCTTAGTTGCTTATAGGCCTCAATGGCTCCCGGTATAGGTTTCATCAGCCCAAAAATTCCGGGGACTTCATCAAGCCTGTTTTCAAATTCTGTTTGGAATTGAAGTGACAAGCGGTCGATCCCGCTCTGGAAGTCCACCAGCACATTATCCATGTCTATATAAAGGATTTTCTTTTTCATTGGTTTGTTTCCCCGTCTTCATCATTCCAATTAATTCCATCTTCCCAGTCCGTCATCATATCCGTAAGTTGGTAAAGCATGTCGATGTCATCGCGATCATCGAGCATAAGTATCCAGGTGCGCAGTTCGTTTACAATTTTTTCTTTTTGTTTTGGGTTGATATTTTCATTTTCCATAATCTGTATGTTTTTGATTTTTTTAATGAATCGTATTTCTCAAAATCCTAGTTTTCCTTTCTGTTGTAAGCCAAGCTCTTCCCTACAAAAAGTTTCCATTTCATTACTTTCTGGCAATTTGCCATTTAGCAATTCATGGATATTGCATTTCCTGGCAATGTTGGCCATCTGGCCCCCCGTGAGCTTAAAATGCTCACAGAGTTTGCCGATGGCTTCCGGGGGTAGGAAGGGGATTTTTGCCTGCATGATTTGCCGGCGTATGTCAAGATCGGGGATGTCGAATTTTACTTTGTACAGAAAGCGGCGGTCGAATGCCTTGTCGAGGTTATCCGTAAGATTGTTAGTGGCTATCATGATCCCTTCAAAATCTTCCATTTCCTGCAGTATGATATTTTGCATGGCATTGAGGGTTTGCGATACCGGAGAATCAATTTTGGAGGACCGTGCACTGAAAACACCATCTGCTTCATTGAAAAGAAGGATTGGGCACACTTTGTTGCTTGCCGAAATCCGCCTGTACTTATCGAAGACCCCTTTTATCATTTTTTCCGATTCGCCAAACCACATGCTTTTGGTTTGGCTGATTTCAACCGGAAGGATGCTGCGACCAGTCTCTCTGGCCAATTGATATACACTTTCTGTTTTCCCGGTGCCAGGGCTTCCATACAATAAAACTGAAAACCCTGCTTTCATTTGTTTTCGCTTCATCCTTTCTGAAATTTGCTTAAATTGTTCTATATGAAAAAGGTTTTCAACTGTTTCTAACTGCCTTGTTTCTGGCTCATTTAGGAATAGTTTTACCGGAGGAATCTTATCAGGTATGATCACGTTTTTCGTCTTCCCTGAGTTTAATGCAAATTGTTGGGCATCTTTACCCAAAAGAAACTCCAGCCCTTTATCTGTTATACTCAATTCGTTTTCGTTGCGAAACATTCCCGGACGGGTCTCAATGAGGCCACGCTTAATGATGTAACTGTTGCCATTTTGAAATTTTCTGCGTACTGCAAGTTGGAAAGATTTATTGCCTTCGAGAAAACCAAGGGCATCCGATACCGAAACCTCCTCTTCCCCCTCCATCAATTTGTTGGCAACCAGGATCAAAGTCAATTTTTCAAACACAGGCAACTCTTTTGCCATCAGCATTTTTTTGGCAATAAACAATTCTTTGTTTTCGTGGCAAAGGCCCAAAAAATCCGCTTCAAGGTTTTCGAATCCATCAACGTCATCGGCTGTGTTTTCAAGTTCTTTAACGACCCGGACCATAAAATCAAAATTATTGCTGATTTTACCACTGTTAAGTGAAATTTTCTTTTTAATGATGCTGTCAATTACGGTTGAGTGAACATAATATGAGGAACTTCCGGATTTAGAAAAGGGACCCCTGTTTTCCTGCTGCCGGATAAGTCGGTTTTTAGCGAGGTATCCCAAATCATTTTTATATTTCAACATTCTGATTACAGGGATCTCGAAATGCTTTGCCAGGGCGCTTAAATCAGCATCCCCTTGTTCGAGGGTAAAATAAAAGATCAGGGCGAAAATAAGCGCCTGTTCATCCGAACAGTTTAATAAATCTTTTATAGGTCTTATATTGGGTATAAATGATTCAATTTTTACGTGGGTTAATTTTGAGCCTTCCGTTTTTTGGGCTATGCGTTCTATGTGATCTGTTATTTCCATTGGAGTAGTAGTTTTGGGTTAAAAACAAATGAGGCTGCAAAGATATAAATAAATAATATAATAGGCTATTAATATTTATAATATTTTTTTGAAAACACAAATATATTTACGAAATAAATTAGAAAATTACGTTCTATATTATCGCTTGATACTGAGTACAATTTCAAAATCTTCTGGAAAGTACGTGTTTGTGGGATAAGGGGGTGGACACCTTATTTATTATCGAAAGGATTATCTTCCCAACGGGTAAATCCAAATACCTCAATGGTATCATTCCTGTCGTTGACCTTAAACACCACTATATATCCTTTATAGATTAACTCCCGGGTATCACTCCTGTTAAAGAAAATAGACTTTCGGTAGCTATATGGCATCTCAGGAATTTCTTTGATCTTATTGATAATTTCAGTTTTGAAGGTTCTGGCTGCTCCAGGTTTGTCTCGTGCAATATATTCAAGCTGTTTTTTAAGGCAATCCCTGAACCCTTTAGAAATCCTAACTTTCATGGCATCGAATTGTTTCTTCCAATTGATTGTCCAAATCCTCAAGGCTAATGAATTCGCTTTTACCTGTTTCCATTAGATGAAGTTCATTTTCCAGATATTTTTGAATAGAAAGGAATTCACTACTTTCACTAATTACCTGGATCTCATCACTGTTAAACCGTTGGAGAAACCACATTAGGTTCTTAACAATTTTATCGTTTACCCTCAACCTTAATGTTTGCATCATTGTTTGTTTTTCACAAAAATAATCAAAAATCCATCAGCAAATCATTGGTTGTTTATTTTCAAGCAATGCTTCCATTTTATAAAAAACAAACTCAAATCCTTGCATCCCGCGCAATGGCATTCATGGCCATCTCAATTTTTGCAGTTGAAATATCAAAAACCTGCACGTCCATCAAGCCCCATTTTTGGATCGCCTCATCAACCAAACCTTTTCTTATGATCCAGATTTGGGTTTGCCTGGGATTGTTCATGAGCATATCGATGGCCGGGACCCAACCCTGACCTTTAATTTCAAGAGGGCCAATTTCATCGATAAATACCAACTCAACATCTTTCAAGTTTTCGGGAGTCAAAATTTGTTGACCAAACAGTTGTCCGGCAGGGTTGAACCTGAAGGGGCCAATGGCTTCGCCTTCCTTCTGGTGGATGCTGCACAATGATTTCTGTTTCCCGGTTTTCAAATCAAAAATGTCAAACTCCGATCGACGGTTATTTTCAAACTTTCCGGGGGCAACGAAGCCTCCCACGTTAAGGTCTTTCTTTTTTAAGGCTTCAGCCAAAGCTGTTGCAAAGGTGGTTTTCCCCTCATGTTTTTCGCCGGTAAGGATGAAGACTTTTGGTTTATTGATGCTTTCGCTGAAAAGTGAGAACAAACTGTTGGCTTGCAACAGAACAGCACTTAGTGTGCTGAAGGGTTTCCTGAAAAACTGCTTTGGTTTTGCAAACTGACTTATAACAGAAGGGAGTGCCGCGAAGGCCAATCCAACCGAAAGGTAAAGTTGCGAAAAACCCTTGCGGTACAAAACTGATTTCACCACAGGATTTCTTAGTTCGACACTGATAGCCGAAAACCCAACCAGGATTAATATAGCACGGATATTCATTTTTACCCCAACCATCAAACCTTGCATGTCGAAGAAATTACCACTCTGAAAGCCGTTGAAAAATATTGTTGCCAGCATAGTAAGTACCACCACTTGTATCCAGAAAAATGGACGTTTCAAATGGCGGAGAGAGCGTTTGTAGTAGAAAATGCAAAACACGACATAAATTACAATGAAGATTGACCCTAATAAAAAGGAGTAGCTGTTGATCATCACCAGGCAAACGGCAATAATAAAAACATGCAAAAACAAAACCTTTACCGAAAACTTCTGTCCTTCTTCCAGTCCAAATAGTTTTTTATCCAAACTCAAACTAACTGACCCCGCTTGCTTGTGAGCTTTAGGAGTTTTTGCTGCCTTCCACCCAATTGTGAATCCGAAAATTGATGATACCGTGCCTAAGATGACATAAATGCCCACTAAAAATAAGAGTGCAGTTTCGGGTTGAAGGTCGGGATATCCTATTTGTTTAACCGCGTAACCGTAGAGATTTACCAACACGGTCACAAAGTCGAAACCATAATAAACCAACAAGCTTGCAATTTTATGAGCGATGGTACTAGAAAGTGCCAGGGCACCCCCAACAAGGTATCCCAGGATATTTCGCCCAATTGTCCGGGTGGAAATTTCCATTAACAGTGCTTCGGTAAAAATGCCGATCATCGGTCCCATTAGGATAGCACTGGGGGAAATGGATTTCATTAGTGCTGCAATCAGGCCGGCACGCCAAAACAATCCTTTTACTTTCCATACCTGGTTGAAAGCCACCATCAGGGCAACACTGTTCATGGCAAGTATTGTTCCTGCAAAAGGGATCCTGAGGTTATGGAAAAAACTTCCCAGGATAATCTCCACCGAGGCCCAAAGTGCCCCAACTACACTGGCCTTAAGCCAGACTTCGCTAACTTTATTTTGATTTATTGGTAATGTCATAATCCTATCAATTGGCAATATTAAACAATTCAGGGAGAAGGTGTATTTTTCACAATACAATTCGAAACCAAATCGTAACTATTATCCCTTACTTTTTATCTTGTGCATAAAATTGATTTGTACTGGAAAAGTTTATTCAGGATCCCGAAATTTTCAGGAAGTCAATCAAATAAAAACCGGCAACCCTTTTTCAGGACCACCGGTTACCACTCACGGTTTGAAGTTAAATCTTCTGCAAATTTAATAGAATCAATGAGTCTGGTCTAACAACTCCCAAAATTTAACCCTTCTGAGAATCGCATATTTAAAAATATTTTTTGGCCGGCCAGCTTAATCGCAAGATTTCGAGTTACTGAGAAAAAATCGGCCAGATTTATCAT
>Ga0208900_1000863_pt1 | contig 17647 bp, 14 predicted proteins | sample AntAceMetag02UKK_FD_184763 | JGI IMG/M metagenome (GOLD analysis project Ga0208900, IMG submission 184763) | Saline lake microbial communities from Ace Lake, Antarctica - Antarctic Ace Lake Metagenome 02UKK (SPAdes) (version 2) | ecosystem: Environmental > Aquatic > Non-marine Saline and... | reverse complement strand
GCATCAGTACCATAATCACCTAATAAGAGACAAGCAGCCGGCGGAATGTCCCAGGTATTGTATGCATTGTCAATGTAAGCTTCAATATCCAAAGCAGTGCTGCCACCAATTTCATCAAGGGTAACAACTTTCGTTAATATGCCCTGCTTGTTCCTGAAATCTTTGATAGAATCGGCCCACACCTGGAACTCGATATCATTGGGTGTAATAATCAGGTATTCGCATCCTGTTTCGTCCTTCGACTGGAAAGATTTATTGTAATCTACTTTTGGCAGTGATTCATAATTGAGCAACATATCCGAAAGTATTGGATCCCACCAACGGCTTCTCAGGTTTTCGTCACCAAAATTATTTGTTCCGCCATTGAAGCTGATTTCAATTTCAACATCCCGGTAAACGATTAATTGTTTCGTTACCGGATTGTATTGAAACGGGGTAATTCCTAACATCACAACATCTACTCCTCTTATCATATCCTTTTCAGATACAACAAAAGGTTTTTCCGGGTAATACTTATCAGTAGAATAAATGGGTTCATTTTTCGTGAATTCAAGTGGGCCTTTCTCGTTGTCCTTTGGGATGCGAAAAGCCGGGGCAATGTTTACGTTGTTCAAAGTATCCGCCATAAAGGAAATGATTTTTAAATTGGCTGCTGCTCCCTGTGGAATGGCAATATATCTTCCTGATCCCGGAAGGTTAGGCGCACCTGCATCGTTGGGCAGAAAGTATCCGGGCAGTTTGATGTTTTGATGCATCTCACCATCTATATCCTGGTCAGTCAGGGAGAAGTTTCCGAGGCTGTAGTGGATAACTAATTTTGAATTGTTTTGAAATTCAACAGTAAAACCTATGTCGCCCAAATTGCTTTGTTGCTTTTGTTTTTCATCTGCTATTAGAGATAAATTAATTACGAGCAATAAGAGTGTTAATAGCGTAGAATTTAGTTTAGCCATGGTTTTCATATGTATGTTCATTGTTTTTTAATTGTTTTATTAATCTGACCAACTGTCGTTGGATACCGAATATTTTCAAAATGATTCAAAATAAGTCGATTAAAATCGGGAAGGACAGCTTAAAGCTTGCAACTGCATCGATCTTAACAACATAATTCGATTTAAAATCTTTCTAACAGTTCATTCTTAAGCCACACAAATGCAGCTTCCTGATTGTATTCAATTCCTGACCTTAACAAAGCTTCCATATCACCTGTAAAACTATGATCATTTTCTTTTTCTTCGATGTTTAATAGAAACTCCTTTTTACTTGGAGGTCTATTCCCTGTCGCAAAAGTTGTGTATTCTTTAAAGCAATGAATTATTTTATCAAAGTCCAATTCTAAGTTTAAACGAGAATAATACAAATCAAATAAATCCCTGCCCTTGCTTCTTTGATAAAGTGCTCTTAATTTTGTTCCCAAGAGCTCATTGATATTGTATGTCCTTATTTTTGTACTTCCAGAAAACCAGTCACTTTCTATTGAAAAAGGAAAGTCAATCCAATCCAGTACATTAAAATGTTCTTTACAATTGATTTCCAATTTAAGGCGCATTCTTATTTCTTCATATTCCGAAGTGAATCGATATAAGGCTTTTGCTCCATGTCCACGAAGCTGTGTTCTCCTTGGTTCTTCAAAAAATGTTACTACCTCTCCAATTCGTTGCATTATTGGTTTTATTGGACCTGGTTTTATTTGAACCAAATCTATATCCTCTGAATATCTGGGGGCAGGATTGAGATATAATTTGTGTAAAGCGGTCCCACCCCTAAATGCAAGATTTTCCCGAAGAAATTCATCTGAAAAAATCTCAACCAAAGCCCTGGAAATTACTAAATCCTGTTCAACTTGTGCAAAATCTTTCCATGGTGCATGTTGTTGCCATTTTGCTATGTATGGTCTTGGAATCATAAATCACTTTCCAATTTTATATTTACAGCAATCTTCCACCTGTTATTAACAGCTCCAGGTTTTTCGTTTGATTTTGGACTTAGCAACACCGGAAAAATTTTAGTTGACTTCAATTTTACAAATATCATTTCCTGAAACTCTTCATTGAGTTCTAGTTCTTCAAGTATAAATCCTAATCTTTGCAATGTGCTTTTATTCAGATACCAACTTAAAAGTTCAACTAAATCTTTTTCTTTTAATTCTTCAGTCAATTCTTCAATAACTGGAAGCATTCTATTAATGCTCCCTAGTTTTGTTTGATGATGAATTAAGTCAACAATAGTCAAAGCAGGGCTCGAAACCTTGTAGATACCTGCATCGGATTTCTTTAATTGGATATTTTTTTCAGTCCAGTTACTTGTTGTGAAAAAACGAATATCAATCTCATTTTTTGAAATGTCGTTATACTTTGGTCTCTCTGTTATTATGTAATCTCTTTGGACTTGTTGATGGCTTGCACCATGAAATTTTGCAGCAGAAAAAAGAGCTATATAATAATTCCTGTTCAAATATTTGAAAAGTTTCTCTGAATAAAGTTGAATTGGTAATTTTTGTACTGATGAATATCTGGGAGTTATTATTAGATAAAAGCCTTTTCTCAGGTTCAATATCTCTCCTTTTTCCGTCAAGCGGTCGAGCTCCCTTTTTATGGAGATATTGCTTTTTTCGGTTTCTCTTCTAATCTCATCTACAGAGAATGAATACTCCTCAAAAGATAACAATTTCTTTATGTAGTCAGCAGTTGTCAATTTTAGTAATTTTTGGACAAAGATACCTATTATAGGTATTGTTCTCAAATTAATTCTAAATATTTTCTCTTCTTCAAATTCGAATGCAAGATTAAGCTCATCTGGTTTTTATCGGGTTGATTTTCGGTTTGATATCCTGAAATCTGACCAACTCCGGGCTTTAGCCCAAACCATGCTTATTTGGGCTAAAGCCCAATTATACTACATCCTTTTAGTCCCTGGCATAAATGCCAGGGCAAGTCAAAATCTGCATTTTTACACAGCCCGTGACAGACTGGCCAATTGATGTTTCTATTGTTAGTTCATCAAAACTATTGCGGCACCTTCGAAACTTTCCCATTATTTGGCAACCAATAAATATTCTTGTCCTTGTTGTCCACCTGCTGGTCGAGGTTCATATCAGCGGGTAAATAACCTGCTTTTCCGGCATCTACTTCCCATCCTGGAAAAATATCTTCATTTTCAACAGTTCCGTTTGCATCACAATCGCCGCTCATCATTCCCCAGATGTTATCAGACAATTGTTTTTGCGCGTTGCTTCCATAGGCCTGCCCTGATGCAGTTGTAAAATCATAAATATACATATCCCCGGAAAGGGTAAGCGCATTTGCTGACATGATGGCGAGATGGTTACGATGATGGACTACAGCGTACAAGTTATTCAAAATCGTATTTTCAAAGAATAAGAGCGAAGAACCGTTTGTTGCTACGATACTTCCATCTTTAAGTAATAATGCGGCTTGTCTGGCAAGGATTGTGGCTGGCACGGCTTCAACAGCTGAAGTAGCATCTCTTAGCTCTACCAGAACCCAATCTACTGCATTGCCCGGCATTAAAATAGCTGACTCATTTCCTTCATAGTTCCAAGGTGGTGCGTAAAAGGGTTGGGCTAATGGAATAGAACTGCACGCACAAAGGAAGGTTGACATTTCTGTTCCGGTACAAGGGCCTTCAAGAAATACTGTTAAGTCAAGTGATAATCCTGTAGGTAGTTGGTTTCCATCAACCGAAAAATCATCGATACAAATATCACTTGCCCAATCAGGTCCGGTGATCCCCCTGAACCTGAACTTAACAACTTCACCATCATAGGCACTGATGTCAACCACCCGTTCAAACCATTCGTCCCCCTGGTTTGCTGAAATCGGGGTCATTATGTCTTCAATCCAAACTTCATTAAGTTGAACATCCAAATGGAGGTCGCCCATGTGAACATAATCATCATCCCACATATGGTACCAAAATTTCAACTCTACATCAGTAAGAGTAGCCAGGTTGAAAGTAGGTGTTATGAGGTCAGCACGGAAGTCCGGGTTGTTATAGGTAGCTTCAGTATAAAAATAATAACCTGAACCGCTGGTGTGGTCTCCCTGAGGCCCTGTGTGTGGTGATGGGGTTTCGCCTGAATTTATGGTCCAGTCCAAATCATCGTCAGGTGTATTATACCATCCTTCAGGTACGTTTCCTGATTCTTCAAATTCTGTTAAATAAGGAGGTATTACAGGTGGTTCAGGAGAAGGAAATATAATATAGTCAATCCACACACAATCCTCACCACCAGTCATTGTATAATCTTTATCGTATTGCCATACAAAAGTATGTAGGCCTGCAGAAACTGCATAACTTTCCTCGCTCCAATCATGATTTCCTGACCATTGATCTACCATGGAACCATCTATGAAAAATCTTAGATAATCGTAATTATTTTCAGAAGAAACTTTTTTAAAGAAACTAATTTCCCCATCTCCGGTAACACTAATTGTAATTTCAAGTTCACTGGTTTGCGAGTCGCCAATATTTCCTGACCTTGCACTATAAATTCCTTCGTGTGGGTTTTCCGTTACTAATATCCAGTCTGCATCGCCACCCATTGTCCAGGGAAACTTATTGAAAGTACCGGTCTCCCAATCTTCTATCATATAACCAATGCTGGCCGAATAGGATCTTGTTGTTTCATAGGCTCCAGCAATCACTTCAGCTTCCATCTCAACCATATCACCCATGGTAGCAAGCGGACTGACAGTGACACTGAATGAAGCATTGTTAGCCTCTCCGATATTCACAGGGCCAAGGTTATCCACAGCATTATTAATTGTTAAGTATTCATATGCTGAGCTAAGATAAGCAGTTGCATCAGGTGAGTTGCTATTTCCATTGTTCAATACAGGAAAAGTTATGATAGCCGTTTCGCCCGGATCAAGCAATCCGTTGTTGTTACCAGCCGGATCAGAAACTGTGATATAGCCCATTGAAAGCACCGGGGCATTCCCAACCATTTTGAAGTATGAGTCCCATGAAGTGAATATCCAATTAGCCTTAACAAACACGGTAACTTCATGTCCATCGGGCATATCGTCAGCCACTGTGAAAGAGAAAGCATTTTCTCCCATAACACTTTCACCTGAAGGGACACTGGGATATAAATGTGTGTTATCAGTAAGCGTGATGTAAGGATCAGAAGTTGTAAGGATTACATTTATGTTTGATGCATTGTTGGGGCCAATATTTTTAACTGCCAAGGATAATACGATGTCTTCACCAAAATCCAATTCGCCGTTTCCGTTGCCACCAGCAATATCATTCAATAAAAATTCATCATACACAACATAAGGCCCTGTGGGCGGAAGCGCTTCCAATGTACCCTGAAAAGGATATACAGTTGGCCCGGTAACTGTAACTGTAAAAGTAGCCAGCTCTTCAGCAGAGATTTCAAGCTGTGCTATACCTGTAGCATCGGTTGTACCTGTAATAAAAAAATCATCTCCTGTTACACAAACGATCGCATTATCAACCGGAAGGCCACTTGCTGTATGCTTAACAGCAAAATCAACCAGGCTACTTCCAAAAGTAATCGATTCAGGATAATCCACTGTTACATCAAGGGGGACATCCTTCCAGATATGGATACTGGGGTCGCCCAAAACACAATAAATTTTATAATGATATGAAACATTAGGATCAGTGCCATACACGTTATACAGATAGAGCTTTCCCCTGAGGAGTCCCTGACAAGCAGTATTAAGCCCTTCCTGGAACATGCCCACGTAAATACCTTTGTCTATTTTATTATTGTAAGTTGTATGTGTATTTCCTGCCGGTCCTAAAAAGGCTGCCGCTCCTCTGGGGCTTGAAAGGCTTCCCAGTTCAATCCACGTTTCTCCAAAACTTTCACCTGAAGCGAACATGGCAACACCACATCCAATGCTGGTGACAAAGGTCAGTTTCTGACCATTAGCCAAACTTGAAACCTGTGAATTGGTCATTGGGGTACAACTAGCCCACCAGCCGGTTGTCCAACCTTCTCCTCTATAGTTTAAGTAACTCCTGCCTTCGTTAATCGCATTTACAACATCAGTATTGCTGTAGGTACATCCGGGGTCACTCATCATAGTATCCACTGCAAAACCGCCATCCAAAGTCATGCGTTCGGTAGCATAGCGTTTCGTTTCTATCTGTGAAGGGTAGGCATCGTTGGAGCAGCATATTCCTTTTTTGTACCAATCCGTATCAGATGTATAAGGAGTTTTTTCGTATTTGATGAATTTATTGATCATCACCTGCATTACATAATCACTCTCATTGGTAAACCGGCCAAGCATCATTTCAGGGAAATAATCATTGCCTTCAATTTCTACATAAATGTTTTCGGCTACATAACCACTACTTGTGTAAGTTGGGATAATACCGGCATCACCAACAAGCAAAGCATAGGTTGGTGTAACTTCCCAGTTAAAATACGCGTCAGCAAGATGATCTTTGATAATATCCGGATCGGAAGAGTTGGCATTGATGTCGCTGAATTTTGTGATGTGGATATCTATCCCGCTTTGACGTTTCCATTCAGCATAATTTTGAAAACTGTCATAAAAATCGTCCGGGATAACACATAACATTAGTTCATGTCCATTTTCCCTACCGCCGTAAATTTCGTCGAGCACACTTTGATAATTAAAAATAAAACTCCTGTAAAGCTGTCCGTAAGATGGTGCTATTTCCTTTTTAGGTGTTGTTTTGGGATTAATTACTTCCCCGGCCCCGTAATTGATTTTTACCGTGAGCGAGTTAGCTACCTGTAATTCCTTTTTTGCCGGATTATAGCGGATCGGGAAAACAGATACCCTGGCTATGCGGAAGTCCCTGAATATAGCCGGTGGGTCTGCTTCGACAAATTCATTGGGGAAAATACCATTTGCGGCATAAGCATCTGCATTTTCGATGTAAGGGGTTTCCGGATCACCCTCAAACCAACTATCCCTTGCGGGTGCAAGGTTGATGTTATGGAATATTTGGGATTCGCCCGATTCAAGTATTTCAAATGAAACAGCAGCCTGGTCGGGTATGGCGAATGTTTTTGCTATGTAAGGTAAGGCCGGCATTCCGGATTTTGTAACAAAAGATTCAGATAATAAATCCACCACCTGGTATTCCTGTCCATTAGCATCCATGTTTCTCAGGTCGAAACCGGAAATATCAATTTTAAAAACACTGCTGCCGTTATCGCTGCTGAGCAATGTAACCGTTGGAGGGACTTGTTTTGCGCTTTTGTTGTTTAGTGGTATCCATTCAGCCCTCATCATTTGAGGGACCAAGGCGATGATAAGTAATACGAGTAAATTTTTTCTCAACATGATCTTTAATTTTTGAGTAATTTAATTGTTTTGGAAGTCCTTTCAAATTTTGCTTCCTGCCTGCCGGCAGATAGGCACTTAAGATATTTGATTAATAAATCAGCGATTTGACATTAACAGTTTTTCTCTAATGAGGTTTCCTGAATAGAAACCTGATACATGAGTTATTAAACACTGCGATTATTATTATCACCTATTAGTGAGGCTGTCTGTGATGGTAGAACAGCAATTGTTTTATTTGCAGAACCCCGAATAAATGGAGGTTGCAAGATAGATAGGAGCGCTAGTAGAGTTTTCCTTTTCATGGAACCGAGTTTTTTAGTGTAAATACGAGGCTATTTCAAAAGCTAAAAAAGACTTTGCCACTAAAACACTAAGACACCAAAATTCACAAAAGTTTGATTTTCTACTGATTATCATTTAGTGTTCTTTCGTGATTTTGTGCACTAGTGGCAAAAACAATTCTTTTGAGACAGCCTTTTATTAAATGAGTAAATCTGTAATCAAAATCCAAAAGTAGAAAAACAATGGTTTAGAACGAGAATAAAATACGTCCTATGCATTTGATCTAACCATTGGTATTGTATGAGACAACAAGATTTATCAAAGGTTGTATGCGTTGTTTCTTCTGGAAGGAATTTTGGGGAAGTGGCTGTCTCAAAAGTCTAAAAATAAAAAATCAGCACTAAACCAATTCTTTTGAGACAGCCTCATTAAGGGGCGTGTTGGAGAATTATTGTACACCCAGATGAATCATTACACTATTCAGCTATTTCAACGTGATTACCTTCAGGGTCAAGAATGACAGTGCAATTTGTCAAGCACCCAGAAGTTCGGGTACACGACAAATTGCACAGGTTCAAAAACTTCACCTATTCATTGACCCTATAATTCCTTTAAGGCAAAACAAAAACCAATTAATTGTTTCATTCTAGAGTCCTGTAGGGACGCGATATTTATAGCATATACCAATGACAAACGTAATTAAGTCCCGTTAGGGACGCTATGATTATTGGATGTCTTTTAAAAAACAACATCCATCATCAAACCAAAGCACAATCAAATTACCATAAACCTATTTGTATCACGTCCCTACGGGACTTTGTTATATGTGTTTTTCCTGTTTTTAGAAATATTTTGTCCCTAACGGGACAGGATCTCTCGTAACACAACAATTCAATATTTATTAACATATTTTGAAATGACGGCCCTACGATAGGGATGGATTAAATCAGACCTTCGACAGGTATCAAACCTATGAAAACCGCATAATTCAATTTGTCGTACACCCCTGAGTTCGATAACGCGAACAATCTATTGTGCTAAATTTCAATAGCTAAAATATTAAAAGATGAGAAGGGTTTCGCAGATTATTTAGGGATTTTTACCTTCTGTGCAAAAAACAAGGACAATGCAGCAACACCTGCCCCTGCAATAAATGGAATTCGATAGTTCAACATCCAAAGTGCGCCACCAATTACGGGTATCACAACAGCGGAAATATGGTTGATGGTAAAACCAACTGCCATAGACGGAGCAATGTCTTGCTTCTCTCCTGTTTTTTGGAAATACGTGTTGATGGCCATTGAAGCACTGAAAAAAATATTATTTACAATGTAAAGGGCAATCAAGGTGGTGCGGTCTTCGACAAATGCATAGGCCAGAAAAATCAGGATAAGCGACACATATTCTATGGATAGAATCAAACGTTCACCAAATTTATTAATACCTCTCGCAACCAGCTTTGCCATAAAAAAGTGAATCACATTATTGATAACAAACAGCAATGCAACTCCTTCTATTTTAAACTGATATTTATCGACCAACATAAAAACAACAAATACAACAAAAACCTGGCGTCGGGCACCGCTCAAAAAATTCAATGTGTAAAACAGCCAGTATTTTCGTTTGAAAACCATCTTTTTTTGCTGGAGGGGCATTTCCTTTCGGATGGGGTTTCGGGTAAATGCAAAAGAGGCCATTAAAATTACCAGTATCCCAAAGCCAATAAAAAGGTAGGGCAGCTCAACTTGCTTCGATACTTGCCAAATGATAAGTCCAACACCAATATTGGTCAAAGCGCCATAACTCCTTATGTTACCAAGAACTATTGGGGTTTGTTTTAAAGAAAAATGCTGAAGCGTAAGGCTCTGGTTTACGGCCTCAAAATAATGAAAACCCAGTGACATGATTAGGGTTGTAAGGATCAAACCCCAGAACGAGGGCAAAAGTCCGGTCATAGCAACGCCAATTCCCACTACAAGGGTTCCAAGTGCAGCCAGGCGATGTTCTTTAATAATCAGCAACAGATATACAACCAACATGGCCAGAAATCCAGGGATTTCGCGCACCGACTGGATTACCCCATTTTGAAAACCATTGATCCCTACAACGTCAACAGCATAATTATTGAACATTGTCCGCCAAGCCTGGAAACCTACTGTAATAGCAATAGATAACAAGAGCAAGTAGCCATACATCGGGTTTTCTCTAATCTCTTTAATCACGCTAAGCTATTCTTTAATGGTTGAATAGTCATTCTTAATAATGGGCGCAAAATTAACATTCTATTCCCCATAAGCCCTACTTCAATAGAGGTGATTTTTATTTTGGTGCTACCTTGTCACTACCTTAGTTACAGTTTATTATTGATCCTAAATTTATATCGTAATAAGATGTTCGCCTCTTTTGATGATACCCGTTAGTTTACTCATGTATATAACATCAACTCCCAAATCTTTTAAGGTTGCAGACACTTTCATTTTATCAGCACATGCTTTACAAGCTTCTATTGTCACACCTCCTTTTATCAATTTCTGTATCTCTTGCTGTACCTCAGCATCTTCGCCAGCAAGCCTGGTGGACCCGCCCCAAATAATGATATTTACTTCGTCCCACCATCCACTTTTTATCGAATTCAGTGAATACATTGAGATCATACTCTCGAAGGTATCCTTATCGTTGTTTGTCCAGAGAATATTTAATTTTTCCATTTTTGACTATTTAATTTTGATTTGATATTTATCTCTAAGTCCTAATTTTTTATTTTCATCCAGGGATTTCATATATCCTTTCCATCCCGGACAAAATTTAATGTGCCATCGCCAAAATCTTCCTATAAATGATTTTGGATCTTTGTCGTATTTCGCACGCAATTTACACTCTTCGCATTGATGTGTTTTCATTGTAAAATCAATTTTGTTTGTTTGATTAACTAATTAAGAACAATCGTCCTTAAATTAATTTTGAATTAAATTTTGTTCTTCTGAATAGAAAGTGATTCCCTCGCCCACTCAATAAATTGATCTGAATCCTCAAAAATATCGGGAGGAACATTATAAAAAGACGGTACTGTTGCCTCGCTTTTAAGTGGTTTCAAGGGAGTTGAACCTTCCTGAATGAATTTGTTTATGTTTGTTTTATCCACTTTCAGATATACAATATTATTTACAACAAGGGCAAACATCAAACCTTCACGATAGAGTCCTGCGCCGCCAAACATTCGTTTTACACTTATCTCATCCCATGCAGATAATTGGTCAAGAACATAGTCAAGAAAATCGGTTGATACAGCCATAACAGTTTTCAATAAATCGAAGCTCGATTGACATGCAAATTAAGCCCAAATTATTTAGACCAACGACCAGACGCATATAGCTTTGATGCAATCCAGGCACCGATAAGCATTTCTATCCAAGCTAATGGAAACAGCACGGCTGCCGTACTCCATTCTCCCAAACCGGTGTTAACACTGGCAATCCAAAAAATACCTATGGTTGCAAGGGCTGTAGTAGTTCCTGAAACAATAATTGCTTTTAGGTTGTTGCCAAATGCAACTGCACAGAGCCAAAAGATAAATACTAAAACGATCGTTAACAGCATGTCCCAGCCACCCCATATTAAGGCGTTGCTAATTTCCATCGGCTCTATTTCTATCCTATCTCCAAAAAAAGCTTCCATCCGTGGGAAGGCTACTAAAATGGCCCTGGCCACTTCGCCAATATTTATCCAGATGCTTGTTATTAAAGTGATGATTACGAATTGTTTCAGTTTAAAATTCTTGTTTTCCATTGTTGATTGTTGTTTTTTAAAATATTGTTTAAAGTTTGTATAATAAAATATTTTTAGTGCGGTTATTTTTACTAGATTCTTCGCTACGCTCAGAATGACAATGCTCTATATAACATTGAGGTGGGGAGGGATTGGCTGGCGGCGAAGCCCCAGCCAATCCCTCCCAAAAACCACAATCATCTGTCATTCTGAGCGAAACAAAGTGAAGCGAAGAATCTATTAACGGAACAACACAACTCCCCGGTCAACACTGTTTTAATGTTTCATTCTTACACCGAACTAAGGTGAACATACCCTGCTCTCTGTGTCTTCTCCACAAGTTTTGCAGTTGAAACCTTGTGCCTCGATGATTTCCAATTTTCAATCCAGGTGATAGATTTGACCAAAATGTCTGCAAAACCAAATACCCAAAGGATCCTTGCAAATATAATTACGTAATAGTTTGCAAAAAGCCCTCCAATTGTTCCGACAATAAGCAATACCCACCAGGCGTGCTTGTCGATTGTTTCATTCATTGTTTTCATAATAATATGTTGTTAATATAACAAAGCGTATGCTTAGTTTAAGTGCAAAAAAAAGTTACAAATTCTCAAATGTCGATTCAATAAAATCATCCAATTGTCGCTTATCAGTTGCTTTCGAACTAACAGCCAGTCCCGCCAATGAAATAGATAAAAAGCCAACCTGCTTAGCAATTGATTCAGCACTCGTGTTTGAGGACATTTCTATTTTTTGAGTAAATATTTCGTTACGCCGATGAATAAACTTGTGTATTTCTGACATTATCGTAGCATCAGTTTTATGGCCAAATTCTGCAATTGTATTTACAATAAGGCAACCTTTGTAAACTTCACTATCCCGTGTAAATTCAACAAAATCATAGAAATATTGCTTGAGCGCTTCCATTCCTTTGCTTGACCCTTCCATTTTATCAACTATCAAATTCAGTTTGGAGGCGTACAGTTTCATACTTTCCAGAAAAACACCCTGCTTATTCCCAAAGCTCGAATAAATTGAAAATTGATTGATGCCCATCTCTTTTTCCAGCATCCGAACAGACGTAGCTTCATAGCCATTTCGCCAGAATAATTCCATCGCTTTTTCAATCACTTCTTCTTCTATATACTCTTTCTTACGTGCCATAATTTGTAATTGCGCTGCAAAACTAAGCATATGCTTAGAAATAAACAAGAAAAATGCAAGTATTTTTTAATAACTAAATAACATGTGGTGGAAAATATCTTAATTAAAAGATAGTTAACTGTACTATTCTTGTTTGTCCTCAGCGGCCTTTATTATCTTGATAACTTCATCCGGAGGAACCGTAATTCGCCTACTTTTCAAATCAATCCAAAACCCTTCAATTTTTACCGTGCAAGCCAGCTTCCCGTTTTCCTTAAAAACCTGGTGGGTAGCACCATATTTCTTATAATCATCCGAAAAATAATCAATATGATAATCAACACGGATTACTTCGTTCATCCATACTTCTCGCTTATACGCTATGGTAGTTTTTGTAAGTACAAATCCAATGTTTAGCTTCACAAGCATGTCAACCGACAAGCCGTTTGATTCCATGAAGTCAATCCGTGTATGATCGGTAAAATCAAGATAGGCCGATCCGCGTAAATGTTTATTGGGGTCAACATCCGACCACTTTACCTGGTATTCTTTTTCAAAAATTTTCATATCATATAGTGTTGTTAAAATCTTTAATTGCTCACTAACATCATAGTTTGTTTCATTTTATGGCTTCTTCAATTTTCTGGTAGTAGATTTTGGCCCGCTCTTCAGAAAAATGGTCAATTACCAGACTTGATATTCCAAACAATGTCACGGCTATTGCTACAGCTATAAGTGTAGGGCTGTTTGAAAACCAAGATACGAGCAAGGCAAATACGAAACTTACTATCGTTTTGGTTTTAATATGTTACTATCAACTAAGGCTTGAAAGGCATCTTCCATGGTAGTTTTCATTGCCCTAAACTCTATTCCAAGCTCGTTTCTGATTTTCGAATTGTCTGCCTTCCACTCAATGTTGATGTTATTTTTGATGAACTTCCTCGAGAACAGTTTATTCGCCATTGGCCCTATTAACATCAGCAACCATTTTGGCAAAGCTTTTTTTGGAACAGGAAAATCCTTGCCAAATTTATCTTGCAAGGAAAGGCTCATTTCATAGAAATTGGTATTGTGGGCAGAGGTGATGTAACGCCCCTTTGCTTCAGGTGTAAATCCGGCTTTATAATGAGCTTCCGCCACATCGCGGACATCCACCAGACCAATTCCCATTTTTGGCGCCCCGAATTTAAAAGTGCCATCTCCCATTTGTTTCAGTATATTGAAACTCTCAGAAGTGTTTCCGTTCAAATTCAGCGGAGGCCCCATAACAAAACTTGGATTGATGCAAACAAGGTCCCACTGGTTTTGCTTTTCGGTCATTTCCCAGCCTTTTTTCTCTGCCAGGGTTTTGGAATATGAATAGGGCTGGTAATTTATCGACGCGGAAGTGTTCCAAACCTCCTCAGTTAAAATACCATTGGGTGCTTTGTGGCAATCAATTGCATCAGAATAAATGGCAGCGACACTACTGGTTACCACAACACGCTTTACTGATGGGGTTTGGTTGGCTGTTTCAAGTACATTTTCAGTGCCTAAAACCGCCGGGTCAATCAGGTCCTTTTGAGGGTCTTTTACATCTGTTATAAACGGTGACGCTGTATGAAAAACCAATTCGCAGCCTTCCATTGCTTCAGCATAAGATCCTTTTTGTAAGAGGTCTGATTTAAAATATTTTATACTGCCAGGCGAATTTTTCACAAGCTTATCAAGGTGCGCAAGTTTCTCTTTATTATTTGGGTTTCGTACAGCTGCATGAACCATTAATCCTTCTTCCAGAAGTTTTTTAACAAGCCAGCCAGCTACATACCCTGTAGCTCCTGTTACCAATACCGGTTTTGTTTTATCTATTTGTGTCATGATTGTTTTCTTTACATATTGTTATTTAATAATTAGATATGTGAGTACTTACTTATTTATATTGACTAAATTTTTTTAGAGATTGTATTTTTCAAGTAAAAGTTGAATAATTTCATCTGGATTAATCGATGAGCCTTTTAATACGGCTGAGCCCAAACCATCGACAAATAATAACAGGAGGTCTGCTTCCAGGGTAGGGGATTCATAGGCCAACTTCCTAAATGCATTGGTCAGGGCCATTTTTAAAGGCTCCATTTTTTCGTCACTATTTACTTCCAACTCCCACTTCAGCTTATACTGTAGCTTCCAGAAATCATAGTCTGCTTTGTCAATCTTGCCGATCATTTCAATGGCTTTCCTGATTACCTCTTTTGAGTCGTTCTCCATCACAATATCAACAAACAGGGACTTCACTCTTCTTTCGCCTTCATCCAAAATGGCATGCAACAAACCATCCTTATTGGTAAAGTGACGAAAAATCAATCCTTCGCTCACACCGGCATGTTTGGCAACCTTGCTGGTAGATGTAGCATGGAAGCCTTCTTTTGCAAAAAGTTCAAGTGCCGCCTGTAATATTTTTGTTTGCTTTTCTGTCATACCTGCTTATCCAATAAACCTTTTTCATTACATCACTTATTGGTTTCTTTTAACAGTTCGCCTTCGCATAAAGCTATGGCGAGCGGAGTGAGTAATCGCTCACAAAAGTAATGCTGATTTTTAAACCACCAAATTTTTTTTGATTTTTTTTACATTCCTTATCCTTTATCCTTATTCGAGAATATCATAAATAAGGGCTGCTGAAAAACGCCATGACATTTTATTAATCTGAGTTCGACATAAAGCAATAGTTTATTATCTGTAAAAACAGTATGGGATTCCTTTAATAAAAAAATCTTAGCTTTGTGAGCGATATTCAAATATACCAATTTAATTCAAAAACATTTATGAAAAACACAAGCAGGTTATCAGTAGTGGGATTACTTATTATTTTCTCTCTTTTAGTGCAATTCAGTTGCAATAAAAATGGTTCCGATATTTCTCCACAACAATGCAAACTTGAAGTATGTGTGATTGGTGATTTTCCAGACACACCGTATTTTAATGCTTTAATGTCGGAAGTTGATATCAAGCCCTTAAACAGTAGTATGCCAATTTTTATCAATCCCTTAAATATTGATAATTTAACAAGTAACATTATTGGAAAAATAAATATGGCATATAAAACAGGCATGCCTGTTACGATGATGTATCCTGACCATGAACATGCAAATATTTTAGTCCAATTAACAGGTCACGAATTACCAATTATTTCTAATGATACCGTACTGAAAAACATGATGTTGTTAAGTGTTGCTCAGTTACCTACTCAAGTTAAAGACTACATTGTAGAAGACGAATTATTGGAAAATGAGGAAATCAACAATGAAATACTGCGTTTTATTTCCTGGATTGAAGAAAATCTTGAGGTTGTTAGCGATTTGAAAGCAGGCGATAACATAAATAATTTAGCATCACAGGCCCGTAAGTATTCACATAGTCAAAAGTTTACGCTGGATGGCGTTCCCTATATTATCTCATCCGACATACAATCGTTTTACTCATACAGTGATAGTTCTTTTTGGGTTTTTCCGCTCATTACCATGGAATTTGACCCAAATAAACTTCCAGATAATTCAACATACCTTATGGTGGATAATATTTATAGTGGAGTTGGCTATTGGGGGCCGGCCACCATCTCTAATATTTTCAGTGCAAAACCAGGAACATCTGTAGGTTCAACAGGCTATTCTGTTGCACAAAGTCATTCATTTTCCGAAGGTGTCAGTATGAGTATAACCGGACCTTCAGTTTCGGTTTCCGCTACACAAACATATAGTACTTCCAAAAGTTCAACCTTTCCGAGTACTGATATTAACAATCTCACAAGCCTTACTACTTTCAATCCAGGTTGGGAATTTTCATTTTCAGATAAACCCGTTTATGTGACATTTTCCATGTCCTGGATTTGGCAAGTTCCCTACGCAAATAATTGGGTCAATGGTTCTCCTTCATATTTAGGGCTAACTGTATATTCAAATTCGCTTAATGGCCCATCACATGCTCCTAACCCTAGCTTTATTTTTCCAAGTTATGTAGCCCCAACACCCACTGAGCACCATTGGTGGGATGATCTATAGGAATAATATCTACTTTTAGGGCATTGGTTCGCGAAGAAATTGAGCGTCAATAATACCATAGGTTAAATGACTGTAGTTTTCTCTTTGTTGATTTAGTAATCTAATTTCTTACTAAATCGTCCTTAGTTTCGTTTTGCTTTTCTTTCGGTTCTTTGGTTTTTAGCAGCGATGTCTTGTACTTTCAGAATGAAAGATAGGGACATCAGATAGAAAAGCAGGGCTATATGCTTAATGCGTTTCATTTCGACAATGAAATTAGGCTGTTTCCTGGTATTCGATAATGGCTTCAGAAACATTGACCACGTAATCACCAACTTTCTCTGTGAGTGAAAAGATATCACTGTAGTAAGCCCCAACTTTATGTTTGTATTTCTTTTCTTTGAGGTCGTCGATATGCTTATGGCGAAGGCTATCACGTTTTTGGTTAATCTGATGTTCTATTTCATAGGCGTCATCTGGCTTCACAGCACCATAGGGTTGATTTAAATTTTTGTTCATTTCAACAAATGCTTCTTTAACGAGCTCCATCATTTCATTTAGTCCATGCCGCTGTTTCTCTGTAAATTCAATTTTTTGCTGGACATTATTGTCAATGACCCTGGAAATTTGATAAATAACATCACCCACACTTTCCATGTCATCGATAATTTTTAGCATGGCCCGAATTTCTTTGGAACTGTCATGCGACATTTCTCCTTCAGATACCTTGGTGAGGAAGGTGGCGATTTCAGCTTCAATGTTGTCGGTAATTTCTTCGTATTTGGCGATCCGTTGAAGCTGTTTGTCATATTTCTTGACCGAAATATCATGCAAAAGAGGAGGGATGAAATTGAACATTTTCTGGATCCTTAAACCAAAATTTGCAATCTCCTTTTTAGCCTGCATGGTCGAAATTTCACTTGTTGACATCAATCCTGTATCGATATACTTCAAGCGGAATTCCTCATCATCATCTTCATCACTGCGTACCATTCTGGTAGCAACTTTAGCAATTAGCGAAGCAAAACCAATTAAAAACAAGGTGTTAAGAATATTGAAGGTGGTATGAAAAATAGAAAGTGCAATGGGGTAAGCCTGTTTAACACTTTCAAATTGTTC
>Ga0208900_1000862_pt1 | contig 17658 bp, 10 predicted proteins | sample AntAceMetag02UKK_FD_184763 | JGI IMG/M metagenome (GOLD analysis project Ga0208900, IMG submission 184763) | Saline lake microbial communities from Ace Lake, Antarctica - Antarctic Ace Lake Metagenome 02UKK (SPAdes) (version 2) | ecosystem: Environmental > Aquatic > Non-marine Saline and... | reverse complement strand
CTTCCATTTACAGTTTTTTGGTTTCTTGCCGCGTTTTGTCCTCGGATTGTTTTTCGGTTATTTATTTGTTTGGTCGGGTACATTGTGGTTGCCAATTTTTGCTCACTTTATGAACAATGCATCGGCAGTGCTTGTTTACTACCTGGTAAATACCGGCCGAATTGATGCTGATGCTGAACAATTTGGAGCTACTGACAATATGTTACTTTTCATATTTAGCATTCTAATTTCAGCCGGGCTTTTGGCTTTAATTTTTTTTACAGAAAAGAAAAAACGGGCCATCCCAATTAAAATATGTGGATGATGTTTTTTATAACATGTGTTGAAGGAAATAAACCAAAACAAAAGCGGATACTTTTTTATCAGTAAATTTGTATCGCAAGATTACTTCTACTTTAAGTTAATCGGGTTAATAAATCTTAATATTATTTCAATTATGAAAACAAGAGATTTCTTTTTTTCAGGACAAAGTGTAAAAATATTATTCTTGATACTAGCTATATTGATAATCCAGTATCAACCCGTTTCTTCGCAAGAAACCATATCAGAAATGACCACCGGAAATGTCAAATCTGAATATTCCAAAGACGTTCCCGATAATCCTGTACCTCCAGGTTGGGACACTTATACTATTCAGGGAGACCCTCATGGTATTATAGTTATGATGGCAGCTAACCCGCGCATTGGCAACATTCCAATATCACCGGGTGATTATATTGGTGCTTTTTATGAAGATGATAACGGGGATTTAAAATGTGGGGGACAGGAGATTTGGGTAGGCGACGATAATATCATGTTAACTGTTTTCAGAAACGATCCGGATACACCTGAAAAAGACGGTTTTAGTTCTGGCGAGCAAATGCATTTTAAATTTTACTCCTATACTACCTTGAAAGAATATGATGTTGATTTGTTAAGTTTTGACATTACCACCTATCCGGGCACAGATTTATGGTATCCGCTCATCATTTCTCAAGTTATCAATATGGCCAGCACATGCGACTTCGATGCTTATGCCATAGCCACACCCAACCCGGTTTGCATTGGCAATTCAGTATCACTTGAAGCCTTAATTTTTATAGGTACAAGCGGTGATTATACCTATTCCTGGACATCCGATCCTGAGGGTTTTACTTCAAGCCTCCAAAATCCGACGGTTACACCAGATGTAAACACCACCTACTTGCTCGAAGTATCAGATGGAATACTGGTTTCTGATGCATATGCAAACGTAATTGTTAATAATACTGCAACTTTGGAAGCAGGCTCCGATGGAACAACTTGCGAAAATGAACCTTTGCAAGTTAGCGCAATTGCAACAAATTTTGGAGGGATACTTTGGACCAGTTCGGGGGATGGTTCATTTTGCAATCCGGAAATCCTAAATCCTGTTTATTCTCCAGGCCCGGCTGATGCCGAAAATGGTTCTGCCATACTTACAGTTCAGGCATTGCCACTTGATGATTGTTCGTTTGCCCCATCTGATGAATTAACCCTGAGCATTGGTAGGAATGCCACAGTAATTTTACCTACAACAATTGATTTTTGCCCTACACAGGAAATTTGGATTACTGCTGATGCACAGGAATACTCTTCGATAAGCTGGACAACTTCAGGTGACGGAACTTTTAGCGCAAGCAATGAAATGACAACACAATATTTCCCTGGGAATTTCGACCAAAACCTTGGTGAATTTACGCTTACCTGTTGTGTGGAGTCTTCCATTCCCTGTTCGGGGAGCAATTGTGCAGAGATGTTTTGTACTTTAACAGGGGAGTCAGCCACAGTGAATGCCCCCACATCGCGCACAAAATGCGAAAACCTACCAGTCCCGGTGTTTTCCGTGGCATTCAATTATACATCTTCACTGTGGGAAACACAAGGAGATGGCTATTTTGAAAATCCAGATGCGTTAAGCACCAATTATATCCCGGGCCCTTTAGACATCACAAACGGGGGAACTATTGTCACCATCAATGCTTTTGGCAGTGGAGCATGCCTAAACCATCCCACAACCAAAGATGTTAATGTTATCATCATACGTGAGCCAAATGTTGATGCCGGCGATGTTGACGTGGTTTGCGGAGGCTTACCGATTCAATTAACTGGTTCTGTGGAGGATTATTTGTCTTTTGAATGGTCAAGCACAGGTGATGGTTACTTCGACAGCATTTCAATTTTTACACCAATATATTATCCGGGTAGCAACGATATAGCCAGCGGTGAGGTTGATATTACCTTAACAGCTCATGCAATTTCCCCCTGTGTAGGTTGCGTTTCTGACGTTTTGGAAATAGAAATTGTAGATCAGGCCCAGGTGGGAATAAATAACCCAACAAATCAAAATGTATGCATTGGCAATGATCTTCAACTAGAAGCTTGGGCTTCGGGTTATATCGACATTCTGTGGGAAACCACTGGTGATGGCGATTTTGATGATCCTACCATTTTAAACCCTATATATTTTCATGGTCCGGTAATCGATCTTAACGGGAATCCTATTACACTTAAGGTGACTGCTTTTGCTCCACCGGCTTGTGGTTCCAACGTTAGTGATCAAATCAGTGTTTCATATTTTGTCGGGGCATCCTCGAATGCAGGTGAAAATTTTACTGCTTGCGCGGATGATTTATTTGTGTCGGGATCGGCAGAAAATTATGTATCAATTAGCTGGCAAACAAATGGTGATGGATACTTCGTTGAACCTGGCTCACTGACCACACAATATATTCCCGGTAGTGATGATCTTGCTGCAGGCACAGCCCAACTTTGTCTTGTTGCCCATGGTTTTGGCGATTGCCCCGATGTGGGCGATAGTCTTGCGGTTGGCATTTTAGCAAATCCTGTCGCAAATATTGGAGTTGATGAAGCAATAGTCTGTTACGATGAAAATTATTCATTTGACCAGGCTGATATTTTGTATGCCTCATCGATAAACTGGTTTACTACAAATGGAGGGGGTTCCTTTAATGATTCCGCAAGTCCCAATCCTATTTATATGCCAGACCCTGAAACTGATTATGCCCTAGGATGTATCCAGATTGGGGTTACGGCCCAACCTGTCTCGCCATGTTTAATTGCTGCTGAGGATAGTATGGAATTATGTTTTGAAACTCCTCCTGAAGTTAGTGCTGGCCCTGATGCAACACTTATTGAAGCTGAAACCTATAATACTGACGCCACCGCTACCAACTATAGTACTGTCTCATGGTCAACATCTGGTGATGGCACTTTTGACATCCCATCAGTATTAGCAACGGAATATAATCCGGGGCAACAGGATATTCAAAATGAATCGGTACAATTAACACTCACAACTTATCCGCTGAGTGCTTGCCCCGAACCTGCAAGTAGTGTACTTACCCTTACCATTATGCGCCAGCAAAACATCACGTTGCAAAGCGGATGGAATGGATTCTCTTCTTTCGTCAACCCTCCTGACCCTGCTTTCGACGAAGTGGTATCGCCCATTAGCAGCCAGTTGGAGTTTGCCCAAAATATGACAGAAATCTATTGGCCTGAATATGGCATCAATACTATTGGTGATTTTAATAATAGCGTTGGATATAGAGTAAAGCTCAATGCAAATGCCAGTTTACCGATTACCGGATTCGCCGAGACGGACAAAACAATATCAATCCCGCAAGGTTGGAGCACATTACCGGTAATATCCGATTGCGCTGTACCTTACACCGAATTGATTTCGCAATTATCCGATAAACTGATTGCCGTTACTGAAATTGGTGGCACAGGAATGCTCTATCCGGAACAGGGAATTTTTAACCTATCCGAGCTTGAGCCCGGAAAAGCCTATTCAATAAAAATGTCGGAGAATGCAGATTTTACTTTTCCTGATTGTTCAAAATAGAAGTTGGACTGATATAAATCAGACCTTCCAGGTTTTGAAAACCTGGAAGGTCTCAGTTTAGGCTATCTTAAAACTATTTTCTCTACCTGTTCAGTTTTCCCTGTTTGGACTTTCAAAATATAATTTCCTTTAGGCAAAGTAGAAAGATCAAAAGTCTGGCTACCTGTTGAAACTTTATCCTCAATTATCAATCTACCTGACAAATCAAAGATTTTTATGGCTGCTTTATCATCGGTCGAAGTATTTAGCTTCAAATTGATGATGCCGGTACTTGGGTTGGGATATACTTCAATTGATATTTCAGATTGGGTATTTTCAGGAACCGAAACATAAGGATCAACTGGAAAATTGGCCTCAAAAAAGCCCCTGCCATGTGTCGCTGCAAGTACGGTGTTGTCCGACTCACGAAATTGAAGCATATCAACCCTCACATTGGCCATACCCGAAACATCAGGTTCCCATTCCATTTCTTCGGCCTCGGTACCGTAAGTTGACCACACGCCAATTTCGGTAGCCAGCAAGGCCTGCATATCATTTTCGGGATGGTACATAGCCCAACGGATAGGCATGTCGGGCAGGTTGCCTTCAATCATGTCCCAGGATTCGCCACCATCCAAAGTTTGCCATACTGATTCAACACCATAGTTGGAAAAAGTAACCATCAACTTATCTTCCGTTTCACCAACAGCAATACAAGAAACGTAAGCCGTGGGGAAGGCATCATCAGTAATTTCGATGGTTTGGGGCGAATTGAGGTGGGCATTTTCAATTTTATAAACACGGCCCGTTTGTGTACCTAAATAAAGGGTTGCCGTTCCAGCAGGTGCATGTGGCGATACTTTAACATGCGAAAAATAAACGTTTGTTCCGGTTTGCACGGGAACAAAATCAGGATCAGGATCGAGAGGAATGCCGTCGATACGAAGCAGTGTATTGCTCTGGCTGCCAAAAAAGCTGGTAGCGTTGGCATAAAGGGTATTGTTTTCGGAGTCGTAGTCAGCCGGATTAACAAATATCCCGCAGTCGTAATCATCGTAATTTACTGGTTGGCCATTCATCCAAAATGTATAGCGGTTGTAATAAACCGAGGTAATCCAGATGCTTGGTTCATCGTCATCCATAAAACAGAATGCCCCATCGCCACCATCAATCATATCATCGATGCCAAGTGGGGAGTTTTGATACAACAAAGTTCCGTTATCCTGCAAGCCACCTACATACATGGGTGCGCCAGCTTGTGAGTGGATATCGCAACTATATAATTGGAGTGTGTTGAAGCCCTGATTTTTTTCTTCAAATACGGGATAGGTACTTGTAGCCGAAGAGGTATAAAACACACCTCCATCGTTGCTGCAAATAAATTCGGTTGACGAACCCGGTTTAAATTCAAGGGTATGTTGGTCGGCGTGCAAATATTCATCGCCACCCCCATAATACATCAGCGACCAATCGGAAACATGGCTCCAGTTGCTGCCACCCGTAGAGGTCTTCCAAAGGTCGAGGCCACCAGTATAAATAGTATTTGGAAATTCAGGGTGTACCCTGATAATAAGTGCGTGCCAACCTAATGTTGCCCAATCGTTGTCCGGTTTGTTGATGATGTTCCATGATTCACCTTTGTCTTCAGATTTGATGATATATCGGCCACGATAGTATTTAAAACCATTATCATACCCTGCAACGAGTGCGGCATAAATGATGTTTTCGTCCGATGGGGCACATGCAAGCATAACCCGTGCAGGCGTGTTGTAAGTTCCATGGCTTTCGATAATAGCTACATAATCGTCATAAACATTCCAGTCGCCATAGCCACCTTCGTCAGAGTAGAGGATTGTTGCGCCACCTTCGAGTTCAACATTTTGCATCGACCCAACATAAAGCCTGTTATCTGCTCCAATTTCGATATCAGCAACACAATAAGGTTCGCCATATCCGGGGATGTCAGGAAGCACCTGCTCCCAGGTTTCACCGCCATCTTCTGAGCGGAACAAACCATCTGAAGGCTCGCTCTGGTGGACGGCCCCGCTATAAACACCTGAAGCAACGCCCGCATACAGGATGCTTTCGCCATCTTCGTTTCTTACTTTTACATCAGTAACATATTCAAACTCCATCGTTGATTCAAGCACATCCCAGGTTTGTCCCCCATCCGTAGTTTTCCATATTCCCTGTCCTATTCCTGATGACTCGCGATAAATAATTACGGCAGTTTGTACCTCCCCGGTCCCAACGTAAAAAGTCATGGGATCGTTGGGGTCGTAGGTAATACTGCTGATATTGATGTTGCTCCAGAAATTGTCAACCGGCTGCCACTTCGATTGGTTATCGGTAATGTCGTCGCGGTACCAAAGGCCACCGGTTACAGCACCAGCCCATACTTTATTTCCTGAAGCATCATTTGGGTCCCACATGAGGGCTCTTGTACGTCCTCCCATTTCGGCATCGGTGCCTTCCCATTCCATTTCATCTGTTGATTTGAAACCTGTTTTTTGCTGTAAGGCTTTAGTTTCATCATAAGCAGTGAATAACCTTTCAGGGTGCACGGCCCCGGTTTCAGGGTCGAGGGTAGCGAAATAATCCTGCATAGCAGCCATATCAGGCCGAGTAGGTTTAGGAATGTCGCTAAGTTCCTCATCGGTATATTGAGGGATTGCGGACATCTTTTCGGCAAGGAACTGTTCATATTTTTCCCTTTTGTCGAGTTTGTTGGTTCGATTGAAAAGGATTGCTCCTGCAAAAAGCGCAATAATTAAAAGTGGAAACCATGACCTGGTTTTCAAAGCTCGTGAAAATAACTTATTCATTTTAGTAAAGATTTAGTGATAGAATGTAAAAAAGGCGTCAAATTTAGGAAAGAAATCCTTGATATAAGAATGTTTAAGATATTTGAAACCAGTCTATATTGTGGAAGGTGAGTGGTGAGTGGTGAGTGGTGAGTGGTGAGTGGTGAGTGGTGATCGGTGAGCGGTGATCGGTGAGCTACTTAAATATTCAAGATTTGAAATTCAGCACTTCGATATTCCTTTTTCTAAGTGTTCTCCGCGCCCTTGCGGTGCGCGTTTCCCGGTTTATCAGTGCTTGTATGCATGAAAATATGGTGCGGATTTACGCCGGTGAAACGGATAAAACCAAATCCGTTTAATCAGCGCAGATCAGTGTCTGAAAAGAAATCACTATTAATCACTTTCGAACTCTCTTCTCTGCGCCCTCTGCGGTTTATCGTTCTTATCCATAAAACTCCGGACGCCTGTCCTCAAAAACATGGTTCTGTGGTGTGGCCATTTTATTTCTTGATTTAGAAATATCAATTTCAGCAAAAATCACTTCGGCTTTGTTGGTACTTGCTGATGCAATTAAATTTCCATCAGGCCCGGCAATAATACTGTTTCCTGTAAAGGTGAGATCACCTTCAGACCCAACTCTGTTTGCCGTGGCGATATATATTTTATTCATCATTGCTTGTACAGGGATGGCCTGCCGTGCCTTTCCGGGCAAAACCAGGTTTGAAGGATGGCATATCAGGTCAGCACCCATTAAAGCCAGCTTCCTCCAAATTTCAGGAAAAATCCAATCGAAGCAGATGAGCGTTCCAACTTTTACGCCATCAATTTCAAATAATTCGGGCTGTAAATCACCTGGAGTGAAGATGTCTTTTTCGTTCATGAAAAGATGGATTTTCCTGTATTTCCCCACTACCCCTTTTTTATTGATCACCAATGCGGTGTTGAAGATATCGTGTTTGCTCCTTTCGTTAAATCCGGTAACGATGGTATTGCTATTTATTCTGCAAAAACTGGTGAGCTGATCAACAAACTCACTATTGCGGGGATATTCAGAAAGCCTATACGCTTCGCCCCTATCTTTAAAATTATAACCCGTGTTTGCAAGTTCTGGTACAACTATCAGTTGACGGCCTTTTGCCTTGTTCAGTAAAGGCATTAAGGATTCATAGGATTTTTCATGATCCCCAAATACAGGTGCAAATTGGATTACTGCTATTTTCATGATTGTGAATTTATAAATGAACTAATTGTTTCAACGCAAGTGTCTATATTTTTTTTGATTTCATATTCCCAAAAGCGCAAAACAACCCATCCTTCATCCTCTAATTTGATTTTATTTTGTTTGTCGCGCTGTATGTTTCTTTCAATTTTTGGTATCCAAAACCCACGGTTTGATTTGATTTTCTTTTTTTTATCTTCCCAATTATATCCATGCCAAAACTCACCATCAACAAAAATAACAAGCTTGTGTTTTGAAAAAACGATGTCTGGTGACCCGGGCAATTTATTAACATTTTTTCGATATCTATATCCCAGGTTCCACAGAGCTTTTCGAAGTTTGATTTCCGGCTTAGTGTTTTTACTTTTAATCTTGCCCATCAATTTCGACCTGCTCTTCGTCGTGTAAAATCCACTTGCCTCATTAAACCTCGGGACAATGATTTTTTTCTCGGGATATTTTTTCAAACTTTTTATTTTTTAGTAAAAATACAATAAAAAAAATTGTTAAAAATAAAACCCATACTTTTTTATGAATTTGCCATAGTTGTTAAAGATGCCTTTAAGGAGGATGGTTTTATTCATTCCCCTGTCATATTTAAATAATTACTTTTGTCGGCCAAATAAAAACTAAATCAAACTATCAGATCATGAATATTTCTTATAAACCTTTCGGATTCATTATCACCCTGGCAATATTTGTAATTGCCTGCAACAATACAACTACTGAAGCCTATCGCCAACAAGAACCAACAGCAGCAATGTCGAGCGGAGCCAAAACTCAACACAAAGCCATAGTTGAGGAGGTTTTAAACACCAGTGCCTACACTTATTTGTTTATGAACGAAAATGGCCAAAAAGCCTGGATAGCAATTCCCAGAAAAGATGTAAACCCCGGCGAAGCTTATTATTACACTGGAGGCCTTGAAATGATTGATTTTAAAAGCAAGGAACTGGACAGGACTTTTGATAAGGTGTATTTTGTTGAGGGGATCACCGAAAGCCCAAATCAAGCTAAACAGCATACGGCGATGCAACAGCAGCAACCTGCCGGTAAAAAAGCTCCTGAACACGGGGTTATTGCCAAAATTACCCATGCTGATGATGAGATAAGCCTTGCGCAACTATTTGCTGATCCCGGAGCTTTCAATAAAAAAACGATAAAGGTGAAAGGAACGGTTGTAAAAGTTAATGAAAAAATCATGGGTAAAAACTGGATCCACATCCAGGATGGTACTGAGTATGACGACCAGTTCGACCTGACCATCACCACCACAGATCAGGTAAAAATGGGAAGTATTGCAAGTTTTGAAGGCACAATTGCGTTGGATAAAGATTTCGGTTATGGTTATAAATACGATATCATTATGGAAGAAGCCAAAGTGGAAACGACTTTTAGTTTGTAGGGGGCGACGGTATTGGGTATTGGGTACAGGGAGAAAAGGGAAATAAGGTGTATAGGGTTTATAAGATTTGGAGTGTCTAAAAACTCACATTGTTTCTTTTTTCCATACGGATTCCTTTCAGTCATTGGTGAGAAATTATTGATGATCGTCGATTAATGATATTTGATTTAAGATGTAAGTTAACGCGGTAAAATCTGAAACCGTTAACTACCAAAAAAAATAAAAACATTTTTTTTGGACTTAGGATATAAAAACACCTTGATCATCCAATTTGGGTATAAAAAGGAATAGGGAAGTATCTATTCCTTTAACCATTATAGTTGTTTTATCATATAGTATTGGTGTCCGGTAAAAACTGTTCATCCCCTACAGGAAATTTTTCAGAGAATCTAACATCTTTTTCTACAGTACTTTATCCGCTACGCGGAATTCGCCGTAGGCGATTTAGTATTGTAGAGAGAAAATAAGCCCCAAACCTTCAATACCTCGTAGAGGTTGCACTGGTAATGGTTTTAAACATTTCTATTTTTTTTAACCGGACAGAAGTGATCATATATCTAAAATCATATATCTTATATCTTCAAATCAAGCTTCCCCCTCCCATTCTGTATAAAACCTTTCAAGGAATTCTTCCATAAAGAGGTGCCTCTCTTCGGCTAACTGTCGGCCAGTACCTGTATTCATTTTTCCCTTCAACAAAAGCAGCTTTTCGTAAAAATGATTGATGGTTGGCGAGAGGCTAAGTTTGTATTTTTCCTTGCTCATGTTGAGCTCCGGTTTTATTTCAGGATCATACAATGGCCGGTTTTTAAATCCACCAAAATTAAATGCCCGGGCTATTCCAATAGCACCAATGGCATCCAGGCGGTCAGCATCCTGAACGACATCCATTTCGGGACTACTGAAAGTTACCGTTCCCAGACTATTTTTGAAGGACATGTTTTTGATGATCTCAATCACATGATCGATGATTGCAGATTCGACTTCTTGCTCAACTAAAAACTCTTTAGCCAATCGAGGGCCTATTTCCTCGTCGCCATCATGAAATTTTGGATCAGCAATATCGTGGAGCAAAGCAGCCAGTCCAACCACGTAAAGATCGACATTCTCTGTTTTTGCAATTTTATTAGAAAGTTTCCAAACCCGGTAAATATGCCACCAGTCGTGGCCACCCTCAGCATCAGCCAACTGGGTTTTGACGAATTTTTCAGTTTTCGATAATATGTTTTGTTGCGTTTTTGAGATGTTCATTTGAAGTTTGTTGTAAGAAAAGAAAACCTTCCAGGTTTAATTAAATACGGTTTTCTTGTGATTTGTGTTACTACTAACACCTATTGTCGTTTAAATTATATTAACTATCAAAACCTGGAAGGTTTCTGACAATTACAATTTATTCTTCTAACCTTGTGTAAGTAAACCTTTGATTTGGGGCCCAACTGTTCCCCCCGTTTCTCGATTGTAAAACTTCCAATATGAAATTGCTTTCATCTGTCGGCAAAATTTTGAATTTTGCCAAACGGCTTTTGGGTTCATCATTGAATTTCACATGGCTGTTTTCAAAGATCAAAGTGTCACCACTAAAATTCCCGGTATAAATTTCTGATCTCGAATAAAATGAGTTGAATGTATTCATTACATAACTCTCTAAATTAGAATTATAAGACCAGTTAACAATTTTGTTAATCGGGAAATAGCTGACAAAGGAAATTTTTTCCTGCAAAAGGTTCATTCCATCCACCAATTCAATCATGGATGAAGTGGAATCAGCTCTTTCCAGCACACCCGACCTTCCCATCGTTTCAAAAATCACACTCCAGTTGCCTTCCATAAAAGAAAGTTTTTTCATTTCTTCACTTAAAGGGAATTGAAATATGGCAGGGTCAGGGTCAACATTAAACGCAATGTTTTCAATTTCTGTTATCCTGTCGCGGATGCTAAATACACGCTCGATAAAAAAAGGAAGTACTACTCCACCAACTTCCCTGAAATCATCATAAAATGTTTCGGAAGGTACAAGCATGCCAAAATCGGCCCATAGGGAAATTGATTTCACCTCCAGATATGTTTTAGTAGCGAGATACCAGGTTTCCTCTTTTCCATCATCACGGGTTAATATTAATTTGTAGCAATCTTTGCCTTCTGCCGTCTCAATGCCTTCATAGCTAACTTCAAACCCTCTTTGCTTATAATCGAAAAAAGGAGTGCAAAATTCTGCTTTTTGCTCCGTTATCCAAGCTTCTGCTTCATTCGATAAATGTGGCCCGCCAAGCTCAAACCAGGGGTCATCAATCCAATATATTTCACCATCACAACCTTCAGTTACAAATTGGTTGCCCAAATTATGCTCAGAGTAAAATTTACCACCACGGACTTTAATCATTTCAAAAGGGTGCATCTCGCTAAAGCTGGTAAAATTTCCTGTTACTTTTATCGATTGGATGGCCTCCCAGTTTTCGGGGCCACCATGGGCATCAATATGTTTATTGATAATTTCATCAGATGTTTGGCCATAGCAAATACCAGTAAATAAAATCAATACTAGCACAACTGAAAATCTAAAAATTAGCTTTTTCATAATTCATCTTATTTGGATAATTTGAAACAGGACATTGTTGATAAATTTCTTACAAAGAGCTTTCCATCGACGTAGGATGGCGCTGTCCATGATTTTCCCTGAAGGGCCTGGAAGGCACCAATTTCGCTGTATGTATCAGGGATGGCTTCTACAATAATTATCTTGCCCTGGTCGGACATTACCACCAATTTATCGCCAACAATAATCAGGCTTCCTTTTCCGTACCCTCGCTTTCCCCAGAGCATTTCGCCGGTTTCCACCGAAACACATTGTAGTTTGGCCTTTGAAAAACCATATAAATAACCATCGAAATAGCAAGATGAACTCCAGTTGTTTTGCATCGTAGTGCTGGTGGATATTTCCTTTGCTTCGTTGTTATTTATTTCAACTACAAAGCCTCCAACATCGCATACCGATGATACGAAAAACTTGTTCGGCGCAATAAAAACCGGCATTGCTGTGGGGCTTCTGAGTGGCATCTTAAAAGCCCAAAGTGCTTCACCCTTTGGGTTGAATGAGGTCAACATGCTGTCGTTGGCAAAAACAATGTTAGTATGCCCGTTTATTTTAGCAATGGCAGGCGAGTTATACGTTGTGGTCCCGACACCTTTACTCCAGATTATCTTTCCCGATTTTTGATTAAATGCAGTGAAAGCCCGGTTTTCTGTTCCGCCGGTTTCCATAATAACCATGTCGTCAACCAGCATAGGAGAGGAAGTAAAACCCCAGCGTGGGAGAGTAGAACCAAATTCTGTTGGCAAATCTATCGTCCAGTCAATTTTGCCGGATTTGGTTTTTAAGGCGATGAATTTTCCGTAACCGGTCAGGCAATAAATCATGTCATCGGCGATTACCGGAGTGGCGCGCGGGCCATGGCCCCAGCCATCAACTTCAAAAAATATCGAATCAAGTTTGGTTTTCCATAGCTCCTCTCCCGATTCAATTTTAATTGCTGCGAGATATTCGTTAGCTCCGTCTATGGAATCGCTGGAAAAGATGTAAGCCACATTTCCATCAACTACTACTTCTGGAAATCCATTACCAACTTCTATGGTCCACAACAGCTCCGGGCCGTTTTCAGGAAGTGCATCAGGGAATTCACTGCCCGCTAAAACCCCACTCCGATCTGGGCCGCGAAATTGTTTCCATCCATCCTGTGCCTGCAGTTGAATAAACGATAAAGTAAAAAAGAGTAGCAAAACAGTTTGAAGAAAGTGAATGTGGTTTCTTGTTGAACTGAAGCGTTTGGGTACGGTAAACTCATCAGACAAAACAGTTTTGTTTGTGATCATGTTTTTGGTGCTTTTGTGTGAAAATCCCCGCGAATATAAGTAAACTCTTTTGGTGGAGCAAGTTGTATGCGATTTTGTAACTAATCAGTCGATCCCCTGCGATAGTGAGGTGTTGTGTCAATTTAAATTACAATACTGAATCCCAGCTTCGCAGCGAGGCGAGCACTACGTGGAACTCGCCTCGCTGCGAAGCGGGTTCGCCGTAGGCGATTGAGTATTGTAGCAAAACCAATTGTGTGTGTAATCTGGGATTCCCCGTAGGGGATGAACGATTTGATTAAGCGTTTTAACAGACTGATTAGTTACTTTTTTTAAAACATTAACTTCATAAATTATTATGAATTTGTGAAGTGAACTTAATACATTATGAAATACACACGAATCATCTAGGAACCTCAGAAAGGAAATTGCAAAATCCCAGAAAATTTTCTTTTACGATTTAGGGATTCGAAATGCAATCATTCAAAATTTCAATCCTATTGATTTACGTAATGACGTTGGAGGCTTGTGGGAAAACTTCTGTATTCTTGAGAGAATAAAGTTTGCACAATATCACCGGATGTTTTCAAACACTTTTTTCTGGAGGACCTATGATCAAAAAGAAATTGATTTTATTGAAGAACATTCCGGAAAACTTCACGCCTATGAATTTAAATACAATCCAAAATCCAATGTAAAATGGCCGAAGGAATTTCTTGAGACTTATCCCGATAGTAGTTTTACTGTTGTGGATCGGGAAAATTATTTGGAGAAATTACATTAACTTGAAATTGAGTAAATTTGCATAAAACTTAAATATCATGGGTAACAGAAATTTAATACGCTTCGACTGGGCAATTAAAAGACTTTTGCGTAACAAAGCTGATTTTACTGTACTTGAAGGTTTTTTGTCAGAATTATTAAAAGAGGATCTTTCAATTGAAACTATTTTGGAAAGTGAGGGCAATCAGAAATTTGATTCTGATAAATATAACCGTGTTGATATACTTGTAAAAAATTCAAAAGATGAATTAGTAATCATTGAGATTCAAAATCAAAATGAATACGATTATTTCCACCGTATGGTTTATGGTGGATCGAAGGCAATTACTGAGTATATTTCAGTTGGAGAACCCTATAGAAATATTAAGAAAGTTTATTCGATTAATATTGTTTATTTTGATTTGGGACAGGGCAATGATTATGTGTATCATGGTAAAACAGATTTTATTGGAATTCATAATTTAGATAAGTTAATTCTGTCTCCCAAGCAAACCGAACTGTTAGGTGGAAAAAAAGAGCCATTTGAAATATTTCCAGAATATTTTGTCATTAAGGTAAACCAGTTTGATGATGTTGCAAAAAACACATTAGACCAATGTATTTATTACTTAAAGAACAACGAAATTAAGGATGAATTTACTGCCAAAGGAATTGATAAGGCCAAGGAACTATGGAGGGTTGATTCATTACCGGAAGATGAGCAAAAAAAATATTTTAGGCACATCGAAGACCTAAGATATGGGGCAAGTATGACCTGGACAATGAAAGTTGATGCTGAGGATAAGGTGAAAAAGGAACAGGCGTTGGAAATTGCCAGAGCGATGAAACAAAAGGGCCTTGACAAGGAGTTGATCATCGAAATAACGGGGTTAAAAAAAGAGGATTTTGAATAGCTATAGAATAAGCCCCGATGGCTTTCGGGGCAATCATTACCTGTTTTCTTACTTCACCTCACTCCCATCCACAAAATCATCAGGAGGAGAAACAAACCCGAGGGTACCATCAGGATTTTCAGCCATAAGGATCATGCCTTGAGATTCGACTCCCCTAAGCTTTTTAGGTGCCAGGTTGACCAGGATACTCACTTTCTTACCAATGATTTCTTCGGGCTTAAAGAACTCGGCAATACCCGAAATTACTGTCCTTTGATCTATCCCAGTGTCAACTTTCAGTTTGAGCAGCTTTTTGGTTTTAGCTACTTTTTCAGCTTCAAGGATAGTTCCCACCCTAATGTCCAGCTTTGCGAAATCTTCAAATTCGATATTCTCTTTTGCTGGATTGGCACTGAATTCGTTGGCTTCGTTCTCCTTTTTGGTATCGAGCAATTTCTGAACCTGCGCTTCTATGGCAGCATCTTCAATTTTCTCGAAAAGATATTCCGGCTTATTAATAGCGTTGCCTGCTTTGAGCAAGTCAGCAGACCCTGCATCTTCCCATTTTAAACCATCAAGATTTAACATTTCAGCCAACTTGTGCGCTGTAAATGGAAGAAATGGTTCGGCCAAAACGGATAGGTTTGCACAAATCTGAAGCGAAATATTCAAAATGGTTTTCACCCGTTCTGGATCAGTTTTGAATATTTTCCAGGGCTCGTTATCGGTTAAGTATTTATTCCCAAGACGGGCAAGGTTCATCATCTCACTCAACGATTCGCGGAAACGGAATTTGTCGAGGCTGCCACTAATCCGTGCCGGGAAAGTCGCAATTTCTTCAAAAGCCTTTTTGTCTTCATCGGTAAGGCCGGTAATTTCGGGTACTTTGCTCTCGAAATATTTTTGGGTAAGTATCAAGGTGCGGTTTACAAAGTTTCCAAAAATAGCCAGAAGTTCATTGTTATTTTTTGCCTGAAAATCTTTCCAGGTAAAGTCGTTGTCCTTGGTTTCGGGAGCATTTGAAGTTAGAACATACCTCAACACATCCTGTTTTCCGGGGAAATCTTCCAGGTATTCGTGCAGCCAAACCGCCCAATTACGTGAAGTAGATATTTTGTCGTTCTCCAGATTAAGGAATTCGAACGCGGGAACATTTTCAGGCACAATATAACTACCTTCGGCTTTAAGCATGGCCGGAAAAATAATACAATGGAAAACGATATTGTCCTTGCCAATAAAGTGAAGCAGGCGGGTTTCGGGATCTTTCCACCATTTTTCCCAATCGGTATTTTTTTCAGCAGCCCATTCGCGCGTAGCCGAGATATATCCAATTGGTGCATCAAACCAAACATACAGCACTTTGCCATCAGCACCTTCCAGCGGGACTTTAACACCCCAATCTAAATCGCGGGTAACCGCCCGAGGTTGCAAGCCGTGATCAACCCATGATTTTACCTGGCCATAAACATTTGGTTTCCAGTCGTCTTTATGTCCTTCAATAATCCATTCCTTTAGCCAATCCTCGTATTTATCCAAAGGCAGGTACCAGTGTTTGGTTTCCTTCAATACAGGAATATTTCCGCTGAGTGCTGATTTTGGATTAATCAGGTCGGTGGCGCTGAGTGAGGTGCCACAATTTTCGCACTGATCGCCATAAGCCCTTTCAAAACTACAATGCGGGCAGGTACCGGTAATATAACGATCAGCAAGGTATTGATCGGCCTCCACATCGTAATATTGCTCTGAAGTCTTTTCAATAAAATCACCCTGGTCGTACATCTTTTTGAAAAACTCAGAAGCCGTTTCGTGATGGATTTGGTTGGATGTACGTGAATACACATCAAAAGAAATCCCAAAATCTTCGAATGATTTTTTGATGATCGTGTGGTATTTATCCACAATATCCTGTGGTGACACACCCAATTGACGCGCTTTGATGGTAATGGGAACCCCGTGCTCATCGGATCCACCAATAAAAATAACATCCTCACCCTTCGAACGCAAATACCTCACATAAATGTCAGCGGGAACATAAACTCCCGCCAAATGGCCGATGTGAAGCGGGCCGTTGGCGTAAGGCAGTGCTGATGTTACAGTTGTACGCTTATATTGATTAGGTGTTTTATCTGTGGCTTTCATATCGAAATTGTTAGCTTTTTGAAAATTTGTGCAAAGATAGGGAAATGGAGGATTTGGAGAATGGAAAGTTGGGGTGATGGAATATTGAAGTGATAGAAGTAATAAGATGTTAGGCTATTTGACGCAAAGTGCTGATTATGGCCTCAAAATTTGTGTGCACGAAAAATTGCATAAGTTTAAAAATTTCAATTTTTCATTGACCCTTAATTCCCTTAAGGCAAAAATAAAAACCAATTAATTGTTTCATTCTTGAGTCCTGTAGGGACGTGATATTTATAGCATATACCAATGACAAAAGTTTTTAAGTCCCGTTAGGGACGTTATGATTATTGGATGTCTCTAAAAATAACTTCCATCAGCAAACCAAAGTACCATAAGACTATCTTTATCACGTCCCTACGGGACTTTGCCAGATATGTATTTCCTGTTTTTAGAAATATTTTGTCCCTAACGGGACAGTATCTCTCGTAAAACAGCAATTCAATATTTACTAATATATTTTAAAATGAACAACCTTACGATAGGGATGGATTAAATCAGGCCTTCGACAAGTATCAAATCTATGAAAACCGCATAATGCAATTTGTCGCACACCCCAAAATTTGATTATGATTGATGAGTCCAGTCTAAAAAGGTATTAGTCAAAAACACTCCTCAAATTTTGCAGATGAAATAGTTTATGAATATGTTGTGTAATTAACACAATATCAGATTATAATACCTATCTTTGCTTTAAAAATAAG
>Ga0208900_1000861_pt1 | contig 17671 bp, 7 predicted proteins | sample AntAceMetag02UKK_FD_184763 | JGI IMG/M metagenome (GOLD analysis project Ga0208900, IMG submission 184763) | Saline lake microbial communities from Ace Lake, Antarctica - Antarctic Ace Lake Metagenome 02UKK (SPAdes) (version 2) | ecosystem: Environmental > Aquatic > Non-marine Saline and Alkaline... | reverse complement strand
TGCCACCGGTGCATCGCATAATACGGGAATAAAGCTAATACCCTGTTGGGCGTAAATGGTTTTGTCGTCGGGCGATTCGCCTTGTATTAAGATACAGCCCTCTTCGTTCATTTTAATTTTGTAGCCATCATATACATCCCAGGTGCCAATTGTATTTATGTTATGGCCGGGCCAGTAGATGCCATTTTTGTTGAGCATAATGGTCATCAAATTCTCGGCATTGAGCTCCGCAAAGATTTCGTTCATCGCAGGGTTGTTGGGTTGGTTCCAGCTCGAAATAATGCTCCAGCCCTGGGGCATGCATATCCCTTGCAGGAGTTCGAAGTACTCGTTGCTGGCATCGGTGGACTGGTTGCCATAATTATCCTTAGCCATAATGTGGGCTTTGGCAAAGGCAGTTTTTGCCTGTGGCAGATCCACCAGGGTGCTGCCGTTGTTGGCCAGGTTTTGGGCCAGCCAGCTTACTTCGCCACCTTCTTCTGTGCTGAGGCCTGCGGCCATGGGTGTTTCGCCAAAGCTATCATCGGTGGCAGCCCAGCTAATTTCGAGGGGTAGGAGGTAGTTGTAGCTGCCTCCTCCATTGGGCGTGTTAAGGGTTATTTCGGGGTTTTTGGTGTCCATGGCAAAGATGCCCGACTCCCCGGTAAAACTATTTTGGCCGGCCACTTGTAGCAGTGCCCCTAGCCATATTGCTGTTACTATTATTATCTTTTTCATATTTTAAAAATTTAGCCACGAATGCACGAATAATTGATTATAGATTCATTTTTCATGGACATTTTACATTTAATTAATTATCATATTATAATTTCAAAAATTTTTACCGCCTCCGGCGGAAATAGACAAATAGTCAAATAAATCAATTGTCCTTGAGGCAACGCACCGATAAGCCGAGCGACATATTATCGTAGTTGATGCGGATCACCTGGGCGCAATTGTAGGTCAGGACCCGGTGCCAGGCATTCGAACCGCCCTGCGACGACGACCACCAGAAGCCGTTGGTGCCCAAATTATAGAACGGCTTAAGGGAACTGCGGTTGCCACCTGGCAGGGCCGTAAAACCACTGCTGTTTGTGGCGCCCGTGTTGGGGCTGTTCCAGTGTGTATTGCCGCTTTCTTTCAGTTTGCCGCCACCATCCACTCCTCGCAGGCTTGTGCTGCTACAAGTAATGGTGGGGTCAACTTCCTGCTCCAGGGTGCACCATTCGGCATCAGTGGGCAGGTGCCAGCCTTCGGGGCAGGCATCCAGCGAAGCCGGCCAGTTGTACAATACCCCATAGGTTTGGTAGTTTGTGCTTGCTTTGGCTTCCGCAACATCAGTTCCTTGATAATCGTAAACATAATAATAAGGATTGGTATTGTTGCCTTGTGATGAAGGACTTACCTCGGGCAGGTACGCCAGGTTCTCCGCCATCCAGCATTGGTCACCAATTAGCACAGTGCTGTATGTTTGACCATCTCGGGCATCGGTAAAATCTTCGCCGCAGGTAAATGTTCCGCCCTGGGCTTCAGTAGTAAAACTCCAAACTTCTCCTTCGGTGGTATTTCCCATGTTATCGTGGGCTACAATTTGCCAGAAATACTGGGTGTTGTATTCCAAAGTTCCGGGATCGAAAGTAGTTTCGCTTTGGCCTGTTGCCACTTGTGCAGGTGTTGCTTCGGTGCCAAAAAACACATCATAAGTTAAAGGATCATTTTCAGGGTCGGAACAAGTCCAGGAAAGATTGGTTTCGATGGGTTGTTCTGTTGTTTCGTTTTCCGGTGTTGGGTTAGATGGGGAGGTAGGTGGGAGGTTTGTTTGTTCAGCATCTCTTACACAACGTACTGATACCCCAAATGATTTGCGACGGTCACCATGGCCTACTTGAGAACTGCTGTATAACAAATAATTACCGTATCCGTGAGTCTCATCATATTCAGTTGATGACCACCAATGGCCATGATCTCCTATATTAATAAACAATCCATAATTATTGCGAGTGCCTCCCGGAAGTGCTGTATAACCTATTGTATTGTTGGCTGCAAGGTTATTTCCGACTGCACATGTACCAGGGTTCGTATTCCAATTGGTATTTGCAGCAAATGCTTTAGCAATATAACTGGTGTTATCGTTGCAGAGGTATTCAGTTTGGCTACTCACATGATCAGTTAATGCGATCCATTCGGCATCGGCTGGTATTCGCCATCCCAGGGGGCAAATACCCTGAATTCCTTCATTGGTAACATACTCCATCATTTCATTCCATTGGTACAAGCCACCATAAGTGTCACAATTTGTTTCATCATCATTGTAACAGTATTTTTCTATAGTGCCATTATCTGTCATATCTTCGCTTCCATCAATTCTTTCACCAATATTTAGATTTTCTACCATCCAACACTGTCCACCTATTTGAACTGTGCTGTAAGTTTGGCCATCGCGGGCATCAGTAAAATCTTCGCCGCAAGCAGAACCAGCAGGCTCCTCTTCAGTTGTAAAAGTCCACTTTGCTCCCAGTGCAGTAGTTCCCTGGTCGTCGTTGGCTAAAATCTGCCAATTGTATTGGGTATTGTAATCCAGCGTTCCCGGATCGTATGTGGCTTCTGTAATTCCTGTTGCCACAAGCGGTGGAATTTCTTCGGTGCCAAAATATACATCGTACGTTACCGTGCTTTCAGGAGGATTATTATATTCCCAGGTGAGCTGGGTTTCAATAGCCTGGTCTGTTGCGCCATCTGTAGGAGTGGGATTGTAGGGGGCGCTTAACTCATCGCTAACCCAAATTAAATCTTCCTTGGTGTAAGGCGGTAAGTCTCCATTTAATGAACGAACCGTTAAGGTTACAGTATATACTCCTGCTTCAAGGTAAGTGTGAAACGGATTTTCATCATCATCCTGATAACCATCACCAAAATCCCATTCTCTGGTAATAAACTGGCCTTGTAAGGGGATGTCTTCAACAAATTGAACCGTGAGCGGTGCTGTGCCCTGTGTAACAGATGCTACAAAGCCCTGGTCTGGCGGCACATTAAGGGCTGTCATATAATCTTCCATTTCCAGAAGGTCTGATTTTCCGGTTGCAGAGTTTGTGGCTTCTAAGGTAACTGTGTAGGAACCTTCCTGATTATAGGTGTGCATTGGTTCTACTTCATTGCTGGTGGTGCCGTCGCCAAAATTCCAAACATAGGTATCGGCATTGCTGGACCAGTTTTCAAACTTAAATTCCTGGCCAACAGGCACACCATAAGTTGCCGTTGAGAATACTGCCTGAACTTCCAGAGCTTCAATTGGAATTTCAAAGTCTGATGAGGAAATACATCCATTGGCATCCATCACATAAAGCACGTGATCTCCTACAGAAATATCATGGAACTCGTTGGTGTTAGTCCATGGCCCGGCTTCATCATCCAATGAAAAGGTATAAGGTAGGTCTCCGCCACTTGGTAAGGCATTGATGGTAGTACCAATGATCCTTGTACTAACGGCCAAACCATTGCCCAGGCATGGGTCGAGAGGCTTGGTAAAGGGTTCGGTAGCCACTACACAACCTTGTGAATCTTTTACCCAAAATTTATATGTAACGCCAGGTTCCGGAACAATTTCATGAGCCAACGATTGAAATTCCCATCCATTAAGGGAGTATTGATACAACCCTGTCCCACTGTATCCTTGAGGTCTGATGACAGTATAATTGTTTATGTAATCGATAAATGCCAACAAACCTGATTCTGCACACTCGGGGCTTGTTACATTATGTGCGGCTACAGTGAGAGGTGAGTTGGATAATGGATCATCCGCACCACTACCATAGGCAGAAACATTTAAGTAACTTTTCTCTTCGCCACCCGGAGTCCAGCTTACTTGTGCTATGCCATTCATGTTGGTAGTTGCTACTTCAGGAACTACTGTTCCACCATTCTGGGGCTCGAAATGCACCTTTGTTCCAGGCACTCCAAAACCCCAGTCGCTCAATACTTTTATGGATATTGGCCCTACTGTAGGAAAGGCAGAACTGTAAGTCTGGTTGTTTCCTGAAACTATGTCCAGTTGATGTGGCAGCTCAAGATCGAAAATATGGATAGGCCAGGTGTTATAAACATTAAAAATTTCCTTTTTAAACACCTTTAATTTCGCCCCCAGCTTAATATCAACACCAAAATCAAAATTTGCTTTCCAACTTTGGTTTATACCTGAAAAGCTTGTGGTTAATTTTGCTGTAGGTGCAGCTTCAATATAGGGGCCGGCAATATCATACAGTTTAAAATCAACACGGGGAACGATTTTCAATTTTTGTTCAATTGTACATTCATTTATTCCGATAGATTTTTTGAATTCCCTTTGTATTTTAGGCTCTGGGTTTAGGTATTCTTCATGCCCATTTTTATATACATAGGCAGCAGTTTTTGTTGTTGTTTCAAGAAATTTAAAGTTTATTTCTATGCCTGAAGAGGCCTCTGCTTTCCATTCGCCATTTAGTGTAAAATCAACTGTTATAACTACCGGTACACCACCAACAACAAACACAATTTTTTTTGATTTACCCCAGAAATGTGCTTCTTTTTTTACAAGTTCAAAAGCAGCACCAGCAAATAAATTTATATCAAGCCCCCTTATTTGTTTACTGTTGACCATGCCAAATGTGCACTCATTCATCCTGAGATTTTTAAATTTAATTTCGGAAACGAAATTTGGAATAAAATCATAATAGCCTGAAATTTTTGCATTAAGTTCATCAGGCCCGATTTGTGCAGATTCAAATTCAAAAGAAAGCAGACCACCCTTTGCTTTGTTTAATTTCACTCCCGGGCTCATGTATTCTTTTGGTGATTCCATTATATAATAATACACCTCATTACCTTTAAACTTCGACTTGTCATTAAGCTGAGAGCGGGTGGGCATATGATCGAGCTCCACAAAACCAGAAGCCTTTTTGCCTCCCGGATCGGTGATAAAAGATACCGCATCGGCTATGTCGTAGGATCCGTTTTCAGTTATCTGCTCAAGTGTGGCATATGAAGCATAAATTGTATGTACACCTGCTTCGACATTAAAAGAATCTACCTGCTGAATAAAACTGGTATTTACAACGCCAATAATAATACTTGAGTCGTTGATTTCAGGAACCGGTTCACTAAAAGTAACATTAATCAGTCCCTGGGCGATCTCTGTAGAGTCGCTTAGTAAAATATCTGTACTGTCAACATATACAATGTTATCGATGTATTCATTTTCGATAAATTCCACCACAATTGTATCGCTGCTAAAGCCGCAATTATTTGTGAGTGTCCAAACGAGTTCGTAGGTATCAAAATCACCTTCAAATGTTGTGTATGGGTCGTTTACATTGGTAAAACTTCCACCTTCGCCTGAAGCTACAGTCCATGTACCTGTGGCAGTGCCTGATTCGTTCGCATACAAATCAACAAAAGTATAGGGCAGGGTGCGGCCAATACCGGCATCAGCAATTGGAATCAACTGTACCAAAGAAATTTTAGAGTATTGTGGTGGGAGGTCTCCAAAAGTAGCTTTTGCACGATAGTATTTTGTTTCCTCAGGTACAACATTTAATTCAGTGCTAAATGCACCGGGCATATTCATCCAGTTAAAACCATCTATCGACTCCTGCCATTGAACCAGGCCACTTTCGTAATCCTCAAAATCTAAGGTTACCGTATCTGAAGTGCAAACTTCAAACACTTCCTGTATGGTGTTAAAACTCCAAACCTCACCTTCGGTGGTATTGCCTTGATTGTCGTCGGCAATAATTTGCCAGAAGTATTGGGTGTTGTATTCCAAAGTTCCTGGATCGAAAGTAGTTTCGCTTTGGCCGGTAGCTACCAATGCGGGTGATGCTTCGGTGCCAAAAAATACATCGTAGCTTAAAGGGTCACCATCAGGATCGGTACACTCCCATGAAAGATCGGCTTCGACTGGTTGATCAATGTCCTCGTTTATTGGAGCGGGATTTGAAGGCATAGCTGGAGGAAAGTTTTCCTCTTCGGTAGTAAAACTCCAAACCTCACCTTCGGTGGAATTGCCTTGGTCATCGTGGGCAACGATTTGCCAAAAGTATTGGGTGTTGTATTCCAAGGTTCCGGGATTGTAAGTAGTTTCGCTTTGGCCTGTTGCCACTTGTGCAGGTGTAGCTTCTGTTCCAAAAAATACATCGTAAGTTAAAGGATCGTTTTCAAGATCGGTGCAAGTCCATGAAAGATTGGTTTCAACTGCTTGATCAATGTCCTCGTTTATTGGAGTGGGATTTGAAGGAATAGCTGGAGGGAGGTTTTCCTCTTCTGTAGTAAAACTCCAAACTTCACCTTGGGTGGTATTTCCCTGGTTGTCGTGGGCTACTATTTGCCAAAAATATGGGGTGTTGTATTCCAAAGTTCCGGGATCGAAAGTAGTTTCGCTTTGGCCTGTTGCCACTTGTGCAGGTGTAACTTCTGTGCCAAAAAACACGTCATACGTTAAGGGATCGCCATCAGGATCGGTACAAGTCCATGAAAGCGTACTTTCGATAAGCTGGCCTATGGCTTCGTTTTCGGGGTTTGGATTTGAAGGTAAAGTTGGCGGGAGGTTTGGTTGTTCGATATCCCTAAAACAACGAGCACTTAAACCCACACCCTTGCTGCCGTCGCTGCGGGATAGCTGGGCAGTGTGTAAGTACAAATCGCGGAGCCAGGCGTTCGTAGTAGAGTTCTCAGTAGAAGACCACCATACACCTGAGGCGCCTATTCGGTGGTATTTTCCATCGGGGTGGCGGAAACCGCCCGGAAGGCCTGAAAAGCCGGTGGCATTGTTGGCCGAAAGATTGTTGCCCACGGCACAGGTATTGGAAGAACTGATCCAGTTTGTGGTAGCAGCGAGTGCTTTTGCAATATAATCGGTGTTGCCGTTGCAAATATATTCAGGCTGGCTGCTCACATAATCAGTTAAAGTTGTCCACTCAGCATCAGTAGGCAAATACCATCCTTCCGGGCAGGCATTCAGCGAAGCTGGCCAGTTGTACAACACACCATAGGTTTGGTAATTTGTGGTTGCTTTGGCTTCAGCTACATCAGAACCCTGATAATCGTAAACATAGTAGTAAGGGTCGGAATTATTTCCCTGAGATGATGGGCTTACCTCCGGCAAATATGCCAGGTTCTCCGCCATCCAGCACTGGTCACCAATTTGTACGGTGCTGTATGTTTGGCCATCGCGGGCATCGGTAAAATCTTCGCCGCAGGTAAAAGTACCGCTTTGTGCTTCAGTTGTAAAACTCCAAACCTCACCTTCGGTGGAATTGCCTTGGTCATCGTGGGCTACAATCTTCCAAAAATATTGGGTATTGTATTCCAAGATTCCGGGATCGAAAGTAGTTTCGCTTTGGGCTGTTGCCACTTGTGCAGGTGTAGATTCGGTGCCAAAAAATACATCGTAAGTTAAAGGATCGTTTTCAGGGTCGGAGCAAGACCATGAAAGTGTGCTTTCGATAAGCTGGCCTATGGCTTCGTTTTCCGGGTTTGGAGATGTGGGTGCCTCCGGGGGAAGATTTGCTGATGCTCCCTCCCTTACACAACGCACAGACAAACCATAACCCTTAGTGTAGTAGTAGCTGTAGGCATTGTCATCGCTGTAGGTCAGGACGCGGCCCCAGGCAGAAGTAGTCGAGTACTCCGTAGAACTCCAGAAGTCACCGTCGTAGCCCAAATCGTCGAATGCCCCATTGGTGTAGCGGTAGCCGCCCGGAAGACCTGTAAAGCCGCTGCTGTTGGTGGCACCGGTATTGGGGCTGTTCCAGTGGCTTGTCCCGGTTTCTTTCATTTTTCCTCCGGCAACACTTTCACCACCTAGATATGTTGTTAAAACTGTCCACTCGGCATCGGTGGGCAAATACCAACCTGCAGGGCATATACCCTGAACACCCTCAGTAGTAACGTAATCCATCATTTCATTCCATTGGTACATTCCGCCATAAATATCACAATTTGCTTCATTATTATCATAGCAATATTTTTCAACTGTACCATTATCGATTTGATCGCTGCTGCCGTCAATGCGGATTCCTATGTTCAGGTTTTCGGCCATCCAGCATTGGTCGCCAATAAGTACTGTGCTGTAGGTTTGGCCATCGCGGGCATCGGTAAAATCATCGCCGCAGGTAAAGGTTCCGCCCTGGGCTTCGGCTTTTAGCCTTACTTTCATGCTTTGGTTAAAAAAGCCTTCGGGGAACTCGGTGCCGGCATCCCAGCTTGCCAGCAGGTTAGTGCCGGGGGCTACCATGCCCACATCGCCACTTACCCCGTTTACTGTTTGGTAGTTTTCGCCGGCTTCAAAACTTACTTCCAGGCTAAGCAAGTATTCAGCTTCGGAGCCTGAGAGATCGTAGCTTACATCCAGTATTTTGGTGCCATCGGTGCGTTGGGTAGCGTTTACGTTGGTGATTTCTCCCGTGGCTGCTGTTGCTCCGGCCAGTTCCATAACTTCTTCTTGGCTAAGGGCGCGGTTGTAAACTCTAAACTCGTCTGCCGAACCTTCGAATCCACCACCCAAAACTACGGTGCTCGACCAATGGCCTGAACCAAAATTCCAGGGTGTTGTATAGGTGTCGATTAATGAGCCATTTAAATAAACAGTTAATTCGTTGGAATTGGCAACTTTAATAATTAGTTTGCATTGCCCTGTGCTGTATGGAAAACTGGCCAGGTGCTGTGAGTAGTTTCCAAAATATAAATGAATGCTGTCGTTATCGGCCATTACAGCAAGATTACCTTTGATGTCGAGTATGGGTGCAGCCTGGAAGGTTGGAAAATAGTATCCATACAGAAAACCTTTGTAGGTGCCATAATCGCTGTAATCAAAATCGTAGTAATTTGGCGAACTCCAAATTGTTCTTACACCCGTTGGATTGTAAGAACAATATCCGCCACAATTGCTAAAAGAACCCCATTTAAAATAGTTTGTCCACATACTAAAATCGTGTAAAGTGAAACCGGTTTCAAAGGGAATATTCCAAAATCTGTCTGCATCAATATCATGGTTTGAACTCATATAGGTATCAGGTAAATGATAATCGTTTCCATCCTGATTAATGTCAAGATCCAAACCATGATCATCCCACCAGGTGTCGGTGTAGATTAGTGTTCCTGCCTCATCATCAAAAACAGGAAGCGTTCCTCCGTTTACCCAAAAATTAATACCGTAATAGTATTCCTGGGTAATGCTTTCGATATTAAAGTCGAGATAATAGGTAGCCTCATCGCCAACAATAATATCTGAGCTAAATTCGATAAGTGAGGAATCGTTGACTACAATGTTGCTGCCTTGCCAGGAAACATTTTCAACAGAAGTAGCATTATAATTATTGCCGCTTTCATCGTTGGCATTTCCATTAAAGGGGTAATAGGCAACTAAACTGTCATCCAGCCCTTTCTGCCCAAAGGTTGCCAGCGATAGAAAAATTACTGCAAGCAGCAAAACAGATCGCTTGGCTGCGCCCAGGATTTTTGATTTTGAGGAGCGAAATACCTTGCGCCTCGAATTCAGATTGGACATTAATAATTGTTGTGCTTTTTTCATACTACATGATTTTTAAATGAATAAATAATTTGTAAGGTGACTCATGAAATAATGAACTTGTTTCTGATTCAGGATGAAAATGTAAATAATACGATCTATGTTTTTCCCTGCGATGATAGTACAAAACTTCGCGGTAAAAAAACGTTCGTGCAAGTAGGCAGTTTTCGCGTGATGGATGCACGTTTTTGCGTGATGCATGAAATGAGGGAATGAAAAAAAGGGGGGATTTGATGAATTTAAGGGTCAGGAAAAAATCAGGAAATTGAAGAAAAAACAAAAAAATTAGCCATTCACCAAGCGAATTTCTTCCTGCTTGGAGTCATCCGGTGAATAAGTCCCGAAACTTGCCGCTGTCTTCATGAATTGTGGCACTCAGGTTTAAAAGGAATTCACCGGATGACTTTCCGTTGGGAATTAGTCACCCCGTGAATTACTTCCGGCGGTTGAGTTATGGGTTTAAGTTTTGGTTTAAAGAATGGGTAGTACAATAATCCGTAGCCCGGTCATTTATGGCCGGGGTAGCGGATTTGCTTTAAAACAAGAGGGGAAGGGCGTTAACGCCCTTTTATAGTTTGGAGCCGTATCTTTTAAATCCCGGAGCTAAAGCACCGGGCTACGGTATCAGGCACTACTCTACATAAAAGCTATGCAAGATCTTGTGAACTTCTTCGGTGTAATTTTTCCCGATTTTAAAATTTTCCTTGCCAATATTAAAAGAAGAATGGTTGATTTTGCCCACTACCTGTTTTAGGTTTACAATCTGGTAAGCGTTGATGCGCACAAAATGAAAGGGTAATAGTTGTTTAACTTGTGCCAGTGAACTTCTAAAGCAGGCTTTTTTTGAATTGATGGTATGAAACACCAGGTAATTTCGTTTATCACTGTCGGTTTCAATCCACAGCACATCCTTAAACAGGCAAAGAGTTTTCAGGGCATTATCGTGCTTTTTATCTGTTGCATTGCGGTAGTAGCTACTATACAAAAGAACACCTTCTTTTTCATCTTCCCTGGTAATGTGTTTTTTGTCGAGTACCATTTGTATGCTCACCGTTAGTTGTTCTTTATTAATTTGGGGTTTGGTTTTTATCAGGAAGGTTTCGGGATTTGTCCGGCGTGCCCGCTTCAGCGTAAGTTTATCAGTAAATGCCGAAAGGTAGATAAAGGGAATACGATAGTTTTTTGATAGTTTTTCGCCCAGTTCAATGCCGTCTTTCTCGCCATCGAGATCGATGTCGAGAAGAACCATATCGGGAATTTTTGTTTTTATCTGGGCAATGGCATCGCTGTAGCTTTTGGTGTAGGGTGCCACGGAATAACCCTTGGCAGTAAGGAATGTAGTTAGATCATCGTAAATTATCCATTCGTCTTCAACAATTAGGATGTGGGAGTTTGCCATGCGATTTAATTATGGAAGTAATGTCGAGGATTATATATGGTTAAATATTTTGGAATGGCAAAAATAATAAAATGCATCCATTTTTCAATTATACCGGTCTTTATTTAACAGTTATGTCCATAAAGTAAGTTTTTTTCCGTTGCCCCCGTACGGGGGAATACTTGATTTGATATTTCCCGCCCCCGCCTTTTCGCAACGCCACAGGCGTTGCGAAATCGCGGGTTTTTTTATCCCGCCAATTAAAACCCCGCCTTAAAAGGCGGGGCTATTGATAATTCAATATCTTAAAAGACGAACACTATTCAGAGTCTTAAGCCGAAACCTCTGTCACAACAACGGCTCCACCCTCATTGTAAAATTGTATGCTGCCATTTAGTTGTTGAACGAGCCCCCAAACAAGTTTCAAACCATAGGAATTTACCCTTTGCAAATCAAAACCTTCGGGCAAGCCCCGGCCATTATCACTCACTTTAATAACCAGCATATCTGCCTGTATTATCGCCGAAAGCGATATTTTTATACCCTCATCATTTTTTGCGTATTTAAAGGCATTGGTAAGCAATTCGTTAATGATGAGCCCCAGGGGAACCGCTTTATTGAAGCCAACACAAATCGAAGGTTCAACATCTTGTAGTAGCTCCATCTTATCCTGCGAAAATGAAGCATGGATGTTTAAGGCCAGCTCATTAAGATAACTTTTAAAATTAACTTCGGTGATGTCGGATTTGCGATACAGTTGGGCATGAACCTGTGCCATACTTTCGATACGGCTGATTAAATCGCTAATGGCTGATTGCGCTGAAACATCCTCTAGGTTTTGCCGTGTAACATCAGCCAGGCGACGGATGATAGCAAGGTTGTTTTTTACGCGGTGATGTATTTCGCGTTGCAGGATCTCGATTTTATTTTTTGCTTTCCGGGTTTTACGGAAGTAATATAAAATGATGAGTGTAACCAAAACAATAAGAGTGGCAAATCCTATCAAGCCGTTTCGCTGCATGAGCTTTTGTTTTACCTCGCTATCTTTTAGTTCGTTTTCGGTTTCGAGAAGCGCAATCTTTTGCTCCTTTTTTTCGCTTTCATATTTTTCCTGCAGCTCGTTAATGGCGTTTACCTTTTCGATGTTATACACGCTGTCGTGCAAGGCGTTGAGCAGTTTTTGTGTGTTAAATGCCGATTTGAAATTATGGTCGGCAAGATCGCAGTCAATCAACACTTCGCAGGCTTCTATTGTTAGGTCGTCAGCATCAATGCTTTTGGCAATGCTGATGCCTTCCTGGACATTTTTGCGTGCAAGAGCAGGTTTATTATTTTTCAAATACACCCTGCCCAGGTTTATTTTGGTATCGGCAATTCCAAAAGTATCCTCCAAATCTGTGCTCAGTGTAAGTGCCTGGTTTAGATATTGAATGGACGAATCGGGCTGATGCAAGCCTTCATAATTCAGACCAATATTATTGAGGAGGGTGGCGTACTCAATGCTTTGATAGTTTATCCTTCGGATGATGTCCATGGCTAGCAAATTATAGGATAAGGATTTTTGGTTTTCGTTCAAATCAGAATAAACTGCTGCAATATTTTGATACAACAATCCCACACCGAGGGTGTCGTGGATAATTTCGCTACTTATCAAAGCCCGGTCGTAATAATCCAACGCTTGCGGGTACTGCTCCAGATTACGGTTTACTATCCCCAGATTAGTTAAGATAATCGAACGCAAATAATGCATGTCATCATCCACGTAGGCCAAAGCCTCGATAAACTGTTCCTGTGCCTTTTCAAACTTTCCGGTTCGCTTAAAAATCAGACCCTTCAAATTATAAACCATAGCAAAATACTTACTTCCCAAATCCTGATCAATATCCTCAATGGTTTTGTCAGCAACCTGCAGAGCCAGGGAATATTCGCCCTTGTAATGGTAGATTTTACAAATTCGGTAAAATGCAGAAAAACGATATTCTTCCAGATTTTCTTTGTTTGCTGTATTTTCGATTACCTGATTAGAAAGTATTAGAGATGAATCCAAACTACCCAAATATAAATTGGCATCGGCCAAAATAGAAAGCGCATTAATTTTTCCTTCCGGGTAGGCACATTCATCGGAGAGTTCATAAGCTTTGTTCGCATAAAAACTTGCAGAATCAAAATTGCTTTTGCAAAAGATTTTTGATTTTTCAGTAAGGGAATCGATTTTAGCATGAATGCTTTCCGTGCTCTGTGCAAAGCTATTGCAGATAAAAAGACTTAAAAACAAAAAAGTGAATGTTGCCACTTTAACCATCAAACGATTGTTCTTCATATATTTTTTGTGAATAGGGGGTTTGAAGGGGCAAAGATATTCAAGTTTGCGATAAGCAGGGCTAAGCAGGGAGATGGGCAGCAATTATTTTATCATGTTGAGTAGTCAGGGTCTGACTTAGAGTCAGACCCTGACTGTTGAAAATCTGTTTTTGACATTTTCAAAATCAGCTAAAATGCCCCCCAGACTTTTTTCCAACGCGCGAGCATAGCCATCGAAACACGATTATAGGACTTAATTTCATCATAGTGAAATATTGATTAATAAAGCGAGAATGTTTTCAGTATAATGAAAATATTATCCGAATATAATAATAAGAATAAAAAAAATAGTGCCATTCAATCAGCAGTTTCAAACCCCAATAAACTCCCTCAAATTGGAATGAAGCATATACTCCAGCTCTACAAAATTATCCGGACGGGTTTCGGCATATACAAAACCGAAAATGTGAAATTTGGCGGCATCTACTTTTCGCAATTCGAGGACTTTTTCAAAACGTGAAGCTAACTTTTCGTAATCAAAGTTCTTGATTTCGGATGGCTTCAAACCTGAATTATTATTTAGTATAACAATGCTGAAAGAGCTTCCTGAATGATTTTTCAGGATTGTTTCCCAATCGGGTTTTTTACCCAGCATTACAAATTCATAAGGGTTAAAACCAAAGGCATAATTTGTGAGTTCTGCCGAGGTACACCAGCCTCCGTAGCGCAAAGGGTTTCCTTCGATGGGCATGATTTTGCCGTCAGAGCCAACCCGAACTTCAAGATGTAAAGGGAAATTCTTTAATCCCACCAAACTTCCAAGCTGAATCAGAAATTCCATAAATCTTTCCATATTGTCACGGATCACTTTTGGCGAGGTAGTGTAAAGCCTGTCACTGATATCTTCCTCATCAGCAAAAATATGGTGCATCATCCCAAGAATTGCAGGCTCTCCATTTTTATCAAAAAAGGCATCCACGGTGTATTCTTCGCCTTCAATATTTTCTTCGATGATAAATTTGGCCGTATCCAAAACTTCAAGCGGATAAGTGTTTTTGATGATCTCAGCTTCTTTTTTAATCTCAACTTTAATTTTCTCCCAGCTTTCTTTTGAAGTAACTTTATGTACGCCCAAACTGAAAAACCCGACATTTGGTTTTATAATAAAGGGTTTCGGGAGCTCATCATAATTTAAATCTTCCAGTTTATCAGGATCAACTTCCTTGTAATAAAAATCGGGGTATAGCCCTGATACGATCTTTCTGAATTTCACCTTATTTTTAAAAACATCTACTTTTTCAGGGAGTTCAGAAAAGGAAAGGTTTTTGGCAATCCAGCCAATGGAATTTTCGGAGGAGGTATAGATGGTGGAAATTTCGCCTGAGCGGTATTTTTCTATCGCATCGTCCTCATGAACAAAATTAATTCCTGATTTAGGAAGCAGTTCCATGGTGTCGTTGGTTTTAAGAACCGGAAACTGAAATTTTTCAATGGTGTTTCTCAACAACTCCGAAACGTATGGTTTGTCTATAATAAACATATCGATATATTTCGTGCAAAAGTAGAAAAACGAATTGGCTTTTAAAGGATTGATTACCTAACAAATCAAACCAAGCAGGCTATAATTTGTTTGTATTAAAACAAAAGTAGTTTTTCATGACCAAAGCTCATTTTAAAAAGAATATTTACGGATTAATGAGTTCAAAAAATGCAAGAGCTGTTTTTTTGATTGTGTTTATTACTTTCAATTTCCCGACTGTTTTTTCTCAACCAGCTCCTGAATCAATTTTTGAAAGCACCACAGGTGAAGTAGTTTTTGTTTCGGAGGCTCCGTTAGAAACAATTCAGGCATCAAGCAAAGAGTTGCGGGGATTGATCCGGGTTTCAGACCGGACATTTGCATTTACTATTCCCACACAAAGTTTTACCGGTTTCAACAGCCCACTCCAGCAGGAACATTTCTACGAAAACTATATCGAATCACAGCTTTACCCAAAAGCGTCCTATAGTGGAAAAATAATTGAACCTGTCGATTTGCTCACTGATGGCGAATATATTGTGCGTGCAAAGGGTAAAGCTATTTTCTGTTTGGTTTCTAACTCTTAATGTAACCGTAAAAATACCGCCATCTTGGTAGGTAAAGGTCGGGTTTTGCTCGTTGGAATCTTCCACGCCATCGTCATCAAAATCCCACGACCATTCAGCTACATCTCCACCTGTGGTTTCATCGGTAAATGCAACCTGGAGCGGAGCTACGCCGCTTTGCACATCGCTCGAAAATTCGGGGGCCAAAATGTCGGCTTCGAGTGCTATTTGGTATGCATTAACAATAATTCCCGTTTGGTCATCGATAAGCATAACCACGAGATCAACCGCCGCAGGGTCGAATGCTTCGTCCAAGGTATAGGTAAACTCGTGGGTATAGGCTGTGCCATAAACAACATCGGCAGGAATTATGCCCGGCACGCCGTCCCAGCCACCAACTAATGCACGGCCTACGTGGTTATATACCATGTCGGCAGCAGGAACAGGGTTGGGGAGCAAAGCCCAGTTGGTGCCATCCCAGTCGATCAAATCGCCCTGTGCCCCACCTGAATAATAGTTGGCCTGATTCCACTGTGTAGTAGTTCCTGTCATTCCACTTTCAACAATAACCATCGAAAGGTTGTATGAAGTCACCGTCATATCCATGGCAAAGTGTGAAGTGGCTTCTACCGTAATGTCGCGGCTGCCTTCATCCCAGGTTTTTGCAGTAATTTCTATTTTCCCCAGTGGCACTTCCATTTTGGCTAACAGGTAGGCCGGTTCAAGCGTTGACAAACCCGGATCATACACTAATTCCCTATTCATTACTCCGCTCGGGTATCCCGAGATAAAGCCTCCAATTCCCTGGTCGTATTCTGTAACGGTCATTGGGTCGCCATTGTGAACGCCAATTCCAATCCAGGTGCCATCGGTATAATTATGCCCCATGGTGTTTAACCCTACCAAACCCCGCGGACACCATCCGCACCATGTTCCGGTTCCTTCTTCGTAAACCACATTTTTTACAAATACTTCGTTCACAGCCAATACTTCAGCGCTTAGGCTATTGTTGTCGGGGTCATCATCATCGCCCTGCGCATTTATATTCTCAACGCGCATCTCGATTTCATGTTCACCAACTTCGAGGCTGGCAAGCTGTGGATGAACAAATTCAAAGGTTTCGTTAAATGCCAGGTTCAGGCCATCAAAAGTAGCTACCTCGCTATCACTTCCATCAAGCGAATAAACCACATCGAACGAAGAAATGGGAGTATCTCTTTCGCTGCGAATAACCCCTTTAATTTCTACACCCCCCGCAGCTACTTTTGTGGGAATAATAAAATCGATTAAGTTGATGTCGATGCCTTCGGTAGAACACACATTTGTAAACACGAAAAACTCGCCTGAGGGCGGTGTTTCCAGAAGTCCGCATACATAAACCTGTATGCCAATGCCGTTGGTAACTGTAAATGAAATTTCTTCATCATACGATCCGGTAACCCAAACCAGGCTAATAGCCGCCATTTCAGGGGCTGTAATAGTTGCTGTTCCGGTAAAGCCATTCGCTATGGTGGCTGTGCCCAGGAGTGTGGCTCCATCATAAACCTTGAGTGATGCGCCATTCCAGCCATCTCCATAGCTGTCCTGCATATCGATAACAATATCGCATTGTGCTGAGACGGCCGTGGCTTGTCCAAAAATTAGTAAGGCCACTAAAGCGGCCAGTAGTAAAAATCTCTTTTCCATGATTTCTTGTTTTAATGATAAATTATGTGATTGATTAAAATTTGCCTGCAATAATACAGATAAGTCTGTGTGATTGCAAAGATTATCACCAGGAAGTTTTGAAAGCCACCCAAATCGGTTGTTCTAACTTTTTCGTTTAAACCAATTTTTGGGATTCAGGTAGGATTGGTATTTTTTAAAGAGTTCTTTACCAACAAAAAAACCACCCGCATAAAATAAGACTTCCATGGCAATAAAAGCAACCGAAGACCCGATGACCTTTGTTTTACTTTCGAGATTTAAAAACGGAATGGTTAGCATAATGGCAAATGCTACCCCGGATAGGAGAATTAGAATAATTCCCAGTTTTATTTGATTATTATTTTTGAGCTTGCTACCCCCTTTTTCGGGTTGTATCAATTCGGGTTCATCTGTCATACAAAAGCTCTTCAATGTTTGAAAGCTACAAAACTAATCATTTACTTTCCACACCATTCTCAGTAGAACACTAGAAGTTATTCCCGGGTCATTTCATATTTCCATCCAACATTTCTTCCGGCTCGTTGAGAAAATACCCTTGTGAGTTGATCGCTTTTTTTTTAAAAAATGATTCCGCCTGTAGTTTTGTCTCCGAATTTAAAAATTAAATAAATGAGACCAGTCTAAAAAGCCAAAATACCCCTAAATCCCCTAAAGGGGACTTC
>Ga0208900_1000860_pt1 | contig 17672 bp, 12 predicted proteins | sample AntAceMetag02UKK_FD_184763 | JGI IMG/M metagenome (GOLD analysis project Ga0208900, IMG submission 184763) | Saline lake microbial communities from Ace Lake, Antarctica - Antarctic Ace Lake Metagenome 02UKK (SPAdes) (version 2) | ecosystem: Environmental > Aquatic > Non-marine Saline and... | reverse complement strand
ACCGTTTGAAATTCGGGAATATATGTTTAAAGATTTAGACAATACAGATAACCTGGTAGCTTACTACAAAATGAGCAATGGAAGCGGCACCTCACTCACTGATAATAGTGTGAATAGCAATACCGGGACTATTACTAACGGAACATCCTGGGTCGGTTCTGGATGTTGGGTGTCGCCAGGAAATGCACTTGATTTTGATGGTAGTAGTGATTATATTGATTTTGGGACAAGTTCGCCACCCTATAGCAACTCAACCCTTACCATTGAAGCATGGATAAAAACCAATATGACCTCCTATGCAAAAAATATACTAAGCTGGGGAAACTCCTCAGGAGATATTAGCGATAATGTTCAAATTAGAATAGATGGAGGGAAACTTACGTTTGGATCAGATCCAGGAAGCGGCTGGCAATGGGTAATTAGCAGCCAAAGTATCAACACGGGTAGTTGGGTACATGTGGCAGTTGTTAAAAACGGAAGCAGTGTACAATTGTATATAAATGGGGTTCTCGATAATTCTGGCGAAAACACAAACTTATTAATGTCTGTGGATCGTATGGTGATTGGAACGTTTTATCAGGCAGGTGCGCCCCAAACAGGTTATTATTTTGATGGATTAATAGATGAAGTAAGAATATGGAATACAGCTCGATCTGCTACTGAAATACAAGATGGAATGTTTTCTAATTACAATGGAAACTGGAGTGGAATCGAGGCCATGTACCGCATGAACCAAATGGGATCAGAAACAGTTTTCATTGATGGATCGTCTAATGGAAAAAATGGCACAATGACAAATTTTGCTGACCCTGCATCGTCATGGGTGCAATCAACAACTTATAATACATGGATTGGTTTTACATCAGACATTTCAACTACAACAAATTGGGCCACAGGCAGCGTACCGGGATCAACAAATAGTGTAAATATCACAGGAGGAAGTCCCAACACATTCGGAATCACCTCGGTGCCAGCTGCTCCTCTTCAATGTGATAATCTAAATGTTAAAACCAATTCGATCCTAACTATAAACGATGGAAAAGCATTAACAGTAAATGGTAACTTGTGCAATAATGGTACGCTAACCATTAATTCTTCATCTTCAGGTACCGGTTCTTTAATCGTAGGCGGCGAAGCCTTCGGCAGTATCACTTTCCAGCGTTATGCCGATGTGTATAGCAAAGGCCAAAAGTGGCATTATCTTTCAGCACCCGTTGCAGGGCAGGCACTTACCACAGATTGGATGAGCGACAATAATATTGGATTAACCGAATCCACTTACCAGTTTTTTCGCTTTAGCGAGATAAGCAATTACTGGATCTATTTTGATTATGTGGGCTCCGAGCCGGAAGATTTCGGCGATGAAACTTTTGTGGATGCACGTGGCTACTGCCTCACCAGAACCAGCGATGGAGTTTTATCTTTTACAGGAACGCCCATTACTGATGATATAACTTACGCGGCAACTTATACTGCCAATCAGGGCAAGGGTTTCAACCTCGTGGGAAATCCTTTTACCTCGGCCATTGGTGTTACTTCGGATGCCGGAACCACCGGGAATTTCCTCGCCGCAAATGCAGCCTTGTTAGACGACAGCTACGAAGCACTCTACGTGTGGGATGAAGCCTCAGGTTATACTTTTGGAAGCCAGGATTACAAGGTCATCAGCAATGCAGGAATCACCGGGCATACTTCCATCAGCCAGGATTTTATTGCCCCCGGGCAAGCCTTTATGGTAAAAGTAGTTTCTGCCGACAATCTCACCTTCAACACCAACATGCAAGCACACAGTTCGGCAGCGGCGTATAAATCAAAAGAAATCTGGCCATCGGTGGAACTCACCATCAACGGAAACGGAAACTCAAATTCTACAGCCTTATGTTTTAATTCAGAAATGACAGACGGCCTCGACCCGTCCTATGATGCAGCCAAATTTAAAGGCAATCCCAAGCTTGCGCTCTACACAAAACTTGTGGACGACAACGGAAATGACTTTGCCATCCAGGCCCTGCCCAATCAAAACATCGAAGATTACATTATTCCCATCGGCGTGGATGTAGCCGAAAGTGCTGTATTTGAGTTTTCAGCAACCCAGGAAAAACTTAACAATTACAGCCTCCTTCTCGAAGACCGCCAGGAAAATACTTTCACCGATTTGCGTTGGAATACCTATTTTGCCACCATCAGCGAAAGCGGAACGGGAAGATTTTATTTGCATTTTAAAGATGCCACGGCCATAGGTGAAATTGCACCCGAAACAAAAATTTCATTCACTCTTCTTGACGGGAAAATTGTAATCCACAATCCCGACAAGGAAAAAGGAACAATACGTCTGGTAAATGTTTCGGGGCAGGTTCTAAATAAAATGGCATTGAACGGAAATGACAATCAGGAATTTTCGATAAACCAGGCTGCGGGGATTTATGTTATTTCTATTCAAACAGAAAATACAGTTTTAAGCAAGAAGGTTTTTGTGAATTGATTTAAGATTAATTGATTTGAGATTGCAGGTTTTAGATTTAAAGAACACATCAAAGTTCATAAATCATACTCCGAAGGATCGGAGCAGGCTATCGGATGGAACCTTATGCCTGTTGTCGCCAATTCAGAAATTGATGTTATTGATTTATTCGCAGACTTTGGTACTGCGCTTATTATAGTTCAAGAAATGGCAGGTTACGGTGTTTTCTGGCCCGCGATGGAGATCAACAGCATCGAAACCCTGCAGCCCGGAAAGGCGTATTTGGTTAAAGTTGCTGAGGATATTGTGCTTGAATTTCCCGAGTAGTGCTTTTTAATAATGTTAGGTCTAACCCCGGGGTTAATAAACTCCGGGGATTTTTTCAAATCTTTGTCCTATATTTTGACGGTACCGGCTCCAATCCGTCCCAAACCACTTGTTTAAAATTAATCGGGCCGGTATTGCCTTCGGTATTAATTAAAAGGACTTGTGAATCAGCATCCAGCTTCAATTCATCCTTCAGGTTTTCCAGGCTTTTTTGTTTCATAATAAACATTAATGCACCGAGGGTAACTGCCCCCGACTCTCCTGAAACAATCATGGGGTCGCCCTGCAGGGGCATGGCATAAACCCGCATTCCTTTGGCTGCAACATAATCAGGGCATGAAAGGAAATAATCAGCTTGCGTTCTCAGAATATCCCAGGCTATCGGGTTTGGGTTCCCACATTCCAGGCCCGCCATAATTGTGTTTTTCACAATCTCCACGTTAACGGGCTTTTCGTCATTTTTGATTGCCGATTGAAAAATACAATTTGCATTGTCGGGCTCTACAATGATGGTCGTGGGTGAGTCTTCATGAAACAAATTCTTATAATAATTAACTACCGAAGCGGCCAGGGAACCCACGCCAGCCTGCACAAAAATGTGGGTAGGCTTAACAATGCCAAGTGCTGCCAACTGTTCCTGTGTTTCAAGGTACATGGTGGAATATCCCTGCATAATCCAGGTTGGGATTTTTTCGTAGCCCTCCCATGCAGTATCTGCAATGATTTGCCAATTGTTTTTTTTGGCATCCACGGTTACTTGTTCAACAGCTTCATCATAGGTGCCATTAATTATTTTTACCGTGGCACCATAATTTTGAATTGTTTTAATACGTGCTTTGGCTGTATTTTTATGCACGTAAATCATCGACTTAAGCCCTAATTTGTTAGCGGTCCATGCTACACCCCGGCCATGGTTCCCGTCCGTTGCGGTTGCAATAACAAGGCCTTTCAGTTTCTCACGGTTTTCTTCCGAAGTTATTTCGGCAAACGAAAGCTCCCGGCCTTTAACATCTAACACCTCCTTGATATGCTTATAGATTGCATAAGAGCCGCCCAATATTTTAAACGAATTAAGGTTCAACCTTTCTGACTCGTCTTTCACCCATATTCCACCAAGCCCCAAAAATTTTGAAAGATGGTTAAGCCCTTTTAAGGGGCTTATCCGGTAACCTGAAATTTTTTGATGAAAATCGAAAGCTTTTCTTGCAACTTCATTTGTTATCAAGCTATTTTCGCTTTTGGCTTTACAGGAAATATTGTTATTTTTCAGGTATTTGACCGGCTGATGATTTTCCATTTGTTCCTACTTTTTACTTAAATTCATTTTTTGTGGTTTTATCATCCTTTCGGGCGAAAGTATTTCGTCCAGTTCTTCTTTCGAAAGCAATCCTTTTTCGATAGAAAGTTCATATACACCCCTGTTGGTTTCGAGGGCTTCTTTGGCCAGGTCGGAACAAATTTCGTAGCCCAACACCGGAACTAAGGCCGTCACGATGCCAATACTGTTTTGTACCATTTTCAAACATATTTCTTTATTGGCCGTGATTCCATCAATACAGCGGTGTTTTAGCGTCAGCATTCCACTTTTTAACATCTCAACCGATTCAAAAATACTTTGTACAATCACCGGTTCCATCACGTTCAGTTCCAATTGTCCGGCTTCGGCGGCAAGGGTAACCGTGAGGTCGTTACCAATTACTTTAAAAGCAATTTGGTTAACCACTTCCGGGATAACGGGGTTCACCTTGCCAGGCATAATAGAAGAGCCAGGCTGCATTGGCGGGAGGTTTATTTCGTTGAAGCCTGCCCGTGGGCCGGATGATAACAAGCGCAGGTCATTTGATATTTTAGAAAGCTTTACAGCGAGGCGTTTTATGGCTGATGAATACATTACAAATGCGCCTGTATCCTGGGTTGCTTCTACCAGGTTTTTGGCGTTTTTCAAGTCCAGGCCTGTAACCTCGCGCAAGTGATGTACAACTTTCTCGGCATAGTCAGGGTCAGAATTTATCCCAGTGCCAATGGCAGTAGCACCCATGTTGATTTCAAGGAACAAACGTACATTTTCCTCCAGCCGCTCAACTTCTTCTTCGAGGGTGGTTGCCCAGGCATGAAAGCTTTGGCCCAATGTCATGGGAACGGCATCCTGCAACTGGGTACGGCCCATTTTTATCACGTCATTAAACTCATCACCCTTGATTTTAAATGATGCTATAAGTTCTTTTAAAGTTTTTACGAGTGTTAGATTATTATTGTAAAGCGCGATTTTAACTGCCGTTGGATAAGCATCGTTGGTAGATTGCGAAAGGTTTACATGGTTGTTGGGGTGGCAATATTTATATTCTCCTTTTTTGTGTCCCAAAATCTCCAGGGCACGGTTTGCAATTACCTCGTTGGCATTCATATTGGTAGAAGTGCCAGCCCCTCCCTGAATCATATCAACAACAAAATGGAACTGATATTTCCCGTTTTGTATTTCTGTACACGCGGTAATAATGGCTGCTGCAATGTCGTCATCCAGTATTTTAAGTTCATGGTTTGCCTTTGCCGCGGCTTTTTTAACCATGGCCAGTGCCTCAACCAGCACAGGGTAGAAATTCAGGGAAACCCCGCTGATGTTAAAGTTTTCCATTCCGCGCATGGTTTGGATACCATAATAAGCCTGGTTTGGCACATTCCGGTAACCTAGCAAATCATGCTCTTCGCGTGTTTCCCCTGCTTCGTATTGTGCCGCCACGTTTACCACCCGGTTATTGGCATGGCGCATACGGCGCGAAATTACCTGGGCGATATTCGAGAATATTTTTAAAGCTGATGCACCACTCTGGATGAAGTATTCTTTTTTTATCGAGAGTACACGTGTTTTTTCAGTAGCCCGTGCACTTGTTGAATGTTTACTGTCGCTTGCCCAACTTCCTTCGCCCAGGAAATCGCCTTTTGTAAAGTACGAAAGCCGCTTCTCTTCACCATAAAGGTTCTTTTTAAAAAGCTCTACTTCCCCCTCGTAAATCAGGAAAAGGTCTTTGCGCTCTCCATTTTCTTCAAATAGCAAATCGTTGCGGTTGAACGTGGCTTCTACCAAGCTCTTCGATAGGATGCCAAGCTCCTGTTCGGTCAGGCCTTGAAAAAGTTCTATTTCTTTAACAAAACCTTGAATTTGTTTGTAATCCATACTATATTTTGTTTTTGATATTAAGCTACAAATATAGGCAGGACTAAGGTTTGGTTTTGACCGGTAAGGTTCTGAAAGCCTTACAAAAAATGACAGTAAAAAATATCAAAAGCCCCGTCAGAAACTTGACTGACGAAGCTATCGATTTCCTATCAACAATTTTTTATTTTGTTTAATACCCGCTTGATCCGGATAAACGATTTAACCTGAAAAATTCATGAAGATCAATAATTGAACTATTTATTCATGAATTAATCAGGTTAAATTCTTGGATGTTAACAATTGATTTTTCATTATAGATGTTTTAATGTTTACTTTCGGTTCACTTATTTATCTCAAAATAATTTCATCCGCAAAAATCATCGATTCGTATTTTGATAAAGCCCCATGGAAAAGAAGTTGATAGCTTGAACTTCACCCAGGTCAATCTCGATATCAATATTTTGCCCGGAAAAACCCTGCCACTTACCATTTCTTAAGTCGCTTGCCTCGCCTTGCTTTCCATCCAATAATCCATTATTTCCACCGCCGTCATAGCTGGGGTGGTAATTTGAGTAATTTGAATTAAGCTTATACAATTTCCCAATTCCTTTATGGTCGATTATGGTGGTTTCGGCAATTGGATATGTTTTACCGGGATGAATTACCCCGGCCACAATTTTTGTATCGTCGGTAATGAAAAATGGCCCGGTATATTTTGATGATGACTGTGTTAGGGTATCTTCATTTAATGTATAATAAATTGGCTGGTCATTAACCAATGTACGGATGGAAATCTCCCTTCCCTTTTCTGTCAGCTTATCACCGGCTGTAATCAGGCAATGATATTTTAGATTTTCAATGCTTGTTGTCAGTTTTTCAAACTTCGCGATATTCTTTTCCAGCCACCATTCGCGGTTTTCTAAATTCCACAAACTAACATACTCAGCCTGCAGGGATTTTGATTCATCTGCAAGTTGGTCAATTTGCTTTTTTATTTCAGCATCAGAGAGATTGCCTGTTCCATTAATAAACTCGTAAACATCAATCCTGAGTAAATTCTTTTGCAATGAGGACTCGACCTGACGGATAGCAAACAATAAATATCTCAGGGTAACATTGTTATACCTGACTTTTTGGGCTATATTTTTGATGCTCTGCTTTAACCCTATCGTCTGCTCCAGCATATCGAGGTTTTCATCTCTTTTCCCCTTTTTCACATAATCAAAATAGATTGGAAACACGGGTTCAAAAAAACGGCTATTCCTTTCAATATCCCTCACCCCGGATTGATGAAAGCCGGAGAAGGCAAGCATATCATCAGTCAATGAACCCTCCTGCAGTCCATAAAAAAGTGCGTCATAATTCCGGTTAAATGGGTTGTAAATTTTTGTTCTTTCTGCATCTGATGCTTCGGTCGATAACTTTACCACGGGAGCATTCCAGCTATTTTCAGCACCCCAATACACACCGCCCACGCCCAGGCTGTCAACCATTGCTTTTGATTTCCCTTCACCCAAACCGTGGGTTTCATCGCAATTAATATTGAAATATCCGCCATCAAAAGCAGGCACAATTTCCTGGTAAGCGTCAGCAAGAAATTGGTAGGATTCGTCAAGTGCCGGAGAAATGATGTGCTTGCTTTCGGCCATATGCTGATATTGCGGCAGGGACAGCGTTTTTTCCATGTGCCCAAACGACTGGTAATTCCCGATGAGCTTTACGTGGTATTGTTTTGCGTAAGCACTCAATTCGTCAAGCTGGGCTTTGCTGATGCCGTCATTTGGGGCAATCCCCGGATGGCAATCGAACTGGAAGACATGTTCGATATACAGGGTAAAGTAATTCAACTTGAAAGAAGCCATTTTCCTGATTTGTTGCTTCAGCATTTCCATGGTTGGGATTGGCCCACGGCTAATGTCATCCTGCCAGCCCCGTACCGCAATGTCGGGGTAGTCGTAAATTATTAAACAGGGAATTTGGTTTTCGCTTCGGTTGGCCTGTATTAACTGTTTGAGGGTTTGGATACCATAGAAAATGCCTGCATCGGTTTTTGAAATTATTTTAATCCCTTCGGGAAAAACTACCAAAACATAGCCCTCATCGCCGGGATTGAAATCAGCACCTAAAGCATTTTCCTTTAAAAACGCTGATAGACTTTTCGTTGAACCAACTTTGATAAATTCGATGAAATTGCTTTTTGCATTTTTACCCGTTTCCAAATGGATGCCGAGCTCCTCATTAATGCAATCATTCAATTCAATAGCAAACAATGAATCAAAGGCATGACTTACAATTTTAGTATTTTCATCAATCCTGAAGTGTGCATCCTGAATATTCGCTTGGCAATCCGGCAAATGAATTTATCCTGTATGAATACAATTCATTCATGGTAACGCGAACTATTCTAAAGTCAGATAAGAAAATTGCTCAGGATAAAGCTAAAATCGAAATCCTTTTAGGCTCTAACATTTCAAGACTCACCAACATGTTGTTAGTTTTACAAGATGTCAGGAGCATATCCCGCGAAACGGCTTTAATTTTCCACATAGTGGTGCAATGCACAAATTTACACATCAGCAAATTTTCAAATTAATTTAGAACCTAGCACTAATGGCGTACTACGATCGGGTGATGTAACCATAACTGTTAACGGTAAAAAAGTAGCTGGCGGTAATGTTCCGTCACTTACCAATCTAACCATGAATACAGAAGGTATGGATATTGAAACCGATTTGGGCTCGCCTGTTTCAGAAGCTTATTGCGATGATGCTCCGTTTAAATTCAAGGGAATCATTGATAAAGTGCAAATTAAATATTTAGATGAGTAGATGGAAATAATGAAAAAAGGGACACAAGCCATAACCGGAAATAAATAACTCATGATTAAATCTTGATGAGAGAAGCTGTCCATCGTAATTTGGATGGCCTCTCTTATTTTATCATCTCATTAGCGCTAATGATACCCATGGAGAAAAAATTTATTGACACCCAAATCTTTTTATATCTGATTATCATGAATAATTGTTGTTAATTTACATCTAAAATGAATTTGATTTATGGCAAAAATGAACAATGTATTTTTAACCTATTGGAAGATCCTTAAAGAATCGGTCTCCAGGTTCGGACGCAATGATACCATTACACATTCTGCCGCCCTTGCCTATTATATGGTGTTTTCGCTGCCAGCAATTATTATTATTGTGCTGTGGATTTCAGGATTGATATATGATGAAGTGATGGTGAAGGATGCTATATTTGAGCAGTACAGCAAGCTGACCGGGACTGAAGGTGCAAAACAACTTAAAGCTACACTTGAAAAAATCAACATCCAGAAGCCCGGTTGGTGGGGTGGCTTAATCGGTATAGCCGTTATTGGCTTTACTTCATCTTCTGTATTAATCGCCATGCAGAATGCCCTCAATTCTATTTTTGGGGAAACCCGCGCGAAATCTGTAAAGCAAAGCATTTGGAGGATAATTTACGACAGGTTTATTTCGGTGGCAATGATTATCACTTTTGCTTTTATCCTCACTGTTTCAATGGTAATGGAAGCTTTGGTAGCAACTTTTGGAAAATACATTCAGGAATTGCTCGGAAACGACCCGGGCTGGCTCTTGATTTTTGATAATGTCCTTCTTGATGTTGTGGCACTCACAGTACTGTTTGTCTTGTTGTTCAGATATCTGCCCCAACGAAAATTCAAATGGAAAGACATCATTTTTGGAGCCCTTATTACAGCCTTGTTGTTCGTTGTAGGTAAATCCCTCATCGAGCTCTTTATCGGGAAAAGTGTAACAGCCAATTACTATGAAGCCGCTGGCAGCATACTGGTATTGATGCTTTGGGTGTATTATACTTCAGCAATTTTTCTCTTTGGGGCAATAGTCACTGCTACCCGGGCCGAATTGCTGAATGGTAAATCCAACAATAACATGCCCGCCCAAAGCAGAAAATAAACCTTTTTTTACCGAAAGCAGTGCATTCTTATTTTCCGAAAACACTACATCACTAATTGCCGATTTTATGACATTGTTATTTCCTGCTTACAAAAGAACTAAATGCTATTCTGGATAAGCTTATTGATCGCGGTAAAGAAGCCTCAACTGATCCCGGAAAGGTTGTATATCTTTTGGAAATTCCATTACCTTTGTACAAGGATATTATTCCTATTTTAGGAGTTTACTGGATCCGTTTTATAAATTACATCCGGAATCTTATTACATCCAATAAAAATGTTAGCGATTAGAAAAGTATTGTTTATGTGGGCCAATATTTTTATCGGATGTTTATTGCATCAATAGCCGGATCGATAATCTGGGCATTTGGATACATTATCCTTGGAAACCATAGAAAGTTTTGCGCCTGCATTTTACTTCTCATTGGCAACATACACCACACTGGATATGATGATATTACACCTGGTGACAACTGGAGATTGCTGGCCTCATTTGAAGCGGCAAACGGGATTATCATTTTTGGATGGTCAACAGCCATTGTGATGGCAGTAGTTCAGATGGTATATTTCACTAAAAAATAATTACAAAAATCGACTCAATTTAAAACTACCTTAATTATGGATATCAAAAACATTGCCCCAAAAACATCAGTGGCTGTTAACTTTGCGGCATTCATCATCATCATCGCCGGTGTAATTTATGGTGCATCTATTGTCACTCCCTTGCTAATGGCCCTGTTCATCAGTATTATTTGTGCCCAACCCATCATGTGGTTACAAAAGAAAAAAGTACCGCAGGGATTAGCAATAACCCTTGTCTTTATTTTTATCATAGGCATTTTTGTTGGCTTTGGCGAATTGATATCTTCCTCACTATCCTCCTTTTCGGATAATGCCACGTTATACGAGAAAAACCTTGATGAGATGGGTAACTCAATTCTCCAATTCTTTAAGGAAAAAGGTATAAATATTTCGACAGAAAAAATGAGCGCGTTGTTTGCACCATCCAAAGTTATGGGGCTTACTGCAGGTATTTTAGGCTCCCTGGGTGGCTTAATGGGCAGTGCCTTTACTATTTTTTTCCTGGTTATCTTTTTATTGCTCGAACTCGATAGTATTTCTGTGAAACTAAAGGCCATTCTGGCTAATTCTACAAATTCGCTTTCCTATTTTAATACCATTGGAAATAGTATCCGACATTACCTCTCCATAAAAACATTTACGAGTCTTTTAACCGGTGTTTTAATCTGGATTGCCCTTGCTATCCTGGGTGTCGATTACGCAATTATCTGGGGGCTGATCGCATTTTTACTCAATTACATCCCAAACATCGGATCTATTATAGCAGCAGTTCCTGCCGTGCTATTTGCCGTTGTTCAAATGGGATTTGGCGGAGCCTTATGGACTACTGTAATATTTGTATCGGTAAACATGATAATTGGAACCGCAATTGAGCCCAAGTTGATGGGCAAAGGCTTGGGACTTTCAACCTTTGTGGTTTTTGTTTCACTAATTTTTTGGGGTTTTATACTCGGAACAGTGGGCATGTTTCTTTCGGTTCCACTCACCATGGCCATTAAGATTATGCTTGAGCAAAAACCGAGCACACGTTGGATAGCAATAATACTGGGTACTGAAGGAGATGCAGAAGCCATGATGGATAAACAAAATCCTGCAATCGACAACTCCTAAGAAGCTAAATTAATTTGAAAATTAACTTTAAAATAAACCGATTGTATCGGGAAAACAAAAACTATAACAATGTTGCCCATAGGGGCCCATACGGGCAAGCTTTGCTTTGCGTCGCAAGTTTCAAGTTACAACCTGTAACCTGCATCCTGCAACAACTCCGAACTGTTTATAAGCAACAAAATCATCAACATGAAGACAACAAAGTTCCTGATAGCAACCCTTATTTTTTTTGTGTTTCAGTTCGGGATTCGGGCACAGGATAATTATTAATTAATATTGAAAATACTTCGGGATTTTGAAAATTAGAACTCAAATAGTATTGTTGCTGCTGGGGGCATTTATTTTTAAACCCTTTCAATCCGTGGGGCAAAGCGACAACACCAAAAAGAAAAAAGAATTCAAACAAGCGGTGTACATATCCGGTGATTTTGTGAAAGCTTCATTGGATACTTACGCAAGCTTTACCGGCTCCAATTAGTTTATTGTCGGCAACCATCGGTTTGGAGGATAATTTGGGCCTGGAAAAGTCAAAACTCTTTTTTACAGGAGGAGCTATCTGGAGAATCCCCTAACGAAGCGGCCTATTTGCTTCATACTACAGGATATACCGAAGCAAGGCCTATACGGTACAACATGATATCCCATACCTTTACTTTACTATCCCTCAAGGCACAGAGGTTGACGTTTATTTCCATACTAATATTGCCAGTATTGGCTATGTTTTTACAATAGTCAACAACTCCAAATCCTACCTGGACACCTATGTAAATATTTTTTTAATGAGTTTAAAAGTAAAGCATTCTACTTGATTCATCCACTCGGATAAATACCAAAAGTTGTTTTGGGATACTTGAAAACCCACAACTAAATTTTCTATTTTTGGCCCATGGAAATATAACAGATCAGTGGGGAACTGTCCATTAACACAAAAAGATCAACCCCATAGGCAAAAGGCTGAAGTGATCTTGATAACAAAACTCATTAACTGATCAGGATGAAAACTTACGATGTAATAATAGTTGGTGCCGGCCCGGCCGGATTAAGGTGTGCCCAAATCCTAAGCAAAACTGACCTAAAGGTCTTGATACTTGAAAAGGATGGTGTTTTTGGTGATAAGGTTTGTGCCGGTGGACTTACCCGCAAGAGCATGGAAATCCTGAACTTTCCGGATAGTATTATAGAACATAAAATAACCCGCACTGCCCTGTTTTCGCGCAAACGAAAAAGCCAGACCAATGCACCCGAACCTTTCTTGTTTACTGTAAAACGAAAAGAATTTGGTAACTGGCAAAAGGGTTTATTGAAAGATACGCAGGTTGAAATAAGGAACAATGCCAAAGTTACCGAAGTTCAGGCAAACAAAATTGTTGTAAACGGAAACGAAGAATTGGGCTACAAATACCTTGTTGGTGGTGATGGTTACAATTCGATTGTTAGGAAATTCCTAAAATTACCTGTCGAAAAAAAACTCATCGGCATCCAATATACTGTTCCTGCACCGGATGTTGACCCAAGGCTTGAAATCCATCTGAATTCGAAATTCTTCGGGGCATGGTACGGATGGATTTTCCCGCATGAAAAAAGCTTTGCCGTTGGCGCAGTATGCGACCCGAAGTTGATGTCTTCTAAAAAATTGAAAGATAACTTTCATCATTGGCTGGAAGAAAAAGGTATCGACGTGAGTAATGCCGTTTATGAATCGGCGCCCATCAGCTACGATTACCGGGGCTACAAATTTGGAAACATATTTTTAGTAGGTGAAGCAGGGGGATTTGCATCGGGATTAACGGGAGAAGGAATTTATCAATCACTGGTTTCAGGTGAAACTGCTGCACATACAATCCTGGACAAAAACCATACTTCCGAAGATTTGGATGCAGTAATTAAATACAATTCCATCCAACATAAAATACTGCGTGTTTTTTCTAAAGCAGGATTTCTGCTCGGCCCAATCCAGGAGCTTGTCGTCATCCTACTCAACAACAAATGGGTAAAGGCAAAAATCAATAAATCATTTTCCTGATAAAAAATCCCGGCACAATTAGTAAGCTCTGTAAGTTAATTCAATGAGCTCGATCGGAGCCAAAGTAGTATCCCGTAATTTTCGCTGATTTTCGCTGATATACATCATGACAGACCTCCAAGGTGTGCAGAAGATTAATTTAATAATTAAACCTCAATGGCTCCAAATATGGAGTACATGACCAGATTTTTGAGTCAATTCTACCCCTGCCAAAAACTGGCAATGTAGAAAAGCATATTTTGACTTGCCCTGGCATTTATGCCAGGGACTGAAAGTATGTAGTAACATTAGGTTTCCATTTTAAAACCTTGAAACCGGATGCAAACTTTTTTTCATCCCCATACAACCTTTTCACCGTTTCTTGCATTAATATAAACAGATGGCAGAACGCAGTATAAAAAGTGAGGAATTATTGGCAAACTGGTGTGCAAAGGGCGACAGGAAATCGCAGAAATACCTTTACGAAACCTTCAGCAACCCCATGTTCAGGCTAATGGTTAGGTACGTGAGGAACGATGCTGAGGCTCAGGACTTGCTGGTTACAGGGTTCACAAAGGTTTTCGACAAGATTGATGAGTTCGAATTCCGCGGAAAAGGAAGCCTCGGTAAATGGATCAGGCGAATTATGGTAAACCAGGCCCTGATGTTTTTACGCTGCAAAAAGGAAAACTTTTACCTCGATGAGATAGATAGAAAAGAACTGGTGGACATCGACCGTATTGAATCAGACCTTGGGGCCGAAGATATTTTCAGCCTGATCCTTGAATTACCCACTGGCTATCGTACCGTATTTAATATGCACCTTATCGAAGGATATTCGCACAAAGAAATTGCTGCCTTGCTTGGTATTACCGAAAGTACCAGCAAAAGCCAGCTCAACAAAGCCAGAAAACAACTACAATCGAAAATTATTAAAACCAAAACAGGTTATGAACTCGGATAATCTTGATAGTTTATTTAAAGAACAAATCGCATCACTTGATCAGGAAGCCATGCCAGGCAGCAGTTGGAACCCCGATGCCGGTTGGGAAAGCGTTTTGGCAAACCTCAACAAACCAAGACGTAAAATCATTTTCTGGTTTTCGGCAGCTGCTGCTATAATCATCCTTCTTGGATTCTATTTTACTATGTTCCAGCCCTTGAATAATTCTCGAACAACATTAACAGAGGGTAGAGTCGAAACCGAAAATTCAATCTCAAAATCCGAAAAAATAATCGACCATAACAAAGTTGAAAATACAGCAACTGAGCAATTGATTAGCCAGGCAGAGCCTATTAATGAACCAACCATAACCCAAACAACTAAAATACGTAAACCGGAAAATTCAATTGCCTCGCTCAACATGATTTCATTTTCAAATATCCTTTCCAGCAAAGCAAACGAAATACCCAACATTCAATACCAAAATAAAACCTTTGTTAGCCAAGACAACAAAACTAAAACGAGAGTCATTAACCGTACTTATACTTTCAACACTTCAAAAGCAGATAAGCTGAACAAAACAGTCAAAAACAAAAACTTCACCTTTAAACTGGGCTCACAAAAACAATCCGATGACATTACCCCAAAAGGAATTTTGGCGGGATTATAAAACCAACTTCTAATTCTAAATATTACCACTATGAAAAATTATAAAATTCTTTTCAGTCTAATCTTCGTATATCTGCTCGGCTCTAACTCATATGCCGATGATGACGATGCTGCATACCAATACCAGGATTCCCTCATCGTAAAAGTGGATGAGAACGTGAGGCTAATGTTGGTGAGCGACAATCTTTACAAGTTTGATGCAGCTGATAGTATCGATAAAATAGTTTCAAACTTTAACCGGGATATCCTAAAAATTGAACAGCCTGATATCAGCGAAAGCTATGTGAAAATATTTTACCAGGCCGGCCTTAATGGGTCGGGGAGAATAAAGTATGAGGATGTAACAGAAAACGATAAAAGTTACCAGGTACTTCAAAATGGTGATGCATTGTCACCCATGCCTGTACAATTAGTAATGGATATTAACAAAGACAACAGGCTGAGTATTTTTATCCCGGGCCCGGAATATTTTGAAGACCTTGACAATTACAAGTTTGGAAAATTACTAACAGAAATATTGGAGAAAGCAAAAAAAGAAGATCCCTCGATGAAACGCAAGCAGCTCACATTAATCTGGGTTTTGGATGAGCATGAACCCGGAGGTGAATTCCATGAAATGAATTTCAATGCTGAATCCAACGACATGCTGGTACTTTCGGGCTCTGTAGCTGCATCGCTGGTACGTGATAAACTGATACCCTCCATTGACGCAAGGCTTGGTGTAATCCTCGGAAAGAAAACATACCAGAGACATATGTTCAATGCCGAAGCTTCGATGATGTATATCTTTAACAAAAAACCCGAAGGCAGCTATTCTACTGACATCAATACATTTTTAGGACTGAGTTATTACTATAACCCCTCAAAAAACCCGGATAAACCCAGGTGGTTTGGTGTTGGCCTCTCGTACCTGGTATGGCAGAACGGAGATTTTTTTGGTGAAAATACCTGGCGGCTTACCATGGGGGCACGTTTCGGAAAACATTTCACAGTACTGCCCGAACTCTATTTCGGCGACAACTTTAATGAGATTATGCCTGGGCTAAGGATGCAGGTTTCGTTTTAGGGTAGAGTTGCAGGTCGGAGGTTGCAGGTTACAAGTTACAAGTTGCAAGTTGGAGGTTGCAAGTTACAAGTTCCCCCATTGAGCCTTACTTTTAGCGATGAATAGTCATAGGCTGTCATCCCGAGCTCAAAGCCCCGGAAAATGTGGCCTCAATGTGTGATGACCTTACCCAAGTGCCTTGACTTTATATGTAAAGACCTTCCAGGTTTTTGCTAATAAAGCTTCATTGTTATAAGATTCTATCATGTCCCTAATTGAGAAACCTGGAAGGTCTTTTTATTCATTTCCATTTCAACACTTTACAAATAGTTGTCATCAATAAAATTAGATAAATCCAATTTACGTAACCTTTCGGGATGGAGGGCAAAAACCTGAATTACTACGACATCAAATCCTTGCAAAAATCATTGGAGCTATTCACCTGCTATAAATCATTACTTTTGTCGGAATTTTTATAAAAACATTTTGATCATGAGAAAAAAGATAGCCGCAGGAAACTGGAAAATGAACCTTAACCTTAGCGAAGGGAAGCAACTAATAACTGATATTTTAAACGGACTGGAAGCCGCCCCCCCTAAGCAGGACGCCAATGAATTATTGGTAATCTTTGGCACACCATTTATCACGCTTAAAGACGCTGCATCATTGGTGGATGGAAACAACCAGGTGCAGATTGCAGCACAAAATTGTTACGGCGAAGAAAGTGGTGCATACACCGGCGAAACCAGCGTTGAGATGATAAAATCGACAGGTGCCACCTATGTTATTATTGGCCACTCTGAGCGCAGGGAATACTTCAAGGAAAGCTACGGCATGTTAACCAAAAAGGTTGACCTTACTATAAAGCACGGCCTCACCCCCATTTTTTGCTGTGGCGAAAAACTGGAAATACGCGAAGATGGTGAACATTTCAACCTGATTAAGGAACAAATTGAAAGCTCACTCTTTCACCTGGATGCCGCCGATTTTGGTAAAGTCGTAATAGCCTACGAACCCGTATGGGCAATCGGCACAGGGGTAACAGCATCACCAGGACAAGCACAGGAAATGCACAAATTTATCCGCAAAACCATTGCAACTAAATACGGAAAGGCTGTTGCCGAAGAAACAAGTATCCTCTATGGTGGCTCAGTAAATGCGAAAACTGCAACTGAACTTTTCGACCAAAATGATGTGGACGGTGGACTGGTTGGCGGCGCTTCACTTAAAGCGGGTGATTTTGTTTCTATCATTAATTCGTTTTAAGGTAAGAAAAGGTATTGGGTATAGGGTATAGGGTATATAGGGTGTATAGTGGGAATAAGGTGTATAGGGTTTATAGGGAAAATAGGGTGTATAGGGGAAATAGGTAATCGGTATTGAAACTTTCTTCTCACCACTCACCACTCACAACTCACCACTCA
>Ga0208900_1000859_pt1 | contig 17675 bp, 16 predicted proteins | sample AntAceMetag02UKK_FD_184763 | JGI IMG/M metagenome (GOLD analysis project Ga0208900, IMG submission 184763) | Saline lake microbial communities from Ace Lake, Antarctica - Antarctic Ace Lake Metagenome 02UKK (SPAdes) (version 2) | ecosystem: Environmental > Aquatic > Non-marine Saline and... | reverse complement strand
CCTTGCCCCCCTGGGGATAAAACTGCTTTTAGGAGGGGTTTCCGCACCAGACCTTGCCAAAAGGGAATAGACCTCATATTCGTATAAAAAATCCCGGCCTTCCTGGCTGGCGCTGACAAAGGTGTCTGTAATACTGCTGTAATCAATGGAAAGGTCCATGGATGACTCCATTTTAGTTATCTGTTTCAATTTTTCAATTCTCAGCCCATGTCAAACACCATTTCCACAGCAAACCAACAATTAAGAAACTTCCAACAATTTATTTATGCTGTTCAGATAGTCTATATTTTTACAAGGCTTGGACAGATGGTCAATATGTGGATCTTTATGCTTTAACTCTCGAATAGACTCTAAAAATTCTATATTCCCGGAAATAAAAAGTATGGGAATTATTTTGTTTGTTTGTCGGATATAATGATATACATCAATGCCGTTAATCCCTCCGGGAAGAATATAATCCAAGCTTACGAAATCATAATCATTTTTGCAAAACAAGTCCATTGCAATCTGTCCATTATTGGCAATATCCACTCGATGGTTACACGGAGCCTGTGTTAATATCCGGTACTGGATATCTGATATTGCTGTTTCATCCTCAACAAGAAGTATCCGTTTTCCATGCTGGGTGATTTCATCTTCAATGATAATTTTTTCCTCAAACGTAAGCTCTTTTTTAAAAACAGGCAGGCTGATAGTAAACAAGGTCCCGGATTCTACTTTTGATGTAACAGAAATCGAACCCTTGTGCTGTTCAATATATTTTTTTACATTGGCCATCCCATAACCGGTACCCCGAATTCCGGCTTTATATGAACCGACCACATCCTTGCTTCCTTTCAGGGTGAAAGCAGGCTCATATATCTTTTCAAGATTGCCTTCCGGAATACCGCATCCGTTATCTTCTATTTCGATGGTGATGGTTTCATCCTGTAAGCTCGATCGAAGGGTTATTTGAGGATTTTCAGATAAAGAAGTGGCATGGATTGAATTTTGAATGAGATTCACAAGGGCATGTTCAATCATTCCAGGGTCAGCAAGCAGTTCAGGCAAAGATGGATCATCGTCTCTGGTCACAGCAATCCCTTCCAATTCTTTTTTCAAAAGGTCCAATACAAGATCGATTTTCCCATGAATTTGGAAATATTCCTGTTTGGGCTCCTGATCCTTGGCAAACGCAACCAGATTCTTAGTTAAATTCTTCCCCCGCAGGGTTTGGTTAAATATTAATTTCAGGGTCTTTTTTGTTTTTTCATCCGTGCAGTCCATGAGTGCAAGTTCTGTGTTACCCATGACAATGCCTAAAATATTGTTGAAATCATGGGCCATTTTCCCGGCTATCTGTCCGACCAATGCCAGTTTTTTATGTTCACTGGCGGTATTCTGAGCCCTGATTTTATCTTTCTCAGCTATCTTTCGATCGGTAATATCCGTCATGGTAACCAAGGCTCTGCCATCCGCCAGAAAGCTGCCACAAAATTCAATTTCTTTGGTGTTACTGTTTTTACAAGAAATGATGAATTCACGTATAACTTTTTTTTGATCTGGATTTTTATTCCAATCCTTTAACACCCGGCTTCTATATTCTGCATCCGGATACGCTTTTACAAACCAATTTTCATGGGTCTGAATATCCTGAGAAGAGTAGCCTGTGATTTCGTTAAAGGCTTTGTTTGAGAGCAAAAGCTCACCCTTTTGATTCCAAACAGTAATACCCAGAAAAACATTATCAAATAAACTGTTGAGAAGGTCCTGCTGATCCTGTATGGCTGCCTGTGCCAAGGATTCCCTGCGTTGAAAAACATATTGCTGAAACAATAGGTAAACCAGACTAAGACTGATGACAATTGTTAAACCAAACAGCAGATTGGCACTGAATAAAAACTGGTCAAGCCTCAATTTTTGCTTTTCTAAAATCCTTTGGCCCCTTAATTTTGCCTCTTTGTTCAGTGAATGGGCTTTCTGATACGCTTCTGAAATTCTATTATATGCAATTGCTGCAGTTATTTTTGTGTCTGGGCCAAAGCCGGAAACACCTTCAGTGAGCCAAATTTGAAGGTCAGCAACGGCCGGTGCAACAACGGCATGAAAAGCGGACGCCTGGACCATATTATCAAACACATAAGACTCCCTAAGTTTGATAATGTCATTGTAAACAATATCCAGTCTGGCTCGAAAAAGATTTAAATTTTCATGATCAGGAATAATTTGCGCTATTTCCGCCGCTTGGACGGTTTCAGAAAATTTTTCAAGCACATCAGAAAGATCATTGAGTTCTAAAAAAAGTGTGTTCGGAAGATTTTTCTCAATTGAACGAAGGGTTTTATTGGTTATAATTCCGGCAGTGATGACACTGCAGAGAACGCCAATCATAAAAATCCACATCAGTTGCCTGGAGAAGAAAGATTCTTTTTTTTTTCTACTGAAAGCTGTCAAATTTCTGCCTGTGCTCATGGTAATACTTTTTTGCTCCAGGATGAATTGGTATTGATAATCCCTTTAGAGCTGTTTGGGGCGTAATGGATTTGCCTTGGGTATGCTCTTTTTTCAGCATGGATAATGTCCTCTTGCTCCATAGTGATTCTGTAATCTGATAAACCAGATGGTCGTCCATTGATTCATTAACGACTAACAAGGCATAGACCTGGATGGTTGAAATTTCTGGAATCCCGGGATACACATTCGCTGGAATACGGCCCGGCACTAAATAAGGATATTTTGCTTGTATTGATGATGCGATTTTTGGAGAAATGGGTACAAGAGAAATCCCGGAACCCATCAATTGACTGACTGCTTTCATGGGTGTACCAGCCATCATTACAAATCCTTGAATCTCGCCGTTTATCATTTTTTCATGGGTAAAAACCGGCTTCAGATAAACGGGTAAAAGATCGGCCTCTGTCATGCCGTGTGCCGCAAAAGCGATACGCATAACAGCCAGGGTTCCAGAGCCTGCCTCATCTAAAGAGATCCGTTTTCCTCTTAGATCGGAAAAACTTTGAATGTGAGCATCCTGCCGTGTTACAATCTGAAATTTTTCAGGGTAGAGGCTGGCTATGGCCCGAACCGAATTTGATCGTTTATTTTCCTTAAATACGGTTTGATTATGGTATGCCTGGAACGCCACATCGGCCTGAACCAACCCGGCTTCAATTGTGCCGGAAACAACACCACGAACATTATCGATTGAACCTGCAGAATTTTGAGCAACACCAATGAAACCCGAAATGCCATATTCACCCTGATCTTGAGATAACCCTTTGGAATCAATACCTGTAAGGCCATGCGCAATTATTTTTCCAATGGGATAATAAACACCGGTAAGTCCACCGGTTCCAATCCTGATAAAATTTAATTTTTTTGCCACGGATAGAGACGGGATCAACAAAAGAACTACTAATAAAAAAATAATGATTTCTATGATTTTTCTGGTATTCAGCAAATCATATTTATGCTCCCTTACTAAATAGCTAGGGTAACTATTTTTCCCCATTTCTCCTCCATATGAATGATCTCGAACCAACCGAATTATTATTTACAATATTTTGCATTATAAACTCATTCATGACTTTAAACAATCAGTAGATTAAAATTATGCGCCACCCCCGAACATCCAGAGCATCAGGCTTAATAGACAAAATCAGATACCGTCCAATTGCTTTGGTTTCCAAAGCTATGACTGATCTTCAGATAAACAATATACAGCGGTGCATTGTTTTTATGCCATCCATGTGCTACCTAATTATTGGAGATCCAATCCCATTGTTAAAAATAATGTTCCGATAAAAACTCTCTGGCTCACACACCGACACCACCATCTCCGGAAACTTTCTTGTTCAGTTCCGAAATAACGACTGGAACAAAGAAGGGGTAAAACATGCACCCGATAAAAAAAATTCTTTGCGCAACTGATTTATCAAAGGATTCCGGCCATCTGCTATCCTTTGGGTCTGAACTTTGTATACGGTTTAATGCGTCTCTTCTGGTCTTCCATGCGGTTCCTCCCCCCCACGGTTCTGTTGCCAGAAAAATTGAATTTGAAAGGGGCGGAGAGAAACAAAAACAAATGAAAATCGCCCATGACAAAATAAAAGAACAAATGGCAACCTGCACAATAAAATGGGAGTCTGCCATCACCTATGGAGATCCTGTCCTTGAAACGGCAAAAAAGGCGAAAAAAGCAAAAGCCGATATGGTAATGGCGGCAAGTCTTGGGTTATCGGAATTCCAACAATTTTTTATCGGTTCTGTTGTGGGGGACATGGCGCAAACGGTCATGTGTCCTTTTTTAGTAATTCCCCAGGAGAAAACCGTTCCTGGGGCAAGGCACCCGAAATTGGAATTCACCCATATCATCGTGGCCTGTAGTTTAACCCCATCAGATTCCCATCTTAAAAAACATGCCCTGGCTTTTTTGAAGCACTTCGATTCAAAGATCCACCTGGTCCATGTGATGGAATCTCCGCTAAATAAAAACGTTGTGACCAGCACCTCTGCACCCTATGAGGAAGTACAAAGACGATTGGAAGAAACCCTGGCTCTACAGTTAAAAAAAATGATGCCCGGCAAAACAAAAATTCTCCATGGTGTTCCAAGAGAAGAACTGGCCTTGTATGCCAAAAGCCACGGAATAGATTTGATCATAGCAGGGATTGATGACCACCCGGGCAGAATCATACCCGCCACAACCGCAACCCTACTTCGGCATTTACCCTGCGCCCTGTTGACCATTCCCATAAACCGCTGATTGTTTTTTTAGGAATGGGGGAGGAAAAATGACATTGAAAACCGGTATCCTAAGAGGAGAGATCTTTTTAAAACATCTTCCCGGGGATGGTTGCCCTGACACCCCCAAAAGGCTGAAAGACCTGTATACAATGTTGGATGAACCGGATATGCAGGGCCTTTTTATTGAAATTCTGCCCCGAAAAGCAAAAAAAGAGGAAATTCTTCTATTTCACACCCAGGATTATTTTGAAAAAATTGCCAAGACCAGGGGAAAGGAGCTCATCGCATTTACAGCAGACACCCATGCCTGTGAAGACAGCTTTGATGCAACGCTTTATGCAACCGGCGGACTTTTAGATACCATTTCCATGGTCACAGCAAAAAAAATAAACAATGCCTTTGCCTTGATAAGACCCCCCGGGCACCATGCAGAGAAAAGCCGGGCCATGGGGTATTGCCTTTTCAACCATGTTGCGCTAGGGGCAGCCTTTGCCCGAAAGCATTTAAAATTGAACAAGGTCCTCATCATCGACTGGGATATTCACCACGGAAACGGCACCCAGCATGCATTTGAAAGAGATCCCAATGTTTTATTTTTTCCCGTTCATCAAGCCGGACTTTTCCCGGGCACTGGAAGTTTTACAGATATGGGTGCGGGTGAAGGAGAGGGATATACAATTAATCTGCCCATCCCCAAAGGGTACGGGGATGCAGAATATGTTGCCATTATAGACCGCTTGCTGGGGCCTGTGGCAGAACAATTTGCACCGGACCTGATTCTGGTTTCAGCAGGTTTTGATACCCACACGGATGACCCCATGGGGGGCATGCAGATGACAGCCCAGGGATTTGCCGGCATGACTGCCGCCATAAAAAAGATCGCCGACACGGTATGTGGCGGCAAACTGGTGATGTCCCTGGAAGGCGGCTATAATTGCGAGGCCCTGACAGGATCGGTAAGGGCTGTTTTAAGGGAGATGACTGGGATTACCAACTGTAAGGTCAGTGCAATGGCAGCAACAGCAGACAAAAAAAAAATGGCCTTTGTGATGCGGCGCTGCACAGATGTACACAAGCATTCTTGGAATTTTATTTAATGGATTAAGGAACGGGCATCATGAATAAAATCAAAATCATGGAAGCTGCGGTGAAAAAATGGCAACGGATCATCGATAAAAAAGGATCAGATGGCGGGGTGCTGGATTGTCCTCCCTGTCGCATATATTATTTTGTGCTCTGCATCGGGTGTCCTATAGCCCAATATACAGGACAAAAATTTTGCAAAGGCTCCCCTTATATCCCCTGGTTCAGGCACCAGCTGGAAAAACACGACAAAATGTTCAAAAAAATATATTGCCCGGAATGTGAAACCCTTGCCCGGGATATGCAAAATTTCATGCGGGAGATAAGAGATGATCTGATAGAAAAAGAGACCCGGAAAGCAAGGTCAAAAGAGTGGGAATAGAGACACTAGGCCTGCTGATGGGGGTACTGGTTTTTGCACAAGTTTTTTCCCTGTGCGCTGCTGCCTTTTTTTTGTTTCTCAAAAAGGGCAACACCTTTGCGGAATCCGCCGCATATGCCATTATCACAATTTTTATGCTGCTGTCTTTTATCCATCAGATCAGCTTTATTACCGGGATACCCATCATTGCCACAGGACTGGAAACTTTTTTTCTTTTGGCCTCCCTTCTCTTGATATTTAAACATCGACCCTATATTCCCGGCATATTCAAGGCCTTAAAAAGTGTTGCGTTTATAAATCCCATCGCCTTTACTTTTTTGGGAGTGTGTCTCATCTATATGGCAATCCATGCCATCTTACCCGTCCCAAAAGAATTCCAAAATGAACTTTATGCCGTCGCCCTCTATGAAAAAAATGGATTTTTTCCCCTTGGCGCCACCGCTGAATTCCCCACATTTTTACCGGTGAATCATCTTATTTTATTCAATACCTTTCTTTGGGTTGACCCTGCAGACATTGGCGGTTTTTGTTTTCTGGCCTATCTTTCCATCGGATTTTCTACCTATGCACTTGCCAGACGTTATTCATGGCAGGGCACAGCCTTTACAACCTCCATTTTGGTCATGTCCATGCCAAGGCTTGTTGTCCAGGCAATCTATCCGGGCACCCAGATCATCTCGGTTGCAGTGGCATTGTTTTGTATACTGGCCCTCTATCGATCCTGCGAACGGCCAACCCTGATGGATCTTCTTTTATTGATCCTGGGGCTCTTTTTCTGCATATCTGAAAATATTTCCACCATGATCTTTGCCCCCATTCTTTTTGTTCTGTCCTGCGTGGTGCTTTTCAGACGGCATGGCATTGCCGTATGGACGAGTCTCCTGGGCAAAAACCCCTATGCCCTTTTGGCCATTGGACCAGTTATCATTTTTTCCCAGTCATGGCTTTTTTTATCGAATTATTTAAATAAAGCCTCCTGGCCGGGACCCTTTTCAGCCATTCCCTTCAACCCCGATGGGATACAAGGGGCATTGGCAAACTTTATTCGGTATATGTTTGAGGGATTTAATGCTGCAATCCCCATAGAACTCTCGCTCGAAACAATTTTCAAATGGAGCATGGCTGAAACCCTGGAAGCTTTTTATGATTTTTCGGTCATACCCTTTCTGGGTGACAGCGGTGCGGCCCAGGTGTTTCATTTGGCCTGGAACCCAGGAGGGATGTTTTCCTTCGGACCTGTCGGGTTTTTCCTGGTGCTTCCGGCCCTGATGTATGCTGTATTAAAAGGTCCCCGAAGGCTCAAAGCGGTTGCCATAGCCTTTTTTGTTTATTTTTACCTGGCATCTTTGATCCTGGCATGGACACCGGGCAATGGCAGGTTCTTCGAAATTTTTTATGTCTGTTCAGGATTCAGCATCGCTTTTTTTTTACCCCCCTGGCGGTTCACAAAAACAAAAAGGCGCGCATTCCAGGCAGCTGGATGCATCCTGCTGTTTTTGACACTTTTGGCGGCTTCGTGACCCCATGGGCGATGATCCGGCCCATGGGGTGCAACTTTGTATCACCTATTTCTATATTTCCAACAGGACAGCGCCCCCTTATTTAAGGATAGGGATCAGTGTTCTTCATTGACCCGGACCACTAATTTTCCAAAATTTTTGCCTTCCAGCAGGCCGGCAAAAGCAGTTGGCGCGCTCTCTAACCCCTCCACTATCTGCTCGCGATATTTTATCTGCCCTGCGGCAAGCCATTGGGTCATATCCGTTGCAAATTCATTGTAGCGATGGCCATAATCATCAAAAATAATGAATCCTTGAACCTTGAGCCGTTTGACCAGGATACGACTCATAAGAAGGGACATGCGGTCGGGTCCCTGGGGAAGCTCTGTGGCATTGTATTGGGAGATAAGCCCACACACGGGGATCCTCGCCTTTGTGTTGAGCAAGGGCAGAACAGCATCAAACACCTTGCCTCCCACACTCTCAAAATAAATATCAATGCCCTTTTCACACGCCTGTTCAAGTTGCCGGGCAAAATCAGGTGCCCTGTGATCCAGACACGCGTCAAAACCTAAAACCATTTTTGCGTATCTGCATTTTTCATTGCCCCCGGCAACCCCTACGACGCGGCACCCTTTTAATTTGCCGATTTGGCCAACCGTGGCTCCCACAGGTCCTGTGGCAGCAGCAACCACAAGGGTTTCTCCCTGTTTTGGCTGTCCAATATCCAGCAATCCCATGTAGGCGGTAAACCCCGGCATCCCCAATATTCCCAATGCATGGGAGGGGTTTTGGGGATCCTCCCCCAGGGGCATCAGGCCGGACCCATCAGAGAGTGCATAATCCTGCCATCCGCTGGCGGCAAGTACCCAGTCACCCACTTTGTAATCCGGGTGGCAGGACACTTCCACCCGGCAAACGGTTGCCCCCACCATGACCTCACCCACCTTAACCGGTTCTGCATAGGAAGGTGCATTGCTCATTCTGCCCCGCATATAGGGATCTAGGGAGAGGTATATGGTTCGCAACAATATCTGGCCCTCGGCAGGTTCAGGGACAGGTGATTTTTCCAGGCGAAAGTTGTCTGCAACCGGTGCACCGTGGGGGCGGGAAGCCAGCACGATGGAACGGTTCTGTTTTCTTGTCTGCGTCATGATTCACTCCTTTTGCTATTGTTTTTTCTGTTCCTTCTTATCCTTTTTATCTTGGGCACAATGCAATGCTTCTTCCATACCAAGGGTTAAAAAACACCGGTTGCATGAAATGCAGGTTGCTTTTTTAAGGTCTCCTGCGGCCCAGCGTTTGACAAGGCCGGGCTCCCTTATAAGCGGTCTTGCCAGGGCGACATAGTCGGCAGCCCCCGAGGCGATCACCTCTTGGGCAATTGGATAGGAAAGAAACCCACCCACAAGAATAAGGGGGATCTTTATTTGTCGTTTAAACCCCTGGGCAGCCGCTCTATAGTAAACTTCCCTGTCTTCAGACTTTGATGTCCCCCCCCTGGAGGGAATAAGTTTACCGGATTCAAAGGTTCCGCCGCTCATCTCAATGGCGTCCATTCCAAGGTCTTCGAGCATTTTGGAAACTAATATCATTTCTTCCACAGTGAACCCGCCTTCAAGAAAATCCTCAGAGTTGATCTTGATCAGGATAGGAAAGGACTTGCCAACCCGCTGCCGGATCTCTTGGTAGACGTCCACGAGCAGCTTTGCCCGATTTTCAAGGCTCCCTCCATAGTCATCCTTTCGCTGATTATAATAGGGAGATAAAAACTGACTCAGCAGATAGCCGTGGGCTGCGTGGATCTCAACGGCATCAAATCCTGCACTAACCGCTCTTTGTGCGGCATCACCAAAGGCTTGCACGGTTCTTGTAATATCGCCCGCCGTCATTGCAGACGCTTTTTTAATCCCCGCTTCAACCACATCTGAAGGTCCCAGAGGAGCATGGGCATCTTTTCCAATAGCCCGCATTCCGGCATGGGCCAGCTGTACGGCCACAACGCCGCCATTTTTCTGAACAGCCAGGGCCACTTTCTTCAAACCATCGATCATTTCATCGGAATGGATACCCATCTGCCGGGGGCCTGCCTGACCTTCCAATGTTACATGGGCATGGCCAGTAATAACCAGCCCGACATCTCCCTTGGCAAGGTCTGCCATACAATTGAGCAGCGGGTCCTTTGCTGTGCCGTCAAGACCTGCCATTGCCTCGTAGGTGGCGGATCTGACAAAACGGTTTTTTATCTCCATGCCGTTTATCCTGGTTGATTCAAATAATCTGGACATATGTCTCCTTTTTTAATGTTGAGGACTCGTTAAAAACGATCCTGATATCAGGTTAAGGTTTTAGGAAAAAATCAAACAACAGCCGGATACATTCTTTTACCGGGACTGTGGACCCGACTATTTTCATGTTCAGCAAGGCACCTTCCCAGGCATTCCATATGAACTCGGCCAGGACAGTTGCTGTGATGTCATTTCGAATGGTTCCCAGGGCTTGGCCCTGGAGGATGTAATCTGAAATACGGGTTTTCCAGGTCATTGTTGAATGGTGCATCTTTTGCCGGCACCGCTCACTGGCCTCGCTGATCTCTGCCGCCAGGTTGCCGATCAGGCACCCTGTTCTCACCTCGCATTGTTCATGATGGGAAACGATCATCTCAAAAGAATTGCGCAGGGCGGCAAGGGGCTCTGCCGAGCCCTTTTCCAACAATCCGTCCCACTGGATTGCCAGGGTGTCTGAATAGAACCCAATGATATCAATGGTGAAGTCTTCTTTGCTTTTGAAATAATTATAAAAGGATCCCTTGGGCACCCCGACCGCCTCCACAATCTCCTTAATCCCGGTACCATTGTAGCCGTTCTCTCCAAACAATCGAAGTCCTGCCTCAAGGAGTTTAAGCCTGATCTGGGCTTTCGGAATCTGAGCTTTTGTCATTATTTTTTTCATAATCGTAAATATATGACCGGTCGTCTTAATAGTCAAGGCGGCTATTTCAATGGATTTTTACATTTTAAAAAACCAGATGATGGACTCTTGATGGCAAAAATGATAAATACCCTGGAATAAAAAGGGGAGGCTCTTGCTAAACGAGAGGATCCAATAGTATAAATTAAAATTTATTGAACTGAGATGATAAAATGGAACGACTTTTGGTTATTATTGTTTCCGCTGGTATTGGAACTGCTTTTTTCTTTTGGTTTTCCCAGGCAGTTAAAAAGCAATACATGCAAGAATACATCCTGTCCCACCAATGGCTGCTGCACCCGAACGCGATTTGTTATTGGCGGACCGCCATGGCTGGGATAGGGTTTGCCCTCTACTTTTTTACCCCCTATCAATCCTTTGCCATCTTTACCTTCACCTTTGCGGCCATCCTGGATGGTGCCGATGGGGTTGTGGCAAGGGGATGCAATCTGGGATCCAAATGGGGAGAATGGCTGGATCCAGTTTGTGACAAATTGACTTATTTGCCGCCATTGATCGGATTTGCCTATGGCGGAATCATATCCTTACAATTGGTATGGATCCTTGTAATCATTGAAATTATGGGCCAGTTTTTTGCCCGGCGGATTTTGACCGTGATCAACTTCTCCGGGGCTGCCAATAATTTTGGAAAAATTAAGGCCATCATCTGCTTTGGCCTTGTTATTTTATGTGCCTTGATGGATAAAAACCCCGATATCATAAACATAGCCGATGGGGTTCTCATGGCCTGCATTCTGCTTTCATCCGCATCGGTGGTCTTTAAATTTATCCCCAACCGGCTCTATGCGGATATCCTTTCCGGTCTTAATTTTTGTTGTGGAGTTACCAGTCTCATTCTGACCCACCATCATCATTTTGCCTGGGCAATTTGTATCATCATCATCGGGCAATTGTTTGACCTGTTCGATGGCCGGATGGCCCTAAAACATGGAGGAACCAAATATGGCCCCTATCTGGATGATATTGCTGATTTTGTCAGCTTTGGGCTGGCACCCGCCTATGTAATTGTGCAAAAAGGCGGTTCATTGGCATGGTTTTTCGGTGGACTCTTTATTGTCGGCGTTGGATTTCGCCTCATCCGGTTTATCGCATGGGATAAAAACCGGACCGACCTGCCAGAAGGAATATTCAACGGACTTCCAAGCCCTGCAGGTGCCCTGATTGTTCTGGGCGCATCTCTTATTTCAACTCCCCCCATATTGTGGGGACTGACCAGTCTTTCCATCGCCTTAATGGCGAGTCACATTCGGTTTGCCCATTTTGGACGGGTCATCCTCAAGCACACCCCCAAACCCCTATTTTTTCTGATCTGTGCATCCATTATCCTTACCCTTTCTTTTATTTTCAAAACAAAGAATGTACAGATGTTCGGATACCTGATCCTGGGTTCTGTTTTTGTTTATATGGTTGCGGGTAGGAAATGGATACCCCAGGAGTGACCTTTAAAATCACGGTGGGCGAATTCAGAAACTTTCTGCTGCCGGAGGTTTCAAGAAAAAACTCAAGATTGCAGCCAGCCCTGTCAGGCCGGCGCAGAGCCAGAAACCCGCACTGAAACTGCCCGTGACATCTGCCAGGAACCCTGCGACTGCCGGGCCGGCAATCTGACCGGCGCCAAAAAACAGGGTAATAAACCCCAGGGCCCTGACCGCCTGGGCTGGCCCCATGTAATCCCCCACGGCTGCCGACATGATGGTGGGAATGCTCCAAACAATGAGCCCAAACATAACAATGGAGGCATAAAGAAACAATTTTGGCAGGGGAGCTGCCGCCAGGGTATAGGCAAAAGCAAACAGGCCATAGGCCATCATCAACCCCTTTCTACGCCCTATCCGGTCTGACAGCCCGCCAAACAGGGGACCGGAAAAAATACTCAAGGCCCCGACCACGGCCCAGAAGGAACCGGCAGCCCCTTCACCAAACCCGTGGTCATTGACCATGGCCGTCACAATAAAGGTAACATAGACAGAATAGGTGGCCCCGAAACACAGATAAATACATCCCAGGTGAACCATTGTTCCTTGGGAGGCGTTGCTTGAACTGTGACGGAAGGGCCGAGACGTTCCGATCTGCCCCCCTGTGTTTTCTCCCCCGATTTTTTCTCCCACTGGCGCCAGGCCCTTCTGGACCGGATCATTGCGCAACAGAACCAGGGCAACAACAGCAATGACAAGACTGATAAGACCCATACAAATCCAGGCAATGCGCCATCCACAGGGCCCGGCTGCCCCATTGATCCAGGGGACAAACATACCGGCAAACACAATGGCCAGTCCATTCCCCGAAAGCATGGTAACGGCTGCCCGGCCCCGGGTGCTCTTTAAAAACCAATGGGAGATCAATCCCATGAGAGGCATATTGGCAAGACCCGTTCCGATCCCGGTAATGGTATAGAGACCCAGCACCTGGAAAAAAGTCATGGCCTGACTGATCAGGGTCATGGTGCTCCCCACCAACAACAGCCCCAGGAAAATGGTATTACGGGCCCCCAGGCGTGCTGCCACCATGCCGGAAAAAAGCACCGACACCATATACCCCATAAAATTACCCGTCCCGATAAACCCCATCTGGGAATAATTCAGGTTCAAAGACAGGCCCATGGAGGGTAGCAGCATGCCAATGGCAAACCGGCCCAGGCCAAGGCAGGCGAAAAGAATGGCCACACCGGTGAAAACAATAATCCAACCATAGTGAAGCGGTTTGAACAATTTGGGAGTGTCTGATGTTTTCATAATTCTCCTGGGTGCCAATGGGGTTTAAAAATCAAATTGAACCGTCCAGCAGCGAAGCGGTGAAACAGTGACGCGTAAATCGATCAGGAAATATTTCCTTTATAATGAAGTTTTTAATTAAACTCAAGAAAAAGCCCCTAGGATCACTTTTTCCCCTGGGTCTGATAAACTTAGGTTGACCCCTTTAAAAAATCAGGTAAAATACCCAAACAATTACGAGCAACCCCTTTTAAAGGAACCCATAATGCAGATGCCCATTAGATCCCATATTCTCCCCATGCTTTCAATTGTTCTCTTATTCCTGCTGGCCTTTGCCACGCCCCGGGGGTTTGCGATGCAATACACCATCACCGGCAGAACCATGGGCACATTTTACAGCGTTAAATTTATTTCAACGGAGAAACAATCACGGGCCATCTGGCAGCAACGGGTGGATATCCGGTTAAAAGAGGTCAATGCACGACTTTCCATGTACGCTCCCACGAGTGAAATTTCCCGATTTAACCAAGCCCCCGCAAACCAGTCATTTAAGCTCTCCACGGATTTTTACCAGGTGCTGTTAGAATCCCAACACCTGTATCAAATTACAAATGGCGCCTGGGATGGAACCGTCAAGCCCCTGGTGGACCTGTGGGGGTTTGGAACCAAGAACAGGTCAGAAACCCTGCCCGCCTCCCGTCAGATCCAAGAAGCCCTTGCCAGGACCGGATTTCACAAGTTGACACTGACAGATCATTTGCTGACAAAAAAAGAGGCCGACATCACACTGGATCTTGGCTCCATTGCCAAGGGATATGGGGTGGATGCCATTGCCCGGCTTTTTTCCACCAACGGGATTAAAAATTTTCTGGTGGAAATCGGCGGCGAATTGGTGGGTTCCGGTAAAAACAAGCGAGGAGACCCCTGGGTGGTGGGCATCAGCAGGCCTGAAAAAAAAGGATTAAGCACCGCCTTGTATAAAACGATTTCTTTAGAAAACAGGGCCATTGCCACCAGCGGAAATTATCGAAATTTTTTTGAACGAGACGGCCAACTCTTTTCCCACATCATTGATCCCAAAACTGGATTTCCCGTTGGAAACAAGGTGGTCAGCACCTCGGTGATTGCAAAAAACTGCACCATTGCCGACGGACTTGCCACGGCATTGATGGTGATGGAGGTTCAAAAAGGGATTGACCTTGTCAATTCCCTTGCCAACACCGAGTGCCTGATCATCCAAAAACAGGGCAATGGATTCATATCCACCCAATCAGAACGATTTAAGGATTTTGAGAAAAAATAATTTGATTTCCATCACCGCGATTTGCTAAAAATGGAACGAATCATTAAACAATCTATTGCGTGCATAGCACAAAATGTCAATGCGGGGCTGGATGAGACTGCCAGAGCTGCCGGGGTGGGGCGGCGCAACCGCATGCCCACCATCATGGGGGGGAGACTTTTGGTCGCCACAGCACTGACCCTGGTTGTGATGCCGATGTTTTATTCTCTGTTTTTCAGGATATCCAGAGGTGAGATGAGGTTCTAAAATTAGTCAATTACCAGGGCAAGCCCCTGGGCCACCTGTTTTTTCTTTTCCCGGGAATAAAGAAGCTCAACAAGGGTTAGTGCAAAATCGCAGGCCGTTCCGGCCCCCCGGCTGGTGATGCAATTATTGTCTATCACCACATTTTGTTCGACGATATTTCCCTTGTCAATCAAGTCCACAAATCCGGGATGGCAGGTCACTTTTCCCGGGGTAACCAGACCGTGGTGGTGCAGAACCAGAGCAGGAGAGGCACAGATCGCGCCGTAAAATTTTTGCTGTGCTGCCTGCCGTTTAAGTAGGATTTCAAGCTCTTTTGAGTCCCGAAGGTTTTGAGCACCGGGGATACCGCCGGGAAGGACAATCAGATCAAAAGAATCCTCCATGCAGTCTATGATCAGCCTATCTGCCTTAAACTCAATTCCCCCCGAGGCTTTGATATGAAGTTTGTCCACAGATGCAATAATAACCGTTGCACCTGCCCGCCGGAGAACGTCAATAATCGTAATGGCCTCCATTTCCTCCGTGCCCTGAGCCACCGGGACAAGAACTTTTTTTTTCATAAATTGCTCCTTTTCTTAAGGTTAAAAAAGAAAACAATCAAAATTAACAGGGACTTCCCTTGAAGTCAATCCGGTGGAGAAATTCATGCAGGACAATCGCAAGCGAATAAAGCATATACGACATTGTCAATCACAACCCGGCAGATCTTCAATTAGTCAACAGGCTGTTGGCCAAATTGTCTGTGTAATAATTCACCAACCACAAGATCTTGTGTCAGTTTCTGATTCAGAAATCCCAGGATTTTTAATAATTAGGTTGTCAGTTTTTTTCTATTTTTTTTAAAAAAAATGTATTTTATTTGGATTTAATTCTTTTACTTTTCATATTTAGTATTAAAATTCGTTGAATTTTGGCAAAACCAGCAGCCTTTTGGTAGTGTTCAGCTCTTCCCCGGCCAGGTTCCGTCCGTTATTATCTCAACTTTCGGAGGAGTGAACTCACCTTCAATCTCCTTCCAATTGGGGCGTTTGGCGGTTATAAAGGCCGAAATACACAAGAGCTTTGCCCATTATTAGGTCGAGCATGGAATTTATGACCCGCTCAGACAATTTATGAGTCTTGCGTAAAGCAGCCATGGCCAGTTTCAGGTGTTGTTTGCACATTTTGAAAAATACTTCGATGTTCCAACGTTTGCATGTCCTCATGAAGCGTCTTTGATTTCAGTTTCTTTACATATCATGAAAAATAACATAGATAATAAGTGCTTTTTATTAAAAATTATTATTCTTTGAACTGACATTGTGATTCACGACTGCAATGATTGATTAGTGATACAGATGCTAAATTTAATTGAGCCACAAGATAGAAAAATTGCTTTTATGTTTCCGGCAATCGGGGGACATCGGGTGGGGATGTGCGATTTTCTTGGGGAATATGGTATTGATCCTCTTGAAAAGGTGAGCCAAAACCTTGGAATTGATCTTCGAAGTATTGGAAAACAAGGTCCTAAAGAACAATTTGATCTTATGCACAATGCAAAATCCATCATTTATGCCCATAGTCTTGCCATAGGAAATCTATTAAAAAACAATGGCATCCTACCTGATGTTGTGGTCGGGTATAGCCTTGGTGAATATGCCGCCCTGTGTGCTGCCGGTGTCTTTGAATATGGTGATGCATTAAAATTTTTGTACCAGGTTCTGGAGATGAATAAGGACCTGGACGTTTTAGGTGGTTTATATGGGATGGCATTGGTCAGGGGGCCAGACAAAAATGAGTTGGAAAAAGCATGCAGACAAATCAGAAATCCAGGCCATGGGAAAAAGGGTAGGCATTTATATCTTTCTTGTATCAATGCGCCAAATTCTCATATGGTATCCGGTGAAAAACAAGCCTTTGAGAAATTGCAAAACATGTTTAAGAGAATAAGAATCCTGGATGGCAGTATTAATATCCCATCCCATTCCCCCCTTGTGACCCATATGGAGCAAATCTGCACTCCTTATCTGGAAGATTTGTTAATAACTGCAAAGAAACCCGAGAGCAGATTTATCTCTTCTGTAACAGGTAAATATACCCGGGATAAGGAAGAAATCGCTCAAAACCTCAAGTGTCTTTTGACCAGCCGATTAAATTGGATCAATGCAGTTCATACAATGATACGATCCGGTATCAATACTTTTATTGAAGTGGGACATAAAAGTGGTCTGTCAAATCAGGTACAATTATGCGCTCAAGATTCAAACGACCTGAATTTTTTCTATACGGATAATAAGAAAAATTTGGACCGGGTGCTTTCTTCTCTTTGTAGGTAAATTTAGGATATCTTGAATCTTTCGCCTTGCGGGAACAAATATATAAACGGTGGCCGTTTTTTTATATATTGTTGAATGTAGAAGAATAGTCTCTGACAAAGTGTTTAGTTCATAGTGTAACGTGCTTTTGAGCAGCCGCGGCTTTTTGCGGTCCGCTGCAAAAGGTTTGTTAGGCCGAACTTTTCAGATCATTGAGTTTCTGCCCGTCTCGGTTGAGCCAGGAATTCCTTGAGCGCAGCCACAGTTCTCGTCGGATCTTCTTCCTGCGGAACATGACCAAGTTCATTGAAGTGCACTAACTTGCTGCCGACGATCTCCTTGTGAAAGCGATCACCAATGTCAGGCGGAATAAGACGATCGCGGCCGCCCCACAGAATAAGTGTGGGCAGCTTGAGTTCGGGTACAAGTTTTGCGAGGGAG
>Ga0208900_1000858_pt1 | contig 17690 bp, 15 predicted proteins | sample AntAceMetag02UKK_FD_184763 | JGI IMG/M metagenome (GOLD analysis project Ga0208900, IMG submission 184763) | Saline lake microbial communities from Ace Lake, Antarctica - Antarctic Ace Lake Metagenome 02UKK (SPAdes) (version 2) | ecosystem: Environmental > Aquatic > Non-marine Saline and... | reverse complement strand
GGACCCTGAACCTGAGAAAAGGCATTAAATTCAACAATGGGGATGACTTCAACGCCGATGATGTGGTCTTCACCATGAATCAGTGGCTGGACAAAGATGTGGGATCTTCCATGATGGGTATGATCGGCCCCTATCTGGACAACACTGGCATTGAGAAAACCGCCGATCACCAGGTAGTCCTTCACCTGAAAACCGCAGAAATTGCCGTTCCGGAACATCTCTTCCACTACCCGGCCATGATCCTTAACAGCCGAACCTTTCAGGGGGATTTCATCAAGGCCCCCCATGGCACTGGTCCCTATGTCATTGACAAGTACATTGAAGGGGAACGCTGCCTGCTGAAACGTCGAAATGACTATTGGAAAAAAGCCGATGATGGAGAGCTTCTTCCCTATCTGGATCAAATCGAATTTGTGGACATGGGCACAGAAATGTCTCCCATGATCGCCGCCATCCAGTCCGGCGACATCGACATGATTGACTTTAGTGATCTCAGTGGACCAGAAGCCTACCAGGCACTGAAAGATGATGACAGAGTCAATATTTACCCCTCCACCACCAACCAGACCCGGGTCATGCGCATGCGGGTGGACATGAAACCCTGGTCCGACAACCGGGTCCGCCAGGCCCTGAAGCTGTGCCAGAACCGTGAAAAAATACTCGCTCTTGCCTACTTTGGCCAGGGCATGTTGGGACAAGACATGCATGTCAGCCCCAAACATCCTGAATACTGCCCCATTGACACCCCAAAATATGATCCTGCCAAGGCCAAACAACTGCTGGCCGAGGCAGGGTATCCCAATGGGGTTGATGTCAACCTTGCCGTGGGCAGTGGGTGGAAGGAGATCGTTCGCTATGCAGAAATCATGAAGCAGGATGCTTTGCCAGCGGGTTTCCGCATCAATATCCAGGTGATGCCCAACAGCCAGTACTGGGAAAAATGGACGGAAGTGGATCTGGGTATCACCACCTGGGCCCATCGCCCCGTGGGAACCATGGTGCTTAACCTTGGCTATGTGGCAGACAAGGACGGCAAACCCGCCCCCTGGAATGAAAGCCGATGGGTTGATAAGGAATTTTCAGAGCTACTCACAAAGGCCAACGGTACATTGGACGTTGAAAAACGCCGGAAAATTTTCTGCAAGCTTGAAAAAATCCAGCAGGAGAGGGGCTCCATTGCCAATGCCTTCTGGATCAATGTCTGGACCATTGCTGGTAAACGGGTTCAAAATGTCAAAGCCCATCCCAGCATGTACTTGAAGCTGGATGAACTCTGGATCACTGCCTGATTATCCCTGTAAATTCATAAAAAAATCCCCTGATTTCCATGATAGGAAATCAGGGGATTATCTGTTTGGAACCCGTTCTTATTTCGATCACTTTAGGTAAGGGTCAAGGTGGCGAAGTTGGAATCAGGGGCCATGAAACTCTCAATGCCAATGGTTCATTGGCACCCAATAGGAGTCGTTATATGATCTGGAATCTTCTCATTCTCACCGTCGCAGTGTTCATTGTTGCCAATATTCTTCCCGGCATTCAAATTAAAAACGTTTTTACTGCCCTTGTGGTGGCCCTTGTCTATTCCATTGTGAGTTTTTTCATGGGATGGCTTCTTGTTTTTCTCACCCTCCCCTTTATGATCATTACCTTTGGACTTTTTAAATTGGTCATCAATGCGTTTTTATTATTCATCACAGATAAGCTCATTGATGATTTTAAAATAAAAGATGGTTTAACCACGCTGATCGCTGCTTTGTTGATTACCCTGGTGGATTCGGGGCTTCATCTTCTTTTCTAAAGGAATCTATGTGATCAAATTATGATCACGCCAGAGCAAGTTTTTAGGAGTTATTTCTGGGAGAACGGGGGGCAGACTTGTGTTATTGCCGTTATTGTTCATAGACTATGCAAGGCTATAACTCCCCAAAATGCAATCCTGCCCCCTTCCCAATATGCGTCAACATACAAAATTCAATCATCGAGAATCAAAAAACAGTTTTACTGGAGGAGGCAGGTGGTGTTTTAAGAGCACTGCCTTTTCCCTGCTCTCTTTCCAACAAGTTCTCAAGATGTCGGACAAAGTAAATGGTGACCTGGTACTCGGGGATTCCAAACTGATTGGGAACATAGGAATAGAACAAAAAATCGCCGTTTTTCTCCCAGCACAAAGATTTACCGTTTTTTTGTTTCCAGGGGTATTCTTTGGGGACACCGTACGTGTTCTTCAGGGAGGTAAGAACGTCCAACTGATCTTTTGCAAAAAAAACCTGAATCACCATGGGCATGCGGGAATATTGAGAAAAAAGCAACTCTACGTAATCAAAGGGGAGCGATTCCTCACCGGCATAACGATAGGCAAGTTTTATGGTATCGTGCTCCACCCGCTCTCCCAGGGGAGAATTAAGAGCATCATTCAAACCCTGGAGTTTGGGATAATGCCTTGATAAAAAACCATCGGTGTTGATTTGCAGGTCAATGGTATTGCGGGTGGAGATGGCGTCATCCCCCAGAATACCCTGAAGGGATTTTCTCAATACATCTGAAAAAGGCGTGTTCACCCCCACCACATCAAAAAAACTGAAACTGGGAGCTATTTGGGGGGTCGCAGAAGCGCCACTGTTTTTATCACCGTCGCCACAGGCAAAACAAACCATGGATACAACGACGAACAATAAGCCATAAAGAACAACCGGTATGTGAGATAAAAATTTCATACCCTGATTTTTACACCACTGATTTATTTTATGCAAGAAGGGGATTATCTTTTCCAAAAATTTATCACACCATGGGCCACTCCAGCATGGCCCATGGTGTGATAATGTCTCTTTTACCCTTTTTTTCTATTTTCCACGTACTGGGTCAGTTTCTTTTCAATTTCCGGATCAATTTCAGGTTTTTCATAGGATGCCAGACGTTGGGTGACCTTATCTTCGGCCACCTGGTCAATGCGTTGTTTTCCGGCCTTGGCCCAGCTATCTGAATTCATGCGGCTCATGAGGCCCGGCATATAAAATTCCGTACGGCACAGCTTAAAGGTTTTGGGATGTGTCAGGTATTGCCCCCCAATTCCCACATTTTTAATGATGTCAATATCAATGGATTCATCCGTCAGGGCCAAGGGTTTAATCATATTTTGCACCATGCCGCAGATCTCTTCATCCACAATGAATTTTTCAAAACTCATGGCAATGTAAGACCCCAGAATACCGCAGGAATGAAGCATAAAATTAATACCACTTCGCACCGCTGTGGAAAGGGCCAGGGCTGATTCAGCACCGGCTTGGGCATCGGTAAAAAGGGCATCGGTCAACCCACCGCCCGCCCGGCTGGGAAGACCATAGTACCGGGCAATCTGGGCCACATAATGAATATTTTTAGAAAGCTCAGGCGCACCAATGGAAAGCGCACCGGTTTTCATGTCCATGGCAGAAGAGGTGGATCCATAAACCACTGGGGCACCGGGTTTTACCAGCTGGGCCAGGGTAATCCCGGCCAGGACTTCGGCATTTTGAAGTGCCAAGACCCCGTCCAGGGTCACAGGGCCGGAACCACCGGCCATGATCAGAGATGCCACCACACAGGCCTGTCCATGACGGGCAAGCTCAATGAGAGCCCCTGCCATTTCATCGGAAAACTGCAATGGAGACAGGGAATTAATCAAAGAAACAGACACCGCCTTATCCATGATATTCTCCTTGCCACCCCAGAGAATACCGGCCATTTCAATGCCGTCCAATGCGCCCTGGCGGGAGACAGGGCTTCCCATGAACGGTTTATCGCAAAGGAGCATGTTGGACAGATTCAGATCCAGGTGAACCGTCTCATGGGGCATGTCCGCCGGTTCCACCATCATCCATCCATTCATATTAATGTACTTGGATGTCTGAACAAGCTTACAAAAATTATCATAATCTTCCATGGTGGCCTGTCGCTGATCCCCCTGACCATCAATGACAAAGGGAGCCCCATAGCCGGGCAGAAAAACAAAATCATCCTCACCGATTTCAACACTTTTTTCTGGGTTTCGGGCATGTACGGTGAAGCGTTTGGGGGCCGTTTTAAGGGCTTTTTTGATATCGGATTCCTCAAAAAATACCGTGGTTCCCTCCACCCGGTGACCATTCTGCTTAAAAATTTCCAGGGCCTCGTCATCCTTAAAGGCAACACCGGTGTTTTTCAGAAGGTTCATGGATGCGGCATGAATTTTTTCCAGATTTTCTGTATTAAGTTCCTGCATTCTATCGTACATGTGACATGTCTCCCCGGGGTGTTAAAAAACAACCCCATAATTAAGGTTTGTGGTAAATATTTGGGTTGGTAATGGAAATGTTTGGCCAGTGCCCCATATTCGCCTATTTGGGACTGCGTAGCATACTAACCCTCGGTTCGATAGCCATCATAACATACTGTAATCTAAATAAAATTTTATTTAGATTTTTTATCCGTTGCTTTTTTATATCAATAAATTTAATCTGTTATAAAAAAATAGTCGAACCGATGGTACTAATTGGGTGAGCAGGCCAAACTTAGGTGAAGATAGGGGTGCTGGCCGAATATTTACAGTTTGTGGTTATTGATGAGTGTTTTCTTTTTTATATCTGTCAAGTCCCCGAAAGGTGCCAAACAGCACCAGTAAAAGAAGGAACATTAATGGAAATGCCGTTGCAATGGAGGCGGTCTGAATGGCTTTTAAACTGCCGGTTCCTGCCAGGACAGCGGCCACAGCCCCCAAGGCAATACCCCAGAACGCCCGCAGATTTTTCCCGGGATTCTCATGACCCGATACAAACATGGCAAGGGAGATGGCCGCAGAATTGGCACTGGTCAAGAAAAAGGTACCAATAAGAAAAATCAGGGCAATGGATAAAATACCGGTCATGGGAAGATTCTGTGCAATGGCAAAAATGGCACTTTCCACCCCATGCTCCTTTAATGTGCCAGTGACATCAAAACTGATGCCCGCACCGCCGATAACGCCATACCACAAAAAATTTCCCACGGTGGGCAGAATAAGGGTGGCGGCAACGGTTTCTCTGATGGTTCTGCCTTTGGAAATTCTGGCAATGAACACGGCCACAAAGGGTGCCCAGCTCATCCACCAGGCCCAATAAAATACAGTCCAGCTGCCGATCCAGTTTCCCTCATAACCCGGGGCGGTGAAAAGACTCATGGGAATAAAATGGAGCAGATACTGGCCAATGGCATTGGTGGTGAGATTAATGAGAAAAATGGTAGGTCCAAAAATCAGAATAAAAAACCACACCGCCACAAACACCCACATGTTGATATCGCCAATGAGTTTCACCCCTTTTTCAAGACCTGTGTAGACAGAAAAGGTGAAAATGGCGGTGAGAACACCGATGATGATGTAGGTACTGCTGGGGCCAAGCTCCAGGCCATACTGAAATTTTAATCCACTGGAGAGCTGAAGCGCCACCAGTCCGGTGGTGGTGGCAAGCCCCCCCAATGTTGCAAAAACCGCGAATATATCCAAGACTTTACCCCAAGCACCATGGATTTTATCCCCAATAACATAGTAAAAAGCGCTGGAGAATTTCAGGGGAAGATTTTTGGTAAAACAGGCATGGGCAATGGCAATGGTGAGCATGGCATAGATGGACCAGGCACTAAGTCCCCAATGGAAAAAGGAGTAGGTCATGGCATTGGCCCCGGCTGCCGGGGTAAGGGCTTCTCCGCCAAAGTAAGGGGGGGGAGTCATGTAGTGGTAGGCGGGCTCAGCAGGCCCCCAGAAAACAATGCCAGCGGCAATGGCCGAGCCAAACAGCATGGCAAACCAGGAAAAATTTGAGAATTCCGGCTTGTCATGGGCAAGGCCCAACTTCAAATTACCATAACCTGGCCCCATGAGCACAAAGCAGCCGATGACCAGGAGAAATACCGTCAAGAGATAAAGCCATGCCCAATTGATGGTGGTCCAACTGAAAACGGCATTGATGGATTTAGCCATGTTTTCTGGAAAAACAATGGCCCAGAGGATAAACAGAACGGTTAATGATGCGGATACCCAGAAGACCAGGGGATCGAAGGGTTTAGTTGGGGGTATTGGGTGTGACACGTGACACTCCTTATACATTAGGTTTCAACTGACCCTTTGGCCCTCGGTTCGATAGCCATCATAACATACTGTAATCTAAATAAAATTTTATTTAGATTTTTTATTTGTTATTTTTTTATATCAATAAATTCAATCTGTTATAAAAAAATGGTCGAACCGATGGTTTGAGTCAACTATATCAAAAGTTCTTTTAGAATCCGGTTATCAATTCGGCCATCACAAAATGACAAAAATCAAAATCAGACTCTATGAATATATTGATAGCAGATTGTGTGCCACACACATAAAAACAATTTGCACAAAACAGGACAAATAGCATAAAAAATTGATATTATTCACAATATAACAAACACAAATTTAATAAAATATTAAAATGATTAAAATATATGGCAGGCAGAAAAGGAAGGATTTTCATTTGAAAAATTATTTTCGTAAAAATTATTTTCTAATGAAAAATATTTATCATCTCGGATAAAATCAGGTTCAAATGCTAAGGGAATTCAGCGTTTCATAAAGTCAACCCGGCTTAACCCATGTTTTTTTATTTTGTAATGCAGCAATTGCCGAGAAATACCCAAAATGGAAGATGCCCGGGTCACATTTCCACTGGAAGCGGTGAGGGCCTCCTTAATGGATAATTTCTCCTGCTCCGCCTGATTCCGGGCCAGGGGGATTTTCACTTCTGGCTTCGGTGACTTTGCCCAGCCGGGTTGATCACAGCAGGCCTGCAATTTTTCAGAAAGATGTTCGGTGGAAAAATGGCTTGAAAATTGAGGCAGGGGCATCCCCATTTCTGACATGGAACCAGAGGTCAAAGATGAACCCGGGGGGGGGTCATTCATTCCAAAATCACCTGTGGCCTCCAGGGAATTGGTATCAAGGCTTTCCCAGTTCTCAAACCCCGATGAAAAATGTTCAATCTTTAATATTTTCTCATGACCTGTCATGTTCATGGCACCTTCAATGAGATGCTCCAATTCCCGGATATTCCCCGGCCAGGCATAGGCCATGAAAAGATCCATCACTTCAGGAGATACCTCTTCCACATGGGTACCCAGAAGGGTATTTATTTTCTCAATAAAATGAAATACTAGTTCATCCATGCCCTTTAGACGATTCCTCAAAGGGGGCAGCTTTAACACCACCACCCCCAGGCGGTAGAACAGATCCATTCTTAATATATTTTTATTCACCGCCATGCGGGGGTCATCACTGACAGAACTGATGATTTTAATATCCAGCAAAATCTCTTTTGTTGAACCCACCCGACGCACCGATTTCTCCTGAATTACCCGCAGCAGTTTGGCTTGGAGAGCAATGGGCATGGACAATAATTCATCGAAAAAAAGGGTGCCACCATTGGCCATTTCAAACAATCCTGGTTTATCAAGGGCACCGGTGAAAGCCCCCTTGGTGGTTCCAAACAGCAGACCTTCCAGCAAATCGTGGGGAATGGCGGCGCAGTTGACCCCCACAAATTTCTTTTTATTCCGCCAACTGTGGTTATGGATGGATTGGGCAAATAGCTCTTTACCGGTGCCGGTTTCTCCCTGGATCATGATGGGGGAGGAAGAGGAGGAGGCTTTTCTGGCAGCACTGACCATTCTCTGGAAATCAGGACTGTTACCAATGAGATCCGCAAAGGTATAGTGGGTTCCATTCCCCAGATCCCGGCGACACTTTGTGATGGATGCCATGGGGGTTGATGCCTGTAATAATTCATAATCTTTGACAAAACAGATAACCCCGTTCACCTCATCGTCTTTAAGAAGGGGATACACGCTGGTGATGGTATTGGCCACCTTGCCAGAACAGGTGCGATAAAAAAACGTTCTGTTTTTAATGGAGGCCCGGCGATGAACACATTGCATGATCATGCTGGTCTGATTGTTCAGCTCATAGATATCAGTGACTTTTAATCCCACCACATCCCGGGCGTTAAGGGCATCTATTTTAGATTGGGCATGATTATAAAATAAAATGTTTCCCTGGGTATCCGCAATGATAACGCCATCATCCAGGCGATCCAATACGGATAAAAAATCAATTTGCCCCATTTCCAATGGAAAACGAAATTCTCGATCATGAGGTTGACTGGACATTCTTCAATCCTTGTCGGCATTATTCATTTAAAATGAATCGAATTGTAAGAATACTCGTTATAAAAGTCAATGATCAATATTTTTTCCCGGGGTGGTACATCCACACCCATAGCATCGCGCGGCCTCGGCAAGGGCCGATGGTAAATCAACGGTCTGCTCCAGCATTTTCGTGGAATTACCGTTAAAGGCACTTTCTGAATAAAGAGGTTCAATTCTGACCGCAGAGGGAAACCCCGTGCGATCAATGTCACTTTCACGCACCACACGGGAACTTGCACGGCTCCGTTCCCCCAAAAGATAAATATCCATGGACTGGGCCGTTCCATTTCCCACCCGGGAAATTTCCACGGATTCCCGGATGGCACCGCTGCCTGAGTCAAAATAGGCATACAGGGCAATGGCCGCTGTTTTTCCGGATCCGACCGCGTGGGCAATGCTCTGGATGCCGTTGTACCAGCCACCAGAATACTCCACGGGAATCTTGCCAAGTTCTATGGACAGATTACCCAGTTCAATGTGCCTGGGATCTTCCATGGTCTGGAGAGCGCCATGCAGGGTGGCACCGTCCCGGTCATCACATTGGGAAAATGTCATGGACTGGGAAATACCCGATCCCACCACCACACTATGATACTGTGAAACCAGATTCTTGACAAAATCGGGGGACAATGACTGGGCACATTGAATCTTCACTCCCAGATCACGAATCCTGTCAATCTCCATATTGAGTACTCGTTCAGGGAGGCGGGACTCCGGGATGCTCCATTGAGCGGACTTACCAGGTGTTGGGGCCGATTCGTACACATCACAGGAAAATCCAAAAATAGTAAGAAAATAAGCGGCGGATAACCCAGAAGGGCCTGCCCCCAGCACTGCAACGCGTTTTCCGTTTAAGGGAAGTGTCTTGATGGCAGGGGAAAAATCCTGGTTCAGGGCAAGGTCGCCCACAAATCTTTCCATGCAGTGAATGGCGATGGCATCATCCTGGGCTGTGCGATGACAGGCAGTTTCACAGGAATGAAAACAGATCCGACCGCAGGTGGACGGAAAGGGATTTTCCAGCATAAGGGTTTCAAAGGCATTTAAGAATTGTCCCTGGGCCACATGACGCTGAATTTTTGGTATATCAATCCCGGCCGGGCAGGCGGCGCTACAGGGTGAAACACTTGGTTGAACGGTGGATTTAACGTCGTGGAGTTTATGAAGCCTTCTGGTGCTGACCGGCGGCTCATCGTAAGCTGCATCAAACATGGTGCACAATCCCCCAAAAGCAAAATTTGATTCAATTAATATATAACGTATATTCCATGAAGTATATTTAGCAAGACTAAACTTTGTTTGTTTAAAATTAATATTGATAATACTAATGCCATGTCAAGGCAAATATTGCAACAGGATTTTTGGGGATCCATGATTCGTTTCACCGGATACCACAGACTTAAAATATGTATCTTTTTTTCCTCTCCTTGCAGGTGTCCTCAAAAACTGGTATTAGAAATAAAATATATATTTGCTGTCCAAACCATCACTTGGGGTAAGTTCTCAATCACCCGGGAGATAAAGCCCGCTCACCCTTTAAATGCTGGGTTTTCTTCAAAAACTTTCCCTGAATGCCCGGACATATTGAGAAACCCGCATGACAGGACAGCCTGCCACAACGAAAAACGAAAGTCCTTTAATTTTAGCATGTTGCTGATACTTTCATATAAACTGCCACGGGCAGACCGTATTCTGGCCTCGGCCTGCCCACAACGAAGGATGAAAGAATGTTAGACTTGCCTACTCTTTCATATAAAAAAGAATAAGGAGAAAGATAAAAATGAATGCGTATATAAATATGTTTGAAGGTGACTACAACCCCTTTGATGCCCTTTTCACCCTGCTGACCCAAGAAAAAGCACGGGTTGAAAAGGCCATCCAGACCCGGGGACAATTTAATCCCGTGGCCTTAAGCTCCAAACGACCACTTAAAATCGGATTTGCCCCGGGGGACGGCATTGGTCCCATTGTGGCCGAGGCGGCCCGCACCATCCTTGAATCTTTACTGGCCAAGGAAATTAAAGCGGGTGAAATCTCTGTGGTGGAGATCCCGGATCTCACCATTGAAAAAAGACTGGAACTGGATGTGGTGGCCCCTAAGACATCCATTGATGTCATTGACCAATGCGATGTGATTTTAAAAATGCCCCTGGAGACCCCGGACAGTTCCAAATATCCCAATGTCCCCAGTGCCAATGTGTGGATGCGCCAATACATGGATCTGTTTGCCTGCCAGCGTAATATCAAAAACGATGAAGTGGGTATTAATTTTACCGTATTCCGCTGTAATCTGGGTACCCCCTACCAGGATGCAAAATCCGCCGGTGTTTCAAGCCTCAATGGCCAGGAAGAGTACGCCATGTGCTTCTGGCCCCAGGCAAGAATAGACATTGAACGTCTCACCCACATGGCCTGTCTCCATGCCGTGGAAAGAAATTCCGGCTGTGTAGTGCTCAATTTTAAAGACAATGTGATTAAACCGGATGCAGCATCTCTGAACTGGGCCAAAGCCTACATTGATGCCAATTTTCCCGACCTTGATTATGTGAGCGTCAAGCCTGATGATTTTTCTTACACCATCACCCAGCCTGAGAAACTCAAAGCCATGAAGGGCGAAAAAACCGGCAAAGAGTTTCCCTTAACGACACTGGTGTCCAACAACATTGTGGGGGACATGGCAGGGGATGAAGCGGGTATGTATGTGGGCGGCATTGGGGGTGTGGGTTCTGCCAACATCTCTTTTACCCAAGGCATGTTTGAAGCAGGTGGCGGTACCGGTACCCGCATGATGCAGGAAAACCGAGGTCAGTTTTCTTCCCCTGTGGCCGTGGTCAAGGCCACGGGTGAATTACTTGAGTTCATTGGATATCCAAATCTTATGAAGTCTGTGTTTAAGGCTGTGGATGCCCTGACCGCTGCCAATCTGGTGCCCAATGGCGGTAAAAATGGGGTTACCTGTGGGGAAGCTACCCAGTTTTTGTTGAAGCAACTGGAAAGTTGATAGATAAAAAAAAGGCATCCTTCATATGAGTCCAAAAGCACTTTACAGTTTTTTGGGAAAAAGCACCTGCAAATGAGGAATGTTCTAAAAAATTGTAAAGCACGTTTGAAGGGTGCCTGAGAAAAGCCCATGCAGCATGCATGGGCCTTTTCCAAAAGGATCTAAAAATACATATGAATTTCCTTTTAAAAATAGAAATCAATGATAGTGAGAAAGCGTGAATATGAGAAAGAACAGGCCTCCGAAAGCGTATTAAAGTCCTGAAAAACGTTTGCCAGTGCAATGATGTTTTTTCACATCCATGCAACAACCTACTTGACATCCTCTGCCTAATATGATTCTTATAATTGTAAACAATATTCTTAATATGTTACTGTTATTCATTATTTGTCAAAAAAATATCAAGCCCAATGAATTGCGATATCAATTTTGGAGACTTACAAAAAAGTTATTACATTTCCCCCTGTTCTGACGTAGAATTCAGCGATTAACGATCATTTATTCAAATCTCAAGTACCATTATATTAGTGAAATCCAGCGATCTGACGATGAATACTTTAAACTCCAAGGGGGCCATCAACACATAAGCTAAAGACTCAAGGGTTTCTTAGCGGTTTTTTGCAAAGCATCATTGGATACATATCGTTGTTTGAAATTAAACCTCACAAAATCGCATTTTTTAATATAATTCAGAACCATAAAATGGAGACATCACCCTACAATAAAAATCTAAAAAGGAAAACAGATTATGAAAAAAACCGTTTGTTTGACAGTGCTTATAGTCTTCTTGGCAGCTTTGTTTTCGACAACCTCTTTTGCAGGAACACTCAATCCCAAGGATGAGGTTGTAAAGGCGGTTGAAGAGGCGGTGGCCATCCTCGAGCAAGAAGGAAGCATCGGTTTGGAAAAAATTGGAAAAATTCGTTTCGGCGACAATAATTATGTGTTCGTAAATGACCTGGGTGGAAAAACACTGATGCACATCAAATCCCATCTCATCGGCAAGGTGCTTATCGGTCTCAAGGACGACACCGGCAAACGTTTTTTTGCAGACTTTACAAAGATTGCCAAAAGCAAACAGACCACTATAAACGGAAAAACAGCCTATAATGGAAGCGGGTGGGCATCATACCGCTGGCCCAAACCAGGTGAAAAAACCTTTTCCCCAAAGGTATCCTATATAAAGGGCTGTCTTATGGGGGACGAGAACGTTTATGTTGGAGCCGGCATTTATGAATAGTATGCTTCAAAGTTCTGACTGGGCGATGGGGGAACGGATAGGCAGATAGCGAGCAGTGTAATTTCAGATGGAGCAAGAGATGAAACAAAACCATGTATCCTTTCGAATGAAGATAACAGGCGGATTTGGAATCATATTGCTGCTGTTTGGGATTGGATTGAGCATGAGCGTAATTGGCATGAACAAGATCTCAACGATGATGGAGTTATCCGCTGGCTCCAATAAATTGGTCAAAGAGATGTTTCAGATCACTACGCACGAAAAGGATTATCTGACTTACAAGAAGGCCGAGTCTGTAACACTCCTGAGTGAGAGCATTGCTGTTTTGCACAAATCTATTGCAGATATCAAACTAAGTATCAAAGACAAAGCCCTGCTTTCGCGCCTGGCTGAACTAAATACTCTGGTGAAAGCATATCACAACAAATTTACTCAAACAGCAGAAAACAGCGATAGGATTGAAAGCCTTAAATTAGAGATGAAGGAGGCTTCTGCCTTGATCTTTGAGGCCTTTGACAAAAAAATCCGAACATCAATCATAGAAGCGCAGAACAATGCCCTGGTCACCGGTGAAGAAATCAACCCGGTCATGGATGAAATCCTAAAAGTGATTGATCCACTGGTTATGAACCTGAAGGATGCCAAATTATATGAGAACTCCTTTTTCATGTACAATGAATCCCAATGCGTTGATAAATTCAATGAGAAAATAAAAAGCTGGGAGAATATAAAAGAGGACTTAGCTTACCTTATCGACATGGCCGAAGACAAAAAACTCAAAGAAACATATAACAGTATTGACCAGCAATTTCAAATATACAGCAGTACGACGTTCAGCGATGTGTTTTCCCTGTGTGAACGTAATAAGGATGTCCAGATACACATGCAACACGATGGGGATCAAATCAACAAAATCGTTCAAAAATTCCAGCAAGAAACGGAAACGGAAATGATCAAAACAAAAAACTTCACCATCAAATTATGTGCAGTTTTATTGGTTGCCGGGATTCTTTCTGGCATTCTACTTGCCATTTCCCTGGGAGGATCAATTACCAAGCCGATATATCTCATTATCGAAAAGCTAATTGACAGCACCAAACAGTTAAGTGTTGTTTCAGACAAGATGTCATCAACCAGTCATTCTCTGGTCGATGGTTCAACCCATCAAACAGCCTCCATGGAAGAGACAACTTCATCCCTTGAAGAAATGTCTTCCATGACCAGGCAAACCGCGGAAAATGCCACCCATGCAGATTCCCTTATGAAAGAAACAAACCGTGAGGTCGAAGATGCCAACAAGGCTGTACTCGAACTTACCGCATCCATGGAAGAGATCATCAGAGCAAGTGAAGAGACATCAAAAATTATTAAGACCATTGACGAAATTGCGTTTCGAACCAATCTGCTGGCACTGAACGCTGCCGTGGAGGCAGCCAGGGCAGGGGAAGCTGGATCAGGGTTTGCCATTGTTGCCGACGAAGTGAGAAACCTTGCCATGGGTTCAGCTAAGGCTGCCAAAAATACTGCAGGACTCATTAAGGGCACCGTACTTAAAGTCAAAAAAGGCGCAAACTTTGCCACAGGAACAAAGGACGCATTTAAAAAAATAGCCGGAAATTCCCAAAAAGTGGGTGAACTGCTTGAAAAGATCGCCGCTGCCTCCAATGAACAGGCACAGGGCATAGAACTCATTAATAAAGTCATGACTGGAATGGATAAAGTGAACCAGCAAAATGTAGCCAACGCAGAGGAGACCTCGTCTATCTCTGAAGAGATGAACAGCCAGGCAGGGCGCATGAATGGCATTGTGGACTCACTGGCAACCCTTGTCGGCAGGGCGACAAAACAAACTTTTCAACAAACCAAACTTCACCCACAAGTTCAACCTCACAACAATACTGAAGTGGCATAAACCGCTTTCTTGATTTCTGAAGTTCCTTTATGACATATTTCTTCGATGGGATTCCCAGGTTTCATCATCTTTTGAATCCCGGGCAATTGTTCGAGCTGTACGCGTAGATCATCGCTGAGCCTATTTGGATCAGAATTTCAGTGCTATTTACAAGGTATTATAGGTGGCCGGTATGGTTGTCCTGAGCATTTTTAATGCTTCTTTTAAAATGGGCTGAATCTTCATCAATTTTACTTCATCTTTTTGCTGCCGGGAAAAGGTGAGTATCTGACTTACAAGATCTTTGGCCCTCAGGACACTTATGTGTATGGCATTTATGCTTTTTTTATTAAAATCATCCGCCGGCAAATCCTGCAAAAGCATTTCTGAATGGCCAAGAATGGGAAAGAGTATGTTGTTAAAGTCGTGGGCAATGCCACCGGCCAGGGTGCCGATAATCTCCATTTTTTGGGCTTGCTGGTATTGCAGTTCAAGCCCACGTTGTTCGGTGATATCACGGGTTATGGAGAGAAGAATATTTTCATTTTCAATGGAAAGCTTTTTTGCTGATATCAACCCCAGCTTGGCTGTTCCTGATTTGGTTAAAAATTCCATTTCAACGTTTTCAATAATGCCATCTTTTTTTAATGTGGACACCATACGGTCTCTATCTTCATTACTTTTCCATATATTAAGCTCTAATGACGATTTGCCTATCACTTCTTCTCTTGAGTAGCCCATAATTTGTGAAAATCCTTCATTGATTTCCAGATATATACCATCCTCAATTCTGCTCAAAGTTATTGAATCCGGACTTGTCAAAAACGCCAGGCGAAATTTTTCTTCGCTTGTGATTATTCGTTCTTCAGTCGTCTTGCGAATAACCGTTTCCCAAGCCAGTTCTGCAAGGATTTGAACAGCCTGTGCATCCGTCCGGGTATAGTCAGTCGGTTTATTACCCACTCCCAGAACAGCCACAATTTTATTGTTTCTGAAAATGGGTACCACAAGTTCTCGATTCACAGGTACATGCCCATCAGGTAGTCCCTTTTTATTCTCCAGCGTATTGTAGTCATTATGAATTACAATTTTTCTTTTTTGAACACACTCACACCAGATACCGGCTTGTTCAACAGGATAGTGGGTTTGCTTCATTTCCACTTTACACTCCTTACCCATGGTGTTTGTGGACCATGCTTGAAGGGAGATCATTTTTTCGTCTTTGCTCAAGAAATGATAAAATCCAATGGCGCTTTGTGTGAGTATCTCTGCTTCGTCAAGGAGTTTTTATAAAAGTTCCGTTGATGACAGTTCAGGGGCCTCATTGATTAATCTGAGCTGGGCGCTTTGTATCCTATTTTTCAGTTTGATTTCTTTTTCTGCTTCTTTTTGTTGCGTAAGATCTCTGAATTCGACAGTTCTGACCATTTCTCCTTTATAGGGTACGTTTCGTGCTTCTACGCTGATGGGAAATTTTTTACCATTTTTGTGCAGACCAATGGCCTCATAGGGTTTTTCGTACCCGGACGTAATATTTGCCATTACTTTTTTTCTGGATTCCTCTGCCATCAACAGCAACCCATTCATTCCCTTTAACTCGGCTTGGGAGTACCCCATTATCTGATAGCCCATCATTGCATTCCAGGATGATCCCGTTTTTGTGGATGGCTATGCCGCCAAAAGACGCATTATGGAGGGCTTTAAATCGTATTTTACTCTCACGCAGCGCCTGATCGGTCTGTTTTTTTTCTGAGATATCATGGTAATTGCCTAAAATGCCCTTGATGTCAGGGTCATGGAATAAATTAATTCCTGTAAATTGAATCCACTTGAATTGGCCGTCCCTGCACTTGAACCTGAGCTCCACCGTGATTGGTTTATTGGGTTTGTTCAGCAGAAGTTCAAAGGTCTCCTGTGAGAACTTTAAATCATCGGGATAAATCGCCCCCTGTGTCAGAATAGTTGTCACCTCAATTCCGTCCGTCTTGTTGAAACATTTTAACCCTTCATTAAACCAATCTGCCGCAGAAAGAGGTTTACTATCGTTATCCATTATTTACCTCATTATTGATTTGGCAACTCGGAAACCAAAAAGCTGACTCATTCATGGTGATTTCACGGGTCAAATCAGGAATTTCGCCATATCAAAAGACTTTCTCTGATGGAAAAGGGGCCCATACAGAATCGCTGGGTCTTGGTTTGTTCAAACCAGTCTTTTTGAATTTTCAGGTTGGGAGTCCGGCCGTCCCCCGGGTTGAGGATGTTGATTTTCCCTGCCATTCCCCGGACAGAGCTTCGCCGATAGGAATCAAAACAATAGACCCATTGGTCTTCAATGGCGGTGATCATCACATAATGTTCTTCTTTGGGGGTCAAGAGCATATTGCATACCACGACCCCTCCTTGTTCCAGACAGTTTTGGATTTGGCCGCCGGTTTCCAGGCAGACCCTTTCCTTGTCTAAAAATTGGGTGGTCACTGAAAATTTTTTCATTTTATAGGAACTGAGCCAGTTTCCCAGGAGCCGGACAGCCAGTTTGCTGGTACCGCCAATGCCAAAACGGGCATCACGGCTCACCGTGTCCATGCAGTAAAGATAAATGTGCCGGATGACCATGGGAGGGATCTCTTTTCTGTGAAACAGGTAGCTTATGGAATTGACAATAGCCGTGGGAACACAGTCATATTCAGATACCTGGTAATGGAAGGGGATGTACATTCAGTGTTCTCCTGATTGCGGAAATATTTTCATTTTTTTATGGTCCACCGGGGGGTATGGCTTTTCTTATAACCCACATGTCCTACCGGACACAACGAATATTGAAAATGATATCATGCCGCCTCCCCCCGAGGGGCAATGGGCCCGGCCCGGAACCGTAGACGGCCCAATTGGCCGGTTCCTATTGCTCCTCGGGGGGGCTCTGCTGAGGGTGCTCGGAAGTTTTATTTTCTAATAAACCCACATGGCTGTAACCATCAGCCACAACGAAAGTTGAAACTTTCATGATGCCAGGCCATTGGACAGAGTTTCATATAAAAACCCATCATCTTGTAATTTGTTTCCAGCAATTGTAATAGAAACCCAAGCAGAGTATCTTTTTTTCAGGGAAAAATCAAAGGAATAAGGAGGGGGAATGGACGGAAAAGAGTATATTATTGATGCAGAACTGCTCTACGATGGTAGAACAAAAGCATCGTCCAGATCCATTGTGGTTCAGGGCAACAAGATTGTTGAAGTCAGCTCCAGAAAATACAGATCCAGTGTATCGGGAATCGTTACACCTGCCTTTATCGATCCCCATTCCCACATCGGCATGGAGCGTCAGGGAGAGCCGATTGGAG
>Ga0208900_1000857_pt1 | contig 17708 bp, 18 predicted proteins | sample AntAceMetag02UKK_FD_184763 | JGI IMG/M metagenome (GOLD analysis project Ga0208900, IMG submission 184763) | Saline lake microbial communities from Ace Lake, Antarctica - Antarctic Ace Lake Metagenome 02UKK (SPAdes) (version 2) | ecosystem: Environmental > Aquatic > Non-marine Saline and... | reverse complement strand
AACTATTGGGAAATTAATATCACGGTGATAAATTCACTCGTGCAGAGAGGATAATGCACATTAGAAAACAGCATTACATTTCAAGTTTTAAAATATTTTGTTGCTGAACTGCTGATCTTTTTCCAATATTCAAAACCCTGCTCGGCTTTTTTTCTATCTTTGTCTCGTTCAAGAAAATCAGAAAACAGGAAATTTTATGAATATATCAGATGACAAACGTATAGTAATGACCCTTGATGCAGGTGGAACCAACTTCGTGTTTTCGGCCATGCAGGGTGGCGACGAAATTGTTGACCCAATCAATAAACCTGCTGAAGCTACCAGTCTGGTTGAAATTCTTAATAAGATCATCGAAGGGTTTGAAGAGGTAAAAAGACAGCTTAAGGTAAAGCCTGTGGCCATAAGTTTTGCTTTTCCGGGACCGGCTGAATATCCACTTGGAATCATTGGTGACCTTGCCAATTTACCTCTTTTCCGTGGTGGGGTAGCATTGGGGCCAATGCTCGAAGAAAAGTTTGAAATCCCTGTTTTTATTAATAATGATGGCGATTTGTTTGCCTACGGCGAAGCCATTGCCGGCTTACTGCCACATGTTAACGAATTACTCGAACAGACTGGAAACCCCAAAAGATTCAACAATGTGCTTGGTGCAACTTTCGGGACTGGCTTTGGAGGGGGAATCGTTTCAAACGGTGAATTATTTGCCGGCGACAATTCGGCCCAGGGAGAGATTAACCGAATGCGCAACAAGGTACATCCATTTTACAGTGCCGAAGAGAGTGTGAGCATACGCGGCATAAAAAAAGCCTACTGCAGGGATGCCCGTATTGCTGATGTGATGTGCCCCACACCCCAATCCATTTTTGAGATTGGCATGGGTAAGGTTGAAGGAAATAAAGAGGCCGCAAAAAAATCATTCGAAAAGTTTGCCATTGCTGCCGGCGATTCCCTGGCCAATGCCGTTACACTTGTTGACGGACTAATCGTTCTTGGTGGAGGCTTGTCGGGAGCATGGCCACTATTTATGCAGAATTTGGTAAAAGAGATGAACAAAAAGTTTGAAGTCCCTTCGGGCGACCATCTCGACAGACTGGAAATCCAGGTGTTTAACCTCGAACACGAACGTAGCCTTCAGCGTTTCCTTAAAGGCAATATGCGCGAAATACAGGTGCCATTTAGCAATGCAAAAATCATTTATGACCCTTTGAAACGAATTGGGGTTGGTATTTCAAAATTGGGCACATCAAAGGCAACGGCAATAGGTGCATATGCTTTTGCTGTAAATGAATTGGATAAGGCTATAAAGTAGGGTTTCTCACGTCTTTACTATACATTTGAGATATTCATTCCTTTTTTTCCGCATATTTGCGGAATATTTGAAACATAGTTCAAAAAACCTTATTCCCCCAAAAAATTACTTTTAGCATAATCAATTTACCTTAACGGGTTTATCTTAAATAATTGCTCCCCATTTAATGCCAATTTCCAATTGGTGCAAGTTCATCCTGATGGATTTCAATCCATGCCTGAACGAGTTTCATTTTCTTGTTCGGAAAATCACATGTAAATTATAATTCCGTAAAACATTGAAATTGTTGGCATAGGCGCAAAGTTTTATCAAAAATACAAATTTCCTAAATATCAGCAACCATCAACCCTTATAAAAGTACCAAAAGATTATCGCTACTTTTGCCCCATAATAAACAAAGCATATGAAAGTTACCGGTTTCACCATCGTACGCAATGGCGTAAAGTTCGACTATCCTTTTATCGAATCCATCAAATCAGTTTTGCCCCTTTGTGATGAGATGATTGTTGCTGTTGGAAACTCAGAGGATGAAACCCTTGCTTTGGTCCAGGGTATCGATTCCCCAAAAATCAAGATTATCCAAACCATATGGGATGACAGCCTACGTAAGGGTGGACGGGTCCTTGCTGTTGAAACCGACAAGGCTAAAGCAGATATATCGAAAGATACTGATTGGTGCATATATATCCAGGCCGATGAGGTACTGCATGAGAAGGATTATCCGGCCATCCGTAAGGCCATGGAAGAAAATCTTGATGAAAAGCAAATTGATGGGATCTTGTTCGACCACCTGAACCTCTATGGCTCCTTCGATTATATTGCTGATTCGAGGAAATGGGCCTACAAACAAATTAGGATTATCCGCAACGATCCAAATATCACCTCTTTCAGGGACGCCATTAGTTTTATGAAAAATGGCAAACGGCTCAAGGTAAAAGAAATTGATGCCGCCGTTTATCATTACGGATGGGTACGTCACCCAAAAGCCATGCAGGATAAAATGGAATCCTTTAATAAAATGTGGCACGATGATGAATGGATGGAAAAGAATTTCGAAAAAGTAAATGAGTTTGATTTTTCTAATATCGACAGCCTTTCGCATTTTGAAGCAACCCACCCTAAAGTTATGCACCAGCGTATTGAAAAAATGAACTGGGAGTTTTCTTTCGACCCCACCCAAGGCATGAAACTCACCCCCCGCTTGAGATTTTTAAACTGGCTCGAAAAAAAATACGGAATTGAAATCGGGAAGTTTAAGACTTATACGATTGTTCGTTAAAGACGAAGACCTCCAAGGTTTTACTCAGGGGCCATACCTCAATTTCATAGCATTAGGACTTCTCTATGGACCTGAAACCTTGGAGGAGGGGTGCTAAATCTGCATTTCATTTCTTCGGATTCAATTCAAGTCAGGAAGCAGTTTCGATAGTAGGCGATTAGTATAATAGTGGACTAACGGATTTTCAAAATGTACTGGATACAGAACGATCGATGTACAGGCAACAAAACCACTTAATTGAAAGTGAGAAAAGCATTGTTACCAACGTAATTTTACTTTACAAAGCCCTTGGTGGTGGATGGGAAGTTCCTCAGGACACCATTCCTCTTCCTCCTGTAAAAGAATAATAGGCTCTTAAAAAGCAACTATTGTTAACATGTTAACGATAGTTTTATTACTCATAAACAGTTCTGAATCGTTGCAGGTTACAGGTTGCAACTTGTTACCTGACCCCTGCAACATTGTTATAGTTTTTGTTTTCCCGATACAATCGGCTTATTTTAAAGTTAATTTGAAAATACTTAGTATCTTTTACTTGAACCCTTAATTTTTTCCCACACAATTCATTCTAAATGAAGTTCAATCCAAAATATAATTGGCAATGGAATTTAATCGCTAACTTTGCAATTAAACATTTAATGGCATGAACACCCAAACAATAACAATTGACTTTCCCTCCGATATATTTCTGGCCCTTAACGAAACAGAACAGGAAATTACCCAGCGAATTAAAATTGAATTAGCTATTCGTCTTTATAAATTAGGGAAACTTACCATCGGTAAAGCTGCTCAGGTCGCTGGCCTGTCGAGGTTGCAGTTTGAAACAACTTTATCAGAGCATGAAATTCCAATTTCAAACTTGACAATTGATGATGTAATTTCTGACATTGAAAAGTTGAAATAGTATGAAAAACGGACTTGTTATCGCTGGTGTAATAAACCTTTTGCTGTGGAACCGGCACATCGTAGCCGGCCTCTTTAATGGCATCATAAATTTGCAGGGCAACCTCGCTCCTGGTGCTAAAACTCACGTTAAAGTTTATCCACATATAGACGGTTAAATCAAGTGAGCTATCGCCATAGCCATCAAATAAAACCATATGTTCGGGATTACAGATACCTTGTTGTTGTACTTGTTGTACTTGTTGTAAAGTGGCCAAAAAACATCGGCCTCTTCTTTCAACAATTCCATAACTTTGGCAATGCCCGCTTCTTTTCTATTTCTTGGTTTTTGCGGGTTTTACAGGCTTCACCGGATAATTATACATAATAGCTTTTACTGCCTTTTGTACATTGTCTTCGCGGGTATTCACATCTTCATCCACAGTTTTTGAACCCACACCTTGCCAAATCAGCTTTTTTTCCTGATGGTTGAACACATCAATTACCAAGGTTCCCACCAAGTAATCATACTCTTGATAGCTTGTTGAAGCATATCCATATCCCCAGCCCCAACCCGGGCCATATCTATAACCATAGGGGCTACCGCCATAGTAATTGGTGTAGGCATTAACACCTTTTTGCTGGTCGAATTGGATGAAGAGCGATACAGTCAGGTCGCCACCGCTTTCAACGAATGTTAACCCTCTTGCCCCTAGTTCAACTGCAACTGCGTCTTCAATGCGTTCCTGGTCAAATTGGTTTAGCAACTTTTCGCTGTCCTTTGCCCAGCCATAGTACGAATAGGTTTTAAATTTTGTAAAATCAGCTTCTTTATCGTAATCGAAAGAAACCGTAACTTTTGGTGAACATCCGGCAATAAGAATTACTGCCAGTGCAGCCATGATAAATAATTTAATTTTCATGTTAATTGTGTTTTAGATAATTATTTTTAAACTTTTTGTTCATTATTTTTCTGGCTTGCAAATTTACCTACCAGCATGGCAATAATTATTGCAATGTATAGCTGGCCGCTGATACTTGTTAAAATAGCCAGGGATTTAGAAAAAGGCATATTTGGTACTATATCTCCATAGCCCAAAGTTGACAAAGTTACCAGGGCATAGTATAAATATGTACTAAAATTATCAACCTGATCACTAACATCTATTGTCAAATCCACTGGGAACTCAAAAGCATTTGAATCGTACAGCATAGCAGCTGCAATCATTAATGTGAAAACAAAACCCAATAACAAATAACCATTTATTGAATCAAGGATGACTTTCGTGTTTACCTTTTTAGAGTTGGCTATCATGTAAATTAAATTGAAAACAATGTACACGAAGAATACAATATTCAGTGCTTTAGAAATGAATGAGAGTACGGTTAAATTCATCCATGTTGACCCCAATTCGAGGACCATAAGCACAAATGCAATAAAAATTATCTGTTTTCGGTACTTGTCCATGGTAAGTGCCGCATTGACGTAGATCAGTGTAAAACAGTAATCGTACATCGTGGCGTGCCACGAAACAGGGAAAAAGCTGATAAAAAACATGGTGAAAACCACCAGGGCCAACAAAGTGTAGTTAAAAATGATTTTATTGAATGAATTAAAAATACCCATATTTTTTGGCAAAGATAAACCCTAATGCAGTATTTCAATAGACAATTTAGAAATAAATCAAAACTTATAACAAAAGTAATGGAAAAGTGGAAAGATGATATGGGTGAATCCAGGAGGGCGTATAACTAAATTCCACCTTTCGAAACAATTATCATCGAATTACACTGATTAATCGAATTATCCTACAATATAACTCATAATAGATCAAAGCCAAATGTCCGGCCCCAGCGGGGTCAAATGTTGGTAAATATCCCAGACAATCATGCATAACCGCGCCAGAGGTGCCGCCTGTCCCACTGGGAGGATGTTTTATAATCAAGAGGATAATATCTTCTACCAATGTTCGGCTCCCCTGGAGCCAAAACATCCTTAAATCCGAGTTATTTCGAGTAAAAATGCAATTTGTCGTGCACCTCAATTCAATGCAAGGTAGTTTACAAATCAACATTTTTGTACTTTAGCAAAAAAAGGTTTTCTAACTTTGAAACGCACCTTCATTATACTACTGCTTGTTATTGGGAAGGTGTTTGGTTTTTAGCTATTGATTAAACGGACAAAAAATGACACTTGAAGATTTAGGATATAACCCAAATTTTGAAAACTTTCGCAACACCCATGGCTTTTATTCATTTGAAGTGGGCCGTGTTACTTCAGAACACAAAGAAAGATATGTCGTGAAAACTTATGAAAAAGAATTCGATGCCGAGATTATTGGGAACCTAAGATTTTCAGCACTTAGCAGATCTGATTTTCCCGCTGTTGGCGATTGGGTTGCAATCTCTGAATACGATGAAAATAAAGCGCTTATTCACGCGGTTTTTCCCAGGAAAACAATCATTGAACGACAAGCAGTCGGCAAACAAGGTGAGAAGCAAATTATAGCAACAAACATCGACTATGCTTTTATTGTGCAAGCTGTTGACAGGGATTTCAATATCAACCGCATAGAAAGATACCTTACAATTTGCAATGCATCCAATGTAAAACCGATTATTATTCTCAACAAAATTGACCTAATAAACGATGGTGAATTGGAAAAGTTGATTTCATCTGTTCAGCAGAGAGTAAAGCAAGCACCCGTATTGGCGATAAGCAATGAAAGCCAAATGGGAATTGAAGAACTTACAAAAAAGATTGAGAAAGGCCACACCTATTGTTTGTTAGGTTCATCGGGTGTGGGAAAATCAACACTGATAAACAATCTTTCGGGAAAACATGTGATGGAAACCAACACGATTAGCTCAAGCTCAAATAAAGGCCGTCATGTTACAAGCCACCGGGAATTGGTAGTTCTTGAAGGTGGCGGCATTCTAATCGACAATCCGGGAATGCGTGAGGTAGGAATTGCCGATTCAAACGATGGCCTTGAAATAACCTTCGATACAATTGTTAAACTATCCGAAAGTTGCAAATTCAAGGATTGTACGCACACAACTGAAACTGACTGTGCTGTTATATCCGCTGTTGAAAATGGAGAAATTGATGAAAGTTCCTACGAGAACTATCTGAAGATGGAACGTGAAAAAGAGCATTTCGAATCGACAGTTGCTGAAAAGCGTAAGAAGGACAAAGATTTTGGAAAAATGATCAAGACCTTTAAGAAAAACAGAAAGTCGAACAAATACTAAATACAATAATACTCAAGGTTTGACTTGGGGCTATAGCCCTTAAATGTCGTTTGGCTTTAGCCCGGATTTATGAATCAACCAGGTTAAATGAATAATAAAGTATTGAAGTCTGTTTGCAAAAATATCGAAATGTTTAATAATTAACTAAAACTGATACCCCTACTTAAACTACAGCCTGGGAGGCTCGCGAAGAAAAATTAACCGATTGTATCGGGAAAATAAAAACCATAACAATGTTGCCCATACGGACTTGCTTTGCGTCGCAGGTTTCAAGTTACAAGTTGCAGCCTGTAACCTGTAACCGCAACGATTCCGAATTGTTTGTAAGTAACAAAATTATCGTTAACATGTTAGCAATAGTGGTCTTGGTAAGAGCCTAAAGTGAAATACCAATACCGGGAACTTCGGAAGGATAAAGCCATCCGTTTTTAAGAATAACTGCTCCCTGGGCCGGGTCTTCAATCAAGTCCAGGTGCCCATCAAGGTCGGCATAAATTACATTAGGGCGGCTGAGTGCAAAGGCCAGGCCGGCGGCAATTCCCAGCGCCGACTCATCCATGCAGCCTACCATGGCCTCGATACCGGCAGATCGGGCCACCGAATTGATGTGCATGGCTTCATAAATGCCGCCAACTTTCATGATCTTAATGTTGATCATATCGGCCTGGTTGCGGCGTGCAATGTTAAAAACATCGCGCAAACTTTGCAAACTTTCGTCAGCCATGATGGGAATAGTAGCTTTGCTGGTAACCTTTGCCATTTTATCAAGTTCATCGCAGGGTGTCGGCTGTTCCAATAATTCGACCTTCACATTTTTGGTCCCTTTTACAAAATGGATCGATTCCCACACACTATATCCCTGGTTGGCATCAAAGCGGATTTCGATAGACTCCCCGATGGCCTCACGGGTTTTAATCAAGCGTTCAATATCCTCATCAACATCACTCCCACCTTTGATTTTAATCACCTTAAAACCCTGCTTTACAAAATCCACGGCGTGTTCCACCGTTTCGTTCACGGACATTATGCCGATGGTGATACTCGTAAGCATCCGGGTCCTATAACCTCCCAGCAATTTATACAAAGGAAGTCCCGCACTTTTTGCCATAATATCCCAAAGTGCCGAATCGACCATGGCAAGTGTGGCCGGGTAGCCTTTAAGTTTTCGTTTTAGCTTTTCGATGAGGTAGGAAATCCTGGATGGATCGGCATTTTTTAAAAGCGGTGCAACAATTTGCTGCGCATTTTCCAGCACATCTTTATCGGTTTCACCTGTAACCTCAGGGGCGGGCGCACCACAACCGAAGCCTGTAATGCCTGTGTTGGTGGTCAACTTCAGAAAAACATTGCTTGCCGAATCGAAGGTTTCGTAGGCAATGGTATAAGGCTCGGAAAGCTTCATGTGTACCGGCCAAAATTCGATATTTATGATTTTCATTTTAATAGCGTTTTTGAAAAATTTCTTCCAACGAAAGGCTTTTTAAATCCTCTACCAAAACCACGAGGTGCGCAATCATCATTTCCCAGATTTTTTCTCCCTTTTCGGCTGTGGCTTTTGTTGGGTCACCCATCACACCACTTTCCGAAAACCTTTTGGTGTATGCATACCAGGGTATTCCGCGAACGGATGAAAAATTTAAATAGCGCGATGCAAAATCAGGTATTGAAGATTTTGCCAAATCCATCTTCACCAGGTGCGGCCTTGTTGCCAGGCTGGTGCTTGTTTCTACTTCACCTGCGTGAACATCGTTGGTAGTTTCGGTTATTTTATCAATGTCGAAATCGGAAGTTTCCCCGGTATCCACGCAAGTGAAAATCCTTGCATCCTGGTTTATCATCTGTGCTGCATACTTCAAGGTGGGACTGTTGTCGCCATGCCCGTTGAGGATGATGAGTTTTTTTATCCCATTCCTGGCCAGGTTCATTCCAATCTCGTAAACCAATTTCGATAAGGCATCATTTGAGATGCTGATGGTTCCCTTGAAGTCGTTGTGATGATAGGAAACACCGTAAGGGATCAAGGGCAGGACAAGCGGTTTTGGGTCGCTGCAAGCTTCGGCTACACGCTTTGCCAGGTAGTCGGCATCATAGGCATCGACATCCAGTGGTAGGTGAGGCCCATGTTGTTCGATGGCCCCAACGGGCAATATCGCAACATCAACGGTTTTCAATATTTCCTCTGCTTCAGGCCAGGTAAGTTCGGCCCACAGGTATTTTGACTGAATGTCCTGGTTTCCATTAACAGCAAATTTTTCAACCACATCCGGGTCATGCTCAAAGGGGAAATAGGTATCAATTAAAGGGTCATTCAACACGTCAAAACCTTCCCAGTGTCCGCCTGATCGTTGAACTGCCCCATCGGAATAGGGAAGGAAAATACTGTAAATCTTTTTACGCAAATCGGTTGGTATTGCATTAACAGGCGAGTGGTCATTGTCGAAACGTAACATTAAGGTTTCAGGATTTCCTTTTACGGCCCCATCTTTTTGTATAAGGCCTTTCTGGTTCAACATAAAATACAACTGCCGGGCATCCTCTCCGATTTGTTTTACATTTTTACTTTCCAACTCCCTAAGGCAATGATCTATCTGCTCCTGTGTAAAGCCACATTGCCGGGCATCTTCATCCACAGCTTTTAAAATACCCACAATCCGCCGGCATTTTTCGCATTTACCGCAGGGATATATCCGTTCGTCCCTTTGATGGCTGGCATGACATGATATTTGATGCTGCTGTAATTCGGGATATCGCTTGGTAAGGATTTTTTGAATGAGCAACTCGGAAATAGGCCTCAGTACCGAAAACTGGCTGATTGCCCACCCCTTTTTCATGTAAAACCTGCTCAATGCTTCATCAAAGTATTTGCTTTGATCGTAATAACCCGAATAATGTGTGATCCCGTTAAATGTTCTTTTCTGTGAAGAATCGTATTCATCCCCAATCAACAAGCGGCTGATGCCCCTTTTTTTCATCAAAGGAAGCACACCAAATAAAAATACAGCAACTGTCCAAAGCCGGATGGGGTAATCATCGGCGCGAAGGGTGTTGAAATCAGGGCGGATAAAATCCAAGTGGCGCAGCATCCAGTTGAACAGGCGGTCGCTATTGGTCCAAACCCTTGCAGTATTGGGCACATGCTGTTTAAAATGCCTGTAGCTGTTCAGGGCGGTGAACCAATGACGTCCCGATTCGTTTACAAAAATAGGATGGGTTTCTTTCCCTATCTCGTTTATCAGGCCATAACTCAATAAACTGTCCTTTCCCCCGCTGGATAAAATACAGTGTTTAAGTTTATCTGTCTCCCAATATTGCCATTTTACCTTTTTTACCGATCCAGGGATTTCGAATTGTACATCGGCACGTGTGTAGCTTTTCTGTTTTAGCAGCGGTAAGTTTTGAAAATCCTTGGTCAAAAAAGGATTGGGCTGGAGCAGTTTATTCACGTAAATTTCGCGTGAAGTATTCTCCATCATGTCCAGGATAAAGCGTTTATCGGTATTATCGAAAAGACCTTTAAAAGTGATTTTCCTGCAAAATAGTCCATAGTTCAATGCCACCTGTGCACCGATGAGCGATGCAAGGTTTTGGTGACCCCCGTCCTCCGGGTCAAATACATCTTCCTCGTATTTATATTCCAGGTTGAGGGTAGATTCCTCACCGCCTTTCACAACGGTGTAAGGCATCGAAAGTTTATTTGGTTTCAGTTCCACAGGCCCTACCATCAATTCATCAATTACCTCGATAATGGCGAGAGGGTCGGTATTTTTATCTGATTTTGTTGTTTTCATGATTATTTTTCAAATGTGTTTTATTCTTGTTTAGCTGTCATTAATTGTCATTTGCGCTTCGCGCGTCATTTTTTACAATAAATGACAACAAATGACTTTTAATTGAAAAAGCTATTGAATCGACAAATCTCTCAACCACCTATACAGTTACAAGATAAGGAATTAAAGCAGCAACAAGTTTTTCCGGACCATGCACCAACACATCAGAAGTTGGCAGGCCGGTTTCCTTTTCTATTTTTTCGCAAACCGCATCAATCTCATCGGGTTTCAAATCTTCGTGATTAACGGTAATCGCCACTACCTTTTTACCAGACAGCACTTCAATAGCTCGTATCTGATGATCGATGGGATGGAGCGGGTAACCAGGGAACCCGTCATATTCGAGCCTTGCCGGGGCATGCTGAAGGATAACGATGTCGGGCCTGCCTGCAGCAAGCAATTCAAAACCTCCAGGATAAGCAGGGTTCATTAAGCTACCCTGTCCTTCCAGCACAATCACATCGGGTTTTTCGTTTTCCCAGCACGAATACACAGCATGTTCAATTTCACCGGAAACAAAATCATTCACTACCGAATCCATCACCATGCTGTATTTCGCCCCTTGCAACCATGCTGTCTGGCCAGTTCCAATCAGCTCCGCCTTATAGCCTTTATCCCTGAACCCGTGTACTATTTTCCAGGCAGTCGTCCTTTTCCCTACTGCTGAATCAGTTCCCAGAACTGCAATTTTCAAGGTTTTCACCTTTTCGATGTTACCCGTGAAAAAATGGAGGTCTTTTACAGCTTTCGGTTTCCTGATATCATGGATGTGAACTTTTGATTTTGCCGCGGCTTCAATCACCTCCGGGTCATCCGAAAGGTAATCGTGCAAACCTGAATCGACACTTAATCCCAACTTAATGGCAACAATTACATCCTGCCGGGCACTTTTATCCAACCTGCCACCATCGGGGGCGAGGCCCACAACCAGGTGGGTTGGTGGATTGGTTGTATCCACCTTCATTGCTTCCTGCAAAGAGGCAACGATGGGGATGCCATTGTTTTTTCCATCCAGCGCCATGCCCGCATCCTGCCCTTTGTAGCGCGAATCGATGACAGATTGAACATTATATCTTTCGGTAAAACGGACCAAACCATGTGCGGTCTTTCCGTTGGTGGTATTGTAAGCTCCCTCGCAATATACTGTGGTTATTTTTTTCATCTTTGTTTATGTTTATTGTTTTGTTTTGTTTTATGCTGAAATTTTCTTTTGTGGAGTATTGGAGTAGTGGAGTATTGTTTAGACACTCCAATACTCCAACACTCCATCACTCCCTGCCTCGCCGACAAGGCGGGCATCACTCCAGGTTTTTACTTTCTAGCAGTTAAAATTGCAACATACCTGTCGTTAATCATTGCTTGTTTTTCGTGCATCTCGAGCAAAGCAATCAGTCCTGAAGTAGAAGCAGGCAGAATCCTGTACCCTTCCTTCTTCAATAAAAAAGTGCTCATTTCGCGCATCTTTTTATCGCTGATATGGTGTGCCTCGCCATCGCTTTGCCTAAGGGCATACAACGCTTCGTTGCCATCAAAGCTGTGCCAGTTGATTAAAGGTTCGTTGATGGCTGTTTCTTTAATCTGTTTTGGGTCAATATCTATACAAACATCCAGACCTGCCCTGAAGGAAGCGATGATTGGATTTTTGAAAGCTGCCGAGCCGGCAATGAATTTTGGTATCTTCGAAGTCCTTCCACGTTTATATAAGCTCACAAACCCACGGTAAACCCCTGCCAGTAAGGTCCCGTTAGAAACAGGTGCGGCAATATATTTTGGCGCATCACGCAGTTGGTCGTAAATTTCATTGGCAATTTCGGCATAGGCTGAAATTTGCAAAGGTGTATTTGCCCCACCGGGATTGGCATCGTACCATTCATTTTCGGTAGCAAGGCGGCTCGATCCAGTCACTGTATCTTCGTATGAACCGGGCAAACGGATAATTTCAGCATCAAGCTGCTGCATCTCTTTTATTCGTTCAGTATGATATGATTCCGGAATGAAAATTTTGCATTTAAGTCCGGCCAAAAATGCAGCATAGGCCACTGCTACCCCATAGTTTCCGCAGGTTGCCAGCGATATAATATTATACCCACGCCTGAACGCGTCATGCACCTGGGCAAAGGCAATCCTGTCCTTTTGTGTCCCAGAAGGGTTTTCGCCTTCATATTTAATATACAACTGACGTATGTTCAACTCCCGCTCAAGGTTTCGGGCCCGGTGCAGCGAGGTGTCACCAATCTCAATGCTCATAATATCTTCAAAAGATTCAATCCTGTCAACTATCGACAAGCTAGTATCTTTCACCATATCACTGAGGTTTTTCACCTCTTTAGTGATTTTAATTTCGGCTGTTTTTACGCCATCAAGCAGGTTCATTATTTAGTTTAAGTTTAAAAAATCAAGTCATCAAAATTAGCAAATATCAACACGGTGTTTGGAATGAAAGAAAATGTTATCTTTATAGCATAAATCAATTTAAATAAAAAATGAAAAACATTGAAAATGAGTTCTCTGTCCAATTTCTCGGCGCAGCTGAAACAGTAACAGGGTCTAAATTTTTGGTATCTTACAAAGGGTATCATATTTTGGTGGATTGCGGATTGTTCCAGGGATTAAAAAACTTACGTGAGTTGAACTGGATGGACCTGCCATTTCCGGCAGGCGAAATTGACCATGTGATACTCACCCATGGCCACCTCGACCACATTGGTTACCTTCCCAGGCTGGTAAACCAATATTTTGATGGTTCGATATTTTGTACCGGACCAACGGCTGATTTGGCGGAAATCATCCTTACAGACAGTGCCAAAATACAGGAAGAGGATGCCGCACACGCCAATGCCAAAGGGTTTACAAAACACAGCCCAGCTTTGCCTTTATACACTATGGATGACGCGAAACAAACTTTATCGCTGCTCAACCCTCAGCCGGTGAATCAATTTATCCGATTAAACGATGAAATCAGTTTTCGTTTCAGGAGGAATGCCCATATACCAGGTTCTGCATTTGTTGAAATGGATATTGCCGGTAAAAGGCTGGTTTTTTCGGGTGACCTCGGCCGGCCAAACGACCCAATGCTCCTCCCTCCCGACAAACCCGATAAAGCAGATTACCTGTTTATCGAATCCACCTATGGCGACCGCCTCCATCCTAATGAATCAACCGAAGAGGTGCTATTAAAGATTATCAACAAAAGCCTCGGGAACCACGGGCCGCTAATCGTGCCCAGTTTTACGGTTGACCGTGCACAGGATTTTATGTATGCTATCTGGAAATTGAAGCAGGAAAATAAAATTCCCGATATCCCTGTTTATCTCGATAGCCCAATGGGTACCGATGTGAGTAAATTGTTCCTTAAATATCCTGACTGGCTTACATTGGACCTTGATGTTTTCAGGGAAGTATTTAAAAGCACCCGCATGGTCCGATCGGTGGAAGAAACCCGCATTTTAGCCAGGAACAAGCACCCCAGGATTGTCATTGCTGGAAGCGGCATGATGAATGGCGGGCGCATCCTCCACTACCTCGAAAAGCATTTGGAAAACCCCAATGCAACCATCATTATCCCGGGCTACCAGGCTGCAGGAACCCGTGGGCGTATGATTGATGAAGGTGCCGGTGAAATAAAAATTCATGGTGAGTATTTTAAGGTCAGGGCCAACATCGAGCATATCCATACCATGTCGTCCCATGCCGACCAAAGTGAATTGCTTGAATGGGTTTCAGGGATTAAGCATCCTCCCGAAAAGGTGTTTATCATTCACGGCGAACCACAAGCATCGCAGGCACTGCGCGTGAAAATGAAGGATAAATATGGCTGGCGGTGTTTTGCGCCGAGGTTATTTGATAAGATTGAGTTATAAAATAGTATGGACATAAGTATGCCCGGAGACAATTAAAACATAGGGCTTCATTTTTTCCTTCAGCCATGCAATTTCAAATTCAATGGGAATATACAGGGACTTTTCTATCCACAAGGTTCCTTCGTTATCAAAAATATTTTCCTTAATGGTGCATGAAATGAAACAGAGTGGTGTAAATGGGATGTATCACAAAAAGTGTATATTAGCAGGCATAATTCTTAATTATTTAACTGTGTATTATTAAATCCAATCAATATCTCCACAAACATGGCCACTGACAAAACAAAAATAATGACCCCCCCGCGTGTTAAACCTCCAACAAAATTAACAAACACCAGCTTCCCAATTGTGGGCATCGGCACTTCTGCAGGAGGGCTTGAAGCTTTGGGGCTTTTTTTTAAAGATGTGCCTTTAAACAGCGGAATGGCATTTGTTGTTGTTCAACATCTTGACCCCACACGTGCCGGAATTATGCATGAGTTGCTGCAGCGCATCACAGAATTGAAGGTTTTTCAGGTAACAGACCAGCTTAAAGTAAAACCCAATTGCGTTTACGTGATACCTCCCAACAAAAGTATGTCGCTGCTAAATGGCAAATTGCATTTGTTCGAGCCTGTAGAATCACGCGGTTTGCGTTTGCCCATCGATATTTTCTTCCGCTCATTGGCCAACGACCTGAACGAAAAAAGTATCGGTGTCGTGCTTTCGGGCATGGGCTCTGATGGTAGCTTAGGATTAAAAGCCATTAAAGAACAACACGGTTTGGTCCTGGTTCAGGATCCTGCTACAGCTAAATTCAATGGTATGCCAGGCAGTGCCATCGAAGCCGTAATAGCTGATATAGTAGCTCCGGTCGGGGAATTGGCCGGCAAACTAATTGATCTGTTGAAGTTTCCGCATTCAACGCAAAAAATTCCTGAAATTGAGATTAAAAACAAAAGTAAGCTCGAAAAAATTATCCTGTTGCTCCGCCAACAATGCGGCCACGACTTTTCACTATACAAAAAAAATACCTTGTTCCGTCGCATCGAAAGGCGCAAGGGCATTCATCAAATAGAAAAGACAGACAATTACGTCCGTTTTTTGCAGGAAAACCCGGGCGAGGTCGAGATACTTTTTAAAGAGTTGTTAATTGGTGTTACCAGCTTTTTTCGGGACGATGCTATTTGGAAAAAGCTTAAAGAAGATGTGCTTCCCGCCGCGATCAGTAAAATGCCTGAGAGACATGTATTGCGGGCATGGGTGCCAGGGTGCTCAACCGGCGAAGAGGCCTATTCGTGGGCCATGCTTTTTAAAGAAATAATGGAAGAAACAAAAAATAGCAATCCTTTAACACTTCAAATATTTGCTTCCGACATCGACAAGGATGCCATTGATAAAGCCCGCAAAGGTGTATTCCCTAAAAACATTGTTAGTGATGTGTCGTCCGCGCGCATCAACCGGTTTTTTACCGAAGTGCCGGAAGGTTTTCGCATAAATAATACGATTCGCGAAATGGTAGTATTTGCCCCTCAAAATGTTATCAAAGACCCGCCCTTTACAAAACTCGATATTGTTTCGTGCCGCAATTTATTGATTTATATGGAACCTGAATTACAGAAAAATTTAATTTCCTTGTTTAACTATAGCCTTAAAGATAATGGGATAATGTTGCTGGGCTCGGCAGAAACACTTGGCTCCTACAAAGGTGGGTTTGTTGCGCTTGATGCCAAGCACAAAATTTTTGAACGAGCGGCAGGCATTCAGGACAAACCGCTTATCGATTTCCCCAGCTCATTTTATCATCCAAATATAGTAGCATCTGAAGAAAAAGCCATTCCTGAAGTTACCGAAAATATCCAAACACTTGCCGATAGGATTTTACTGGATAAGTTTAGCCCGGCCAGCGTATTGGTAAACAGCAGCGGCGATATTCTATACATCACCGGGCGAACCGGGAAATACCTTGAACCGGTGGCCGGAAAGGCAAACTGGAATATTCATGTAATGGCCCGTGAAAAATTGCGAAACCGATTGCCTGAAGCTTTCCGCAAAGCGCAGAATACATTCGATCCTGTGATTTTGCACAACATTCAAATCGGTGCGGGTAAAAATGCTCCAATGGTCGATGTCACGGTTCAGTGTATCGAAAGCCCTAAATCGATCCGGGGCATGGTGATGGTCGTTTTTGCTGATGTGCCCTTTGTTGAAACTCCTGATATTGTAAGCCCGGGCAAAGCTAAAGCAGGTTCAGCAAAGCGACAAAGGGAATTGGAAATTGAACTGCAACGCTGCCATGAAGAGATGCAAAGCACGCGCGAAGAGATGCAAACTTCGCAGGAAGAATTAAAATCAACCAACGAGGAACTGCAGTCAACCAACGAAGAATTGCAATCGACCAACGAAGAACTTACCACCTCCAAAGAAGAAATGCAAAGCCTGAACGAAGAACTGCAAACGGTAAATATTGAACTACAAAGTAAAATCAGCGATTATAGCCGGGCCAACGACGACATGAAAAACCTGCTCAACAGCACCGAGATCATTACCATTTTCCTCGACCGGGAAATGAATATCCGCAGGTTCACCGACAATGCAACCAGCCTGTTTAAGCTACGGGAAACAGATATTGGCAGGCCTTTTACCGATCTGGTTAGCGATTTAAACTATCCCGAAATCGCCAGTAATGCACATAAGGTAATCCAAACACTTTTGTCTTGCGAATCTGAGATTTCCACAAAAGATGCAAGGTGGTTTAAGGTGAGAATAATGCCTTACCGCACGCTCGACGACCGCATTGATAGACTGGTAATGACATTTTTTGAAATTACCACAGCTAAAAAACTGGAAATAAAACTGCAGGATGCAAATGATGCGCTTCACAAAAAGATGTAAATTAGCACGCAAAATTGTAACTATTTAGGTGGATGTATTATTTACCAAATTCTCATGACCCCATCCCTGCCTTGCCGTCAGGCAGGCCCGCCCCTTCCCCTCGAGGGGAAGGGAGACCAGCCGCACAAGCGACTGCTGTAGCCAGTGCGGTGGCATTCTCCCCCTCAAGGGGGAGTTAGAGGGGGTCTGATAGAAGCCATTTAACCGGGGTGGAAGGTAAGTAGCTAAACAATTACGCAAAATTCACGAATAATTCAGGTGAGATAAAGTCCAAAAGCAAACATTTTCATAAACAAACTTAAGAGTCCAGTCTAAAAAGGTATTAGTCAAAAACACTCCTCAAATTTTGCAGATGAAATAGTTTATGAATATGTTGTGTAATTAACACAATATCAGATTATAATACCTATCTTTGCTTTAAA
>Ga0208900_1000856_pt1 | contig 17713 bp, 12 predicted proteins | sample AntAceMetag02UKK_FD_184763 | JGI IMG/M metagenome (GOLD analysis project Ga0208900, IMG submission 184763) | Saline lake microbial communities from Ace Lake, Antarctica - Antarctic Ace Lake Metagenome 02UKK (SPAdes) (version 2) | ecosystem: Environmental > Aquatic > Non-marine Saline and... | reverse complement strand
AATCGCGAATCAATAATTCATACACAATGAGGTCTTCAACATCGGGGGCATCAAAAGCAGGAATTTGCCAAACATATTCTTCCTGGTTGGTTTGCAAAACTGTAGCAATTCCTTCAGTTTTCCCTGTTGGATAACTTAACATTCCCGGGTAGGTGGCTTCGTCGATAAAATGGTCATTCCATGGGTCGCTCACCTTTTCGGCATAAGGTTCTCCAATTTTGATGGACTCATCAACAAAATACTGGAAAATATATTCCTTCCCGGGAATTAAATTTTCGATGGTGAGCCAGTACCTTGTTTCGATATTATTATAATTGGCTTTGTTGCAATTGAAACGAAATTGTGGATCGATTTCCCAATTGTTAAAATCGCCAATGGCAAAAACACTGCTTTTGTATGGGGCGTGGAGCACGAGTGTAACTGTTGATTCGTCGATATAATTTATCCCGTCATCCACATTAGCCGGAAGGTCTTCAACAATACTATTGCTTCTTACATAAAAATATACGGAGTCGTACACCGTGTTTGTCCCGTTTTCGGCCTTAGCAATTATCCAATGCTTTGAATTTGGAATACTTGATGCAGTAATGGTTTCCTGGATTGTAAAACCTGAAGTACTCGAAATAAATACGTCATCAATATAAAGATATAACATGCTTGAAAGTGATGATTCTACAACAACCTGAATGGATTCGCCGTGATCGATAAAAAGGGGAGAAGCTGTTGGGGATACAATTACAACACTCATTGTTGCCGGGAAAACCTCCACGAAAATGTCCGGCGAAGTTTGCAAGGTTCCATCTTCACTCCTAAAAACAAAACACATCTCGGTAATATCATCGTTGGTGTTGGCAGCGTAAAAAGTTCGAATCGTAGGATTCATTTCAAGTTCCCACAAGTTTGTGCCAATATTTGTTAATTGAGGCTGATTATTATTATTCCCCCAGTCGCCAATTACATTTTGCCAGGGGTTGCCATTGATGGTAATTCCGGTGTGGGTGTAAACTTCCCCGGTGTAACCTTCAAGTCCGGTTCCTGTGGCATCAAAATATATCGTAAGGGCTTCATCTGCGGTTGGGATGGCAGGGATGGTGCTTACTTGCGCGTTAACAATAAATTGAATTGAGATGAGGAAGCATACCAAAAACAAAGTAGGATTTTTCATGATTTTCATTTTTATGTTTAGATTAGCAAATTTATCAAAAAAAAAGGACATCCTTGCGGATGCCCTTTTTTTATTTGCGAACTAAATATTTCATTATTAATATCCGACAAAATTACAGAAAGATAAAAAAGATTCTTCATTTCCACGAAGTGTCGGGGCAGGCAGGTTCGTTACCTACGCCAGGTATTTGAATGGAGTTGGGGTACACTTGGTGAGAGAGACCTCTCAGTCCCCGAAAAAACAGGGCAGGTTGCTACGCTCCTTACCAATGACAAGTTTTTGTTAGAAACAGATTCTTAGGAGATTCCTCACTGCGTTCGGAATGACACCGCCGGAGCGGGCGGAGGGGTGAGGGAATGTGGGCGCTTCGCGCCCACATTCCCTCACCCCGTTCATTCCCTGTGGCTTTGTCATTTCGACCAACGGGAGAAATCTCCTGAAATACAGGCGTTTGCAAAAGCATGTCATTGATACCGCAGGGAGAAATCTATTCCATAATGTCCCCGCAATGGCGGGATTTCCCCGAAGTGTCGGGGCAGGCAGCTTCGCTCAACATCTCCTCATTATACCCAAAAATTTTGGGTAAGATATCGGAATGATAAGTCTTTAATTATTTGAGTGGTGGTGGTGGTGGTGAAGAATCTGTTAATTTTACACGAACAGTAGTGATTTTCTATTTGTCTTTGTACTTGAGCAACATAGCTTCCACCGATTTTAATTCGTTGTCGTTTACTTTGCTTACGCTGCCCCCAAAAACCCCTCTTTTTCCACCGGTAGATGCGCCTCCCGATGCTTCTGAATATCCGGTGGAGCGAATTGACACATCCGAAAATAAAACTGCATCAGCACCATTTTGACTTGCAAGGTTCATTACCTTGTTTTGAATGTACTTTAGTTTTTTGTTGTAGGGAACTTCGGCTGTAACTTTACCCATCACCTCGTAATCGCGGGGTACATCCTGATCGCGCATAAAAATTTCCGGGTTTGTGGTGGCCGGGTAAGATTTTCCAAGGTAATCGAAACTTGATTTGCTGCATGATGCCAAGGTTATGGAAATAATCCCAAGCATCAGTAAATGGTTAAAAATCTTTTTCATTTAATTAATTTTTATTGATTATTATTCGACAACAAATTTAATACTTTCCCTGTATTTATCTGAACTTACAATGGCAAAATAAATACCGGGATTCAGATCAACAGCAGCATTCCAATTAAGTTCATTGGTTCCGGCATTTAAATTATTTCCTTCAATATTCGCCACGTTTTTTCCCATGGCATCAAATACCTCAACAACAACATTTCCCGGATTATCCATGAAAATGATAAAGTTCATTTCGCCATTGGTCGGGTTGGGGTAAGCACCAATCATTGATTTGTTGCCGGCAAATAATTCATCCACCGATGTATTATTCAACCACTCCGGTTTTTCGATGTGTTGGGTTGAATACAGGCGATACTCAGCATGTTGAAGATTAACAAGCTGTGTAGTACTTGTTACATCAAGTTGTGTTTGTGTAAAAAATTCGTACCATATTCCAACATTTGGCCAGTCGGGGGCATGATCCTGGGAAACCACATCAAAATTCCCAACCACAACCACTTTCATATCTGCGCCCCTTAGTGTAATAGATTTAGTAGCATTATGCAAATCAATACTATAATCAGTGGTTTTAAAAACATCGTAAGAAGTTTTCAGTCCAATCAGGGCAGCATTAACATGGTAAAGATATTTGCGGTTTAGGTCATCCATATAATCCCACCTTGGGGGTTTAGCGGTAAGCCGGTCATTTTCCTCACCCGATGGCCAGTTGATGGAATAATCAAAACCGCGCTCCTGGAATTGCCAAATCATTTTTGGGCCGGGAATAGTGTAAAAAAATGCGGCTGCCAGTGCCTGGCGCTCAAGTGCAGTGGTAGTATCGGTAATATCGTAATTGCCGGAGCTGTTGCCCCAGGAAACATTCTTGTGCATCATGCGCTCTTCATCGTGGCTTTCCATAAAACACATGGCATGAGGCACACTCCAGCCCCTCTCCTGGTACGACATCCACGAAAAATCCGATTTCCCATCTTCATTATAACCCATCGTTCCTTCATTGTAACTGTATCCCATATTCGACCAGGGCATACAGCCATACTCGGCCAAAACTTTTTCCTCGCTATTATCGCACCAATGTTCGAGAATTACATAAGCATCAGGGTTTACTTCCCACATGGCATCGGCTATACGCTTTATTGTTTCGATGCGGGCAGCATTGTAACTTCCACCCGTGCTGCTGTTGGTAAAACCGGCGGTATAATCAAAACGGATACCATCGAGATTATATTCATCGAGCCAGTATTGCGAAACCCTGTCAGCAAAATCTTTCGTGGCGGAGCTTTGGTAATTAAAATCGTTGCCCCAGCAGTAGGGTTCGTGTGGGCACTCTGCATTAAACCAGGGATTATTGGCGGCAGGACGGCTATTGGCCTCATCCCAATACATGCGGGCAAAAACATTTTGGCCGTAGGCATGGTTTAAAACCATGTCGGTAATTACCGCAATTCCTTCGGCGTGGCAGGCATCAACAAAGGCTTTAACATCGTCTTTGGTACCATAATATTTGTCGGGAGCAAAATAAAATGATGGGTTGTAACCCCAGCTCAGGTTTCCCTCAAACTCGCTGAATGGCATTACTTCGATGGCATTCACCCCAAGCTTTTTAAAATATGACAAAGTATCTTTCAATACTTTAAAATTTTGAGCGGCAATAAAATCGCGCAACAGCATTTCATACACCACCAAATCGGTAGGTTCAGGAGCGTCAAAATTGGCTACTTGCCAGGAATATTCATCCTGATTTGTTTGCAGAACCGAAACAATATGGTCGGTTTTATTTTCGGGATAAGGCTTTAAATTGGGGTAGGTTGATTCGGGAATATAGTGATCGTTCCATTTGTCCAGAATTTTATCGGTATAGGCATCGGCAACCCGAAGCTCCTCATCAATCAAATATTGAAAAGCATATTCTTCGCCGGGGTTTAAATTTTGAATGGTAAGCCAGTACCGTGTTTCAAAATCATTGTTGTCGACCATATTTCTTTTCAACCTGTATTCAGTGCCCACCTGCCAATCGTTGAAATCGCCAATGGCATAAACGCTGGATTTATAAGGAGCATGCAGCACCAGGGTAACGGTTTCTGCATCAATGTAATTAATACCATCAACAACACCTGCGGGCAGGTCTTCGACAATACCCTGGCCACGCACATAAAAATAAATCGAATCGGCCACCATATTTTGGTCATCTTCGGCCACCACTTTTATCCAATGTTTTGAATCAGGATCGGAGGAGGCTGTAATATTTTCATTGATTGAATTTCCGCTTGTACTGGTAATAAGCGCATCATCCACATAAAGATAAAACATGTCGGAGAGGGTAGATTCGGCAGTGATGTTTATGGTTTGCCCGGGATCAACAAAATAGGGAGAAATGTCGGGACTGGTAAGTATTACATTGAGGCCAAGCTCAAAAATCCCTATAAAAATATCGGGAGAGGTTTGCTGGTAATCTGGCCCATCAGCGCTGCGGAAAACAATACAAATCTCAGTAATGTCATCGCCTGCTGCGGCATTGTAAAAATTCCTGATTGTTGGTGTAATGTCAAGTTGATATTGGTCTGTTCCGGTTCTTGTTACAAGTGGCTGAACGCTGTTTTCTCCCCAATCTCCAATTACATTCGACCATCGTGTGCCATTAATTGTAAGGCCGGTATGTGCATACACATCACCATCATATCCTGCGAGACCTGTCATGCTGGCATCAAGATAAATTGTTACGGCTTGGTCGGCGGTAGGAACTCCGGGATCGGTTGTTACCTGTGCTGATAAAAATACAGGAATTGAAAGCAGTAAAAAGCAGATTGAAATAATAAAGTTTCTCATAATTAGCCTATTTTAATATTATCGTTTGAAAATCAATGTGTAAAAGTAAAAAATAAAACACAAGCGCTACCCTGTATGTTTACCATTATAGAAAGGTTGCCCCCAAATGCCATTATTTCAAATACTTAACAAATAATAATCAAAAAGCAATATAGACTACAACCTGGATTTTAAACTTGCAATGGAAAGTAAAACGCCTAAAACTATCCCCAATAAAGCGGCAAATAATATCCGGTATTCCGAAGGCAAAAGGAAAGTTATGGTGTGGGCAGGGTACCAAAACAATGGAATGGTCTTTTTAAAAACAAAATCCCATTGCACTTTCCAGTTCATGCTTGGGATGATTTTGTTAAACTGGATTGGCCGAAAAAACCCCGACAAAGTCCCCCCGTTTTCGATAATGTGGATATCGGTAATTTTATGGATAGTCATAAAAACAGGTGCAAAAAATGTGTTCATCGTTACACTAACCGTAAATGCCGTTAATAGTTGCAGCCATGAAAATGTGGTGAAAAAATTCTGGTTTAAAATGTCGGAAGGATTGGCCGTTGGGAACTCAATTCCCAAAACTGCCAATACATTCGGGGCACCGCTTGCAAAAATGATGAAGGCAATTTTAATACCAACGCCGAGGAATCCCCAAACGATGGCGCGGGGCAGAATCCCGAAACCCGGTTCATTGTATTTTCCCTTCCTTACGCGCAAACCAATTACTTCGCCCAGCGTGGAAAGGAGGGCGAATTTGATAAAACTGATTATAAAAGGATGATCGTGGTTAAAAGTTTTGTAGAAACCATACACGCTGCCAGAGGCAAAAAACGGCAAAAAGAATAGCAATACACAAAGGATAAATACAATATCTTGTTTCTTCATATCATAGCAATTTGGAGCTACAAACTTATGTTTTAATTTAATTGTTGACAGGATTTTTTCATCGGCCTAAAATCAAATCTGATAATTGTCGTTTACCCTTTCAGGTAAAAATTGAATAAGTAAGATGATTTTAAAAATACTTCAGATAAAAAAAACTTTCGCAATTCTTTTTTTAATCATTGCAGCTTCGGTGTTTTTTAGCTCATGCGAGAAAGAGGATACCGGCGACTTTGTAAAACAAGCAGAAATTACATCCATGAGTCTCGAACTCGACCTTGAAACTATCAGGTTATCGATGCTTTTTCATAAAGCCATTCACGATACTGCCTTGATGAACCACGATACGGCCTTTATCGATAGTGCTTTTGTTACACTCAGCACCAACAGCCTGACCAACCAAAAAACTTTTACTTATGATTATGGTGATGGCCAGGTATGCCCGGATTGGAATACCCGCTCAGGCAAAATTATTGCAAACTACATGCATAATCCTTCAAATGGAAAATTCATCTTAAACGCTGATTTTAATGCCTACAAATTTGAAAGCTTCGTGATGGATGGCGAGCTTTCAATGTCTGATTCAGTGGAAAGCAATGTTGCAGGTATCCAATTTGCCTGCACCGCCAATTTCCAAAGTTACGATGCCAACGGAGTTAATTTTCTACAAAACAGCAATAAGATTTTTACATGGACAAAAGGCTTTGACAAACCATATAATTGGGAGGGGCATGAATTTTTGGCTTCGGGAAGCGCCAATGCAAATTATAAAAAAAGTGAAGAAGCTATGGTTGCAGAAGCTGAACTTCACACAACAATTATCGAAGATTGGGCAGTCAGGCTTTCGTGTGGAAAGATAATAAACACGGGCACTTTAGAAGTACAATTTATAAATGATGGTACTTCCGAATTGCTTACCGGTGCGTTTATTGATGCCGATATTGATGGTTGCAGCGATAAAGTTATTTTAAAAAATAGTGCTAATTTCGGATATCCTTTTTATTTTTGAGAAATCTTACGCATTAGATTTTTCAAAAACCATTAGGATATGAAACATTTTTACACCATTCAGCAAGGCTTTAGGCCAAATTTCAAAATCGTATTTTTACTACTCCTTGGCACTGTATTTATTTATAGCTCCTGCGATAAATTTAAAGATGATTTTGATTTCAACAAACTTGTAAAACCCTCATGGAATCCTGAGTTTGCAGTACCCCTGGTAAATTCCACGCTGTTTATTGCCGATTTCATGAAAGATTCGAGCAACCTGAATATCGTAACAAACCCCGATCAAAGCCTCAGTTTTATCTATTCGGGCGATAGTATTTTTTCGGCAACAGCCGGAACCTTTATGAGGCTTCCCGACCAGGAATTCGATTTTACCGAAATGATTGATGTGCCACCACTACTACCCGGCATATTTGATACCATTAATTTTTATAAACAATACCAATTTATTACCGACACCAACAACCAGCGTGTTGACAGTATTTTTGTGCGCGATGGCTTGTTGTATATCAGCGGACAAACAAACCTTAACAGGGATAAAGCGAAACTTGTACTCACATTTCCTGATATTATACACATCCAAAACAAAACCCCGCTCTCAATAATATCAGTACTTGACAACCCGGGAGGCCAGCAGCCCTTGGTTTATTTTGACACAGCTTACCAGCTTGATGAGTATAAAATAATATTTGGCCAACCCACCGATACTGCCAATAATTTGATTTCTTTCGATTTTAATTTCATCATTGAGGGTGACGAAAACCCCGACCTGTCGCCCTATGATTTTTCGTTAAGCGGAAATATAACAGCACTTGAATTTGAAAGTGCGTTTGGCTATTTTGGGCAATACACGCTTGATTTTGCCGACTCGTTGGAAATAGGACTTTTTAATGATGCTATTACCGGTGGGGTGGCCATTGGCGAAGGTTCGGTTAATCTCATCTTCAACCTGCACAATTCAATTGGCACACCTGTAACATTTATGGCCGAAACACTTGCGGCAACTTCAGAGTTTACCGCGCCTTACCACGTTAACATTGAACTTTTCGGGCCGGGGCAGCCCAATATTTTCGACATCAATTCGCCACCAGTTACCAAAATGGGCGACTATGCCCACACGAACCTCGATTTTACCGAAGCAAACTTTGCCGAGGCATTTAACATCTCGCCAAACTGGCTTCATTACGATTTGAAAGGCGTAACCAATTTTGGTAATGATTCTACCGAACAAAATTTCCTACTCAACGAAAGCAGGGTAATTGTGGATGTTGACCTTGAATTTCAACTTTTTGGATCGCTCGCCAACCTTACCATTCAGGATACGGTGGAACTGGACTTTAATGAAAATCCAAATGAGGTTGATTACCTGCTGTTCAGAATGAACTTGACCAATGGATTCCCAATACGTGTAGCAGTACAGGCCTATTTCGCCGACCAAAATTACCAGGTTCTCGACTCCTTAATCGATCTTGACGACAACAGGCTGTTGCTGGGAGCACCTACCACCGGGGCACCTGAATACCGCGTAACGGAATCAAGAAATCAAATAACAGATATTTTAATCGACAACAAGCGGATCGATAATATTGTAAAAGCAAAGTACCTCTTGTTCCAAACCAAACTTTCGACTACACAGCAGGAGCTGATTAAAATTTACGATGACTACAATATGACCATTAAGCTTGGTATCGTTACCGGGTTAAACTTTGAAAAAAATAATTAGGAGGACCGGGAGATGAAGAAAACAAACAAATACATATTTGCCTTAGCAATTGCATTGGCACTTTTCTTTTTTACGAATATAAATACAGCCACGGCGCAATTCGACAGATCACTCACATTTTTACCTGTTGTTCCACAAGGCCGAAATGTTAACCCTGCATTTATTCCCGATCATAAGTTTTATATCGGGGTACCTTTTCTTTCGTCGGTAAAAACAGGGTTCGAGAACTCTATAAATTATGAAGATATCTTCCTAAAAAAAGGCGATTCGCTGATCTTGGACAGAGACCATGTTTTAAGCAACATCGACGATGTAACCCGCGTAAATATTAATCTAATGGAAGAATATTTCACCTTTGGGTTTAAAATCAATAAAAACTATTTCCATTTCAGGGTGGGCGATTTAATAGAAACCAATATTGCTATTGATAAGGATATGATTAAGTTTCTTTTATATGGTAATGGTAGTGATGAATTTTTAGGGACAGATGTGAAAATTGACGACAACCTGATGAATGCCACCTATTACCGCGAGTATGCACTTGGGTATTCACGGCAGATTAATGATAAATTTAGTGCCGGGATCAACCTGAAATACCTCCAGGGCATTGCCAACCTGGCCACTAAAAAAACGGGGATAAGCCTCTACACCAACCCCGATGATTTTTCGCTAACAATTCAAACCGATATCGATATCAACATTTCATCGCCGGGAATTGATAATTCTGATTTAACTCCAGGCGAATTCCTACCCAATGCCAAAAACAAGGGCTTTGCTTTCGACATCGGCGGCCAATATTCAATAAATGAAAGTTCCCAGGTGTTTGCCAGCATGTTGAATATTGGATCGATAAAATGGACTGAAGGCCTTAAAAACTTTAAAACAGAAAACCCCGGTTCAACTTTTACTTACGATGGATTTGATATCCAGGAGTATTTCGAGGATAATAAATTTGACAACGACAAGATCGACAATGTGCTGGATTCGATAGTAGATGAGATTGGAATAAATGAAACTTCTGTGGCCTATTCAACCAAACTTGCGCCCATGCTAAATATTGGAGGGCATTACAATCTTACCGAAAAAGACCAATTTGGCATTTTATTGAGAAACCAATTCCTGGAAACATATAACTGGACAACCGTTTCGGTGGGATATACCCGAACACTTGGCCGTGGCATAAATCTTATGCTTTCAAACTCATTTTTTAGCGAAAGCTATTTAAACCCGGGGATTGGCTTTGCCGCGAGTATTGGCCCCGTTCAACTGTACCTTGTTAACGAAAACATTATTGCCCCGTTTATGCTTAACAACAGCAATGTTTTTCTTGTAAGGTTTGGCATCAATTTGATATTTAGAGAAAAAAACAAAAACGTTGAAGAAATTGAAATCAGCGAATAATGGAATATTGTTAATAGATTTCTCACCGCCGGTTGGCGGCTACCAATAACATATTCGCTTAATACTCAGAAACTATAGCTAATAAATAGACATCTTCCCGCACGCGCAGGACTTCGCTCTACCAATGGCAAGTTTTTACAAATGTTAATATCTCAGGAGACCAGCCTTGCCCGCTTCGCTGTAGCTTTTGTGAAGCGCGCCGGCAGGCAGGTTTCTCCCGGTAAAACTCCCCCGAAGGGTCGGGGCAGGCTACTTCGTGTTTTGGAACCAATGACATGCTTTGGTTAGAAACAGATTCTTAGGAGATTCCTCACTGCGTTCGGAATGACACCGCCGGAGCGGGTGGAGGGGTGAGGGAATGTGGGCGCTTCGCGCCCACATTCCCTCACCCCATTCATAAACCAGGGGCTTTGTCATTTCGAGTTCCAAGCCCCCGAAAAAGTGGCCTCAAAGTGTGATGACAAAGGAGTAGATTTCTCCCGTTGGTCGAAATGACACTGTCCGCGGGCTGAATGGGGGAGGTGAATCGGGCGCGAAGCGCCCGATTCACCTCCCCCTCTTCCCGCTCCAATGGGGTCATTTCGACCAACGGGAGAAATCTCCTAATACGGATATTCGAAAAATTATGTCATTAGTAGAGCGTAGTCCCGCACGTGCGGGAAGAAATCTTTTCTTTCATGTACATTGATTTTACATCCACAAAAATAGTAGTGCAACAAAAAAACAGGAGATAACACAAAATGTCAAAGTTTCCTTTGAGCAAGTGCCATCTCCTGTTTATTTTACGATTTAACGCTTTCTATTCTTCGTCGTCGTAGAAAAAGTTGCCCCAGCTTAGGGCAGTCAAAATTTCATCTTCAAAAAAGAAATCCATCATCGCCTCGTCAAACGAAACTCTTCTCTCGTTTTGGTATTCTTCATCTTCAAGATCTTCGTCATCCATATCGATGAATTTGTTTTCTTTCATCAATTTGATGATTTCCTGCTCGCTCATGGCAAAAACATTTTTACCATAAAGCGTGGTTTCAGGATTTCCGGTTTCGACATTTACCAGGAACTTTTCTTTTCCTTCTCCTTCGAAGAATGCCGAAATATCATAATTATCGTAATGATAAATCAGTGTTTCCTCATCATCAAGGTCATCAAGGATTTCCGTTTCATCGGGCTCACCGAGATATTCCTTTACTTGTTCCACTGTCATTCCAAATGCAAGCTCACCAAATCCCTTTAGTGGCTTAACTTCTAATGTTAAAGCTTTCATTGTAAATATACTTGTTTAATTTAATGGTGAATCGGGTTCTTTGGCAAAAACGTTATAAACCATTTTATCCACATAATGTGGGAATAGTTTGTTTAAAAAAACGAGGACTTTTCCCTGGAGCGTTAAAGTAAGCCGGCGTTTGCGCTTATAAACGGCTATAGCAATTTTACGGGCAACCAGCTCGGGCGACATCATTTTCTTTTCATCACGCGGCGATTCGCCTTGTTGAGATCCATCGGCAGCGCGTGCAGTATTGCGGATATTGGATGAAGTAAATCCCGGGCAGGCAATGAGTACGTGCAAGCCGGTTTTTAAATTTTCGGTTCTGATAACATCAAGAATACCATGAATGGCAAATTTTGATGAAGTATAGGCTGTTCTTCCAGGGAGACCTTTGTAACCGGCAATTGAAGAAACGCCTACCAATGAACCACGGGATACAAGCAAATAAGGAAAAGCATACTTTGAGCAGTAAACCGTGCCCCAGAAATTGGTGTCCATTAGCTCTTTGATTACCTTGAGCTGAACATCTTTGAATAGCGCACGCATCGAAATACCGGCATTATTTATCAAGATATCAATTTTACCATGTTTGTCAAGGGCTGCATCTATTAGGTTTTTGCATTGTGTTTCGCTGGTAACATCAACCTGGACGGGGAGGATATCAAAACCTGATTTTGCCAAATCGCTTTGTATTTCCTTAAGTTTATCGAAAGACCGGGCACCTGCTACAACTTTTCCACCAAGACGGGCGAATTCGTAAAGAAGTGCTCTCCCAATTCCTGAGGATGCGCCTGTAATAATCACTACCTTATCTTTAAAATCCATCTTTCGTTTAAAAACTTCGCAATACTACTTTAATTTTAGATAATCAGAACAAATATAAACCAATATTTGGTGAACTTTTCCTTACAACAATTTAACTTCATAAAGTTCTATAAAATAAAGCAAGTTGGCTCAACAAAAATTTGCTTATCTATTTTACTAAATTATCTGCTTTTTTTTGCGCATCAGCAATTATCTTGTTTGCCTTTGCATCAGCATCAGCTAATATTTTGTCGGCTTTCTTTTTGGCCTCAGCTTTATTCTTTTCCAGTTCTTTTCTGGCATCTCCCTCAAGTTTCTTCTTTTGCTTGTCCAGCTCCCCTTGGGCTTTCTTTTTCAGGTCGTCCATCATATTTTTACCGGAACCTTCGCCAGGTAGAACTTTTACCTGCGGATCGCTTACCGTACCAACAATACTTGCTTTTACATTTACAGTTTCACCCAGGCTAAAATTCGTCCCCGATTTATTGGCTTCATTCACCAAATTACCCAAAATGGCATTGGCCTGCCCGACAAACTTATTTCTTGGAATGGTCATTACCATGTCGTAGCCAATGGTTTGATCGAATGAGGTCCATCCGCCGATATTTGCTTTCATATCCTGGTAATTGATATCAAAAGGTTTTACATGCAATTTTCCATTGATAAACCCGAAAGATACCTTTACCGGAGAGAGTAGCAATCGTTTAAGGTCGGGCATTTTGAGCAGATCAGCAATTTTATTTAATGAGTTTACATTTTCGATGGTTAAACTCGTAGTTTGAAGGTTTCCACCGCCATTCACCGAACTGTAAACAGGCATTAAATCATTATCCAGCATTGTATTTATGCTAAATTGTGTCGAAAATTTGCCATCAGTTTTTTCTGCAATAGGGGCAAATTTCTCAAAAGCGCCAAAGGTGCTGTAAGCAGTTTTGAAATTAATATTCTGAAAGGCAAAATCCATATCGGCATAAGGCATCGCGGGATCGTTGGCATCAAATTTTCCTGACAGGGTAAGACTGCCATCAATAACGCCCATTTTTAATTTTTCGAGGCTAACTACGCTATTTTTCACCGTAAGCCTTCCGCTAATATTATTGAGCTCTATGTTATCGTACAATACCTTTTTGTAATCGGCAGTAAAGGTGAAATCAATATTTCCAGGTATTTCGATTGCTCTGCCCGAAGTTGTATCAGTTGGTACAATTTGGGGAATCACCTGAGTTAATGTGTCGGCTGTTTCTTCTGTTTCTTCTGTTTCAGGCATCAAATCGCCAATGTTAAAATAGGGAGAAGTGGTTTCAAGATTCCCGACAAGTATTCCATCAGCCAGCAGGTATGGTAAAAAATTCTCTATCCGGCCTTTAGCCGAAAAATCATTTTGGCCAAAATTGATATTAAAGTTTACCAGATCGAGGTATTCGGGCGAAAAATTAAGCTGTGCTTTTTTAATATCCAACTGTTGAGGGATGAAGGATGAAGTGTATTTAAGATTCTCAATCAAAATCGATCCCAGGAATTTAAAATCATCGTATTGCTCTTTTTCCAATGCCGACATTTCGCCTTCAAAAGAAACATTGGATGTAATCTTTCCTGAAAGGTCGTCACCTGCCCCCAAAGGATAAAAGTCTTTCACTTTTGCAAGATCAATTACCCCGTTAATTTCGCCTTTTAGCGCCAGATTGGTCATTGGCTTTCGCACGGCAAGCAAAGCAGCCACATTGTTTCCGGCCATGGTTAAATTGAATTTAGGAACATCAACCGTAAGCTTGTCAAAATCACCACCGGGATAGGCAATTCTTGCATCCATATTTACATTTTCAACAGCTTTAGGCAAATCAGGATATTGGAAATAGCCATCCTGTATCAATAAATTAAACGCGAAGGCCGGGTAGGAAACATCATTGTAAATCCCCTTTACATTACCCGTTAATGCCAGGGTTCCTGAGGTTTTAAGCCCATCAAAATCTTTTGAATAAATTGCCGGAATTAGCGACAGGAAATTTTTAAATTCCGATTTAACTGTTGAGTAAGTTATCATGGTGTTAATATCTCCGTTTACCTGCATCCCAACCGAACCATCAAACCCGATAAACAAATTATTCAGCCTGAGTTCATTATTTTTGAGCGTGTAAATTTTATTCATTAGGTCGGCATCAATATCTGCATCAAGCCCGGCATTTATTTTATCAAAATATTTTACACCATCGTAAACAACAGTAAAAGCATTTATTATAGTATGCGTTTTCAGGGTAGTAAAATCGAGCGTAAAATCACCGCTAAGGCTATGATCAACCCCATCGAGCAAAGCATAAGTCATGAGGCTTTTATCATCGTAAACAATCCTTGCATTACTAATTACAACACTGCGAAGTTTGATCAAAACGGGTGATTCGGAATCGCCGGATTCAACTTGCCCGGTTTCCTCTCCTTCCGGAGATTCGATGGTAACATCCCAATTTGCTGTACCATCTTCGCTAACCAAGGCATTGATTACCGCTTGATCGATGCTTATTTTTTTAAGTTCATAAGCCTCACCCCTAAATACACTCACCAGGTCGAGGGTAAGGTTTAAGCTTGGAATATACGCCAGTGTATCTCCCTGGAAAGGAGCTTTGTTTATTACCGAAAGCCGCCGCAATTGAAAATCGAAATTTGGAAAGCTCCGAAAAAGAGAAAGATCGAAACTTTCAAAATCCACTTTGACATTCACATTTTTATTAATTTCTTCTTTTACTACCCCCACAATCTGATCGCGAAAAAAATAGGGTATTGCAAGCATTGCAACAAATATAATCAGAAGCAGGACACTTAGAATTTTAAATAAGAGTTTCATTTTCTTGATTTTTTACCTGAATTTACAATATACTTCATTGCGCAAATAATGATCGGCAATTACAAAGGCTGCCATGGCCTCGACCACCGGAACCGCGCGAGGGACAACACATGGATCGTGGCGTCCAGTTACTGAAAGATTAACCGATTTCCCGGTTTTATCAACACTTTTTTGGGTTTTTGAAATGGAAGCAGGGCCTTTAAATGCCACCCTAAAAACGATGTCGGCGCCATTGGAGATACCACCCTGTATGCCTCCCGAATTATTGGTTTTGGTTTTTACCCCGCCATTTTCAACAATAAAACTATCGTTTTGCTGCGACCCATGCTTTTGCACACCTTGAAATCCTGAGCCAATTTCGAAGCCCTTTGAAGCATTAATCCCCATCATTGCATTGGCAAGGGCGGCAGATAATTTCCCATACACAGGTTCGCCAAGGCCTACCGGAACACCCGAGATCACGCACTCAACAACTCCGCCAATGGAGTCACCTTCGGCGACAAGTTTTTCGAGCTTTAATTCAATTTGTCGGGCAGTATTTTGGTGGGGACATCTCACGGGATTTGATTCGATCAATTCGGGTGATAAATTTGTAAAAGCATCGGGCATCATAATTTCGCCCACACTTTTTGTAAAAGCCAAAACATGAATTCCGGCATTTTTTAACAACAATTTCGCAAAAGCTCCGCAGGCAACTCTTACCAGGGTTTCGCGTGCCGAAGAGCGTCCACCTCCCCTATAATCGGCAATTCCATATTTTTTATGATAGGTAAAATCGGCATGTGAGGGCCTGTAAACATTGGCAATATTTCCATAATCTTTTGATCGCTGGTCTTTATTCCTAACAATAAAAGCAATGGGAGTACCAGTGGACTTGCCTTCGAAAATACCTGATAGCAATTCAATAGAATCGCTTTCATTTCTTGGGGTAACGATGGCACTCTGGCCTGGCTTGCGGCGATTAAGCTGGTGCTGAATAAAATCTAAATCGATGGAAATGCCCGGGGGAAAGCCATCAATAACACCACCCATTGCAGCGCCATGCGATTCGCCAAAACTTGTAAATTTCAATAATTCGCCAAAACTATTTGATGCCATATTATTTCTTAACTTTTAAGGAGTAAAAAAAATTCATTTTATGCTAATCAATTCAAATTAACAGAAAAATAAGGGAGCTATGGTGTTATAAAAGGTTAATTTTGATAGCGGTTCAGTGATGTGGCGTTGGGCATTTCACTGCACTTCAATTTCATGCCCTTGATGTGTTTATTAAAGGTGCTAAGGTTAAAATTAGATAGCGACTGCCCAAAAAAACAATTAACAATTTGCTGGTAACCGGGCTTTCATTCTTTTGTTTCGATTGTTTTCGTTATAATTTGTTTAATATTTCCACTTATTTACCAATGCCACCAGCGAAAGCATTACAGGCACTTCAACCAACACGCCAACTACCGTAACCAATGCCGCCGGAGATTGCAAGCCAAACAATGCGATGGCAACAGGTATATTTACCCTGAATACTTCCAACTTGCTCAAAATCGCTACACTGTTGCCAGTGCATAAAATTAGGATTTTCATATTCTCGGTTTTCAATAGTTTTACTCGATTAGTATTTTTTTAGTAACTATCGTTTCATCGTGCCAAAATTGGATAATGAATATTCCACTTCCACAAGCTGAAATATCTATAAAATTTTTATTGCCGATGCTCCCGGCTTTTACAAGATTTCCGATGGAATTATAGACTTTGTATTTTAATTCTTTTGCAGGGATGTCTTTAAAATCGATTAACACCCGGCCATCCGAAGGATTTGGAAACACACTAATGCAGTCCGGATTTAGATGGTGCTGCGCAATCCCACTTGAGTTGCAAGTATCCGGCTGAATGTCGTGGGCATTAAAAACAGAATCAATCCCAGCCAGGTTTATGGGATCAATTTTGGCAACGAGCGTAAGGTTTGGGTGGATCAAAAGCAGTTGCGGCCAAAACTGTATCTGCCAATCGTAATATACTGCTTCACCACCGCCTTCAATTCCGCTTACTGCCGGGTACAATCCTCCATATTGTTGCTCAAAAGCTGCCACTGCCGCATCATTATTCAACATATTTATGGCTAAGATGATGACATCGCTTTGATTGCACCCGTAGTTTGTAAATGTTTGATTAAAAACAGGACCCAATGCGATGCAGGGCACGCAGTCAACTCCAAAAAAATCGATACACACATATTTGTTTTCCTCCAGGTACGAATACAGATTGTGTGTTTGGCCACTAATATCGGTAAGCGTAAAATCAGGAACAGTATCGTATAATGGCGGCTGGGCAGCAACACAAACAACGAAAATGGAAAATGAAAGCACAAAAATTAACCTTTTCATAATTTTATAATTTAGAAAATTTACCCGAATTTTTAATTGTGGCTCCTGAGGAGATTGTGTATAAATACATTCCTGTTTTTAAGTCGCTGACATCAATTTGCAAAGGAGTTTCAAAATTAGTGACTTCCAGGTGCTTTACCAAATTTCCTGAAGAGTTAAAAATATGAACAGCATATTTCGTGAAACCATTTTCATAACGATCAAAATAAAGTAGCTTGTTTACAGGATTGGGGTAGGCTTTCGAAAATCCACGCTTTGCAACATCACCTTCAAACACAGCGCTGGAATGATCCATGTAATATTCAACCACAACCGTGGCCGAATCGCTGTTGTCGAGAT
>Ga0208900_1000854_pt1 | contig 17775 bp, 5 predicted proteins | sample AntAceMetag02UKK_FD_184763 | JGI IMG/M metagenome (GOLD analysis project Ga0208900, IMG submission 184763) | Saline lake microbial communities from Ace Lake, Antarctica - Antarctic Ace Lake Metagenome 02UKK (SPAdes) (version 2) | ecosystem: Environmental > Aquatic > Non-marine Saline and Alkaline... | reverse complement strand
TCAAGGGCATAATCGCCAGAGGCTCCTAAATATCCCCAAATAAGGACATAGTAGGTTCCTGGTGCAGCCCAGCTAACGTGTGTTAACGAATTTAATGAGGGCTTACCCTCACCACAAGTATAACTATCATCGTTGTATGCAATAGCTCCTGCATAATCATACCAATCTGGGAATACTCCGTTCCAATCACCACAACTTTCGTAAACAGCTACTTTGGTATCGAACAATGTATCTGAACCGCAAAGCGAAACAAAGAAGTCCTGTGTTTCGGGATTTTCAACCGAGTACCAAACAAAGTCGCCGGTATAGGTGGTTGAATCAATTACGGTAGGATCGTCCACAACTGCATATTCAAAGGCTACTTCGCACTTGTCGCCATCGCCCCAAGGCGTTCCACAAGCCAGCTCTGAGTGAGCTGATGGCGGAATAGATTCGTAGTTTTGGGTAACTGTGTAGCAATATTCCACATTCGAATCAAGTCCATCATCAACATATACATCACCAACTTCTTCGGCAATCAAATCCCCATCACGGTAAATGTTGAAGGTAGTTTCGAATGGAGCCCATGGGCTAACCGAAGTTGTTCCATCCACAAAGTGTGGTACAGAGCCGTAAGCATCGCCGGCAATCATCCAATCCATTAGCATTTCTCCTGTAAAACCAGGATCAATGGTGACATTCACTGTAAAGTAAGCATCGCCATTTTGGTCACCCCAGCCTGATCCACCATTAATATCCCCCCAGGTAACCTGTACTCCGGGGCCGGTCTCAAAATTATACGGTAAGTTGCCACAGTCCGATGCTGAATTCACAGTAACGCCAACTGGGAAAGTTATAGCGACACCGTCAAGATATTCATAATCCGGCGAATAATGAGACAGATAGAATTCCAGATCCATGGTAGTGCCTGCAAGATATTCAGGTGTTTCACATTCAATATAAGAGTCTTCTATATTATCTAAACCACCATCAGGTTCATCAGGAATGGGTGTAATGGTCAATTCATTGGAATATAGGCCGGCTTCAACAGCAACGCTTGGCTGGAAGATCTCAATAGCTACAGGAATAACAACTTCAGGAGTATTGAGGTCGTTGCTGAAGATATGGAGCTCATCAGTGTAGTAACCTGCAACAAGCCCTGCTGAATTGAAGCTTACCTCAATATCCACAGATCCGCCAGGAGCAATCATTCCGGTTGAAGGATTTGTCGAAACCAGTTCGTAAACAGGTGCTTCGTATCCAGGGAAGCCAAGTACAGTTACTTCATTATAATAGAAGCCTGGCCCAATCAGGGTAGTTGAACCTGAAGCGAGGTTCACCGATCTAAGCTCGAAGTAAAAATTAGAATTATTGAAGGCTGCCAAATACACTGTATTGGTAATGGGATCCCAGGACATGCTTTGTCCATAATTCGCATCAAAGCCCGTTGGCCCAACTGATACTCCCGCACCTGATGTTTTATCAATAGACCATATTTCATCAAATCCCAGGTCGTGGCCCCACATATTTCCTTCTCCGTCAACCGCTATTGCAATCATTAGTCCGCCTGTATTTCCAATGTTACCAACAAAGGTTTCTTGTCCTGTTGTGATATCAATGGTATATAAATCACTAGTTAGCCCGTTGTAAAATACACCATATAGGACACCTGTTGTTTTGTCGCAAGCAAAGTCATTATATGATAGATTAATTGGCCCTATTTCAGTATAAACACCAGTTGCAACATCAACTGTTCCAAAACTAAAAACAGGATCGTTTATATGGTTTACAATATATAATTTGGAGTCGTCTCCGGTAACGAAATCCCCTGCGTATGCAGCCCATGGTGCTGGAGACACTATTGAATTAAAGGTGTATGGATCATCCGTATCGAATGTTACATAGTTAGCATTTATTGCTTCATATGCCCATGCAGTGCTACCTTTAGCATCAATATTATATGATGTTGGCTTGAAATTAGGATTTTCGGGAATTGGAGCTAATGCTGCAGATACAGGATCTGTACCTTTAACATAGGCAGTAGGTTCTGCCTGAGACCCCTTTTCACCGCCTTCTTCCGGATCGATTTCAAATTCGAGCCATAATGACCCGCCAGTAGTGTTGGTAATGGTCATGGTACGGGTAACGATCATATCCGGGTTCATCACTTCGTAGAACGAAAGTGGTTCAACCTCGATAACTGGTGGCAGATTAGGTGTAGCACACATGGTATTGGAGGGCTCTGATTCAACTTGTTCTTTGCCATCAATAATCTGTGTAATGTAGTAACAATACTCTATTTCATTCACCACTTCCAGATCAACATGGTAGAATCCCATCACAGTAGTGAGGTATTCAAATTCGGCAGAAGGCTTAGTAGGATCACCACCACTTCTGTAAATATTGAACTCGTAGGTTGCCAGGTCGGCACTACCAGACACTTCGTGTATCGGGCCACCAAACATATCGCCATAAATAGTATATGGAATTTCAATTAACCCAAAGAAATCCTCGGCAATAGTAACATTCACTACAAAATCGCCTGAGGAATATAGACTACCAAATCCGCAGTTGCCGGATGGGATACCCCAGGTACACGTGGCACCCTCACCGGTTTCGCCATTATAGTCCAGGTAAGATGATCCAACGATACCATCAAGATCGGTTGCTGAATTAACAGTTACCCCATCAGGGAAGTCGAGGAAGAAACCGCAAATAAATTCGAAGTCCCCACTATTGTAAAGGAATGAGAAATCGAGATCGAGGGTTTGCCCCGGCTCGTAAATATCATTATTGAGTGATATGGTAGTTCCGTCAATGTTATCCCCCGGTGCACCGTCGGGCATTTTCTCCCATTCCAGTGTTACCTGACTATCGTTGTATTGTGCATCCAATATAATTGGTGCTACCGGTTCGATATCAAGAGTAACGGTTGTTGTTGCACCACCATTAACAATAATATCTTCATAAGTTATGGGATAGAATCCTTCTTTGCTTAGATCAACATCATAGGTTCCAGGGGGAAGCCCGCTTGCTAAGAAATTACCATCAATATCGCTTTGGAAGGTATCGAAGAAATCATCATTATAAATTTCAACAACTACATCTTCTTCAGGATCGCTACTATTCAAGTTTGAAACAAGGCCATCAATATCACCAGTTTCTACAATTTGGAAATCGTCGATATACCATTCCGCAGCAAAGTTTCCATTGTAATAAAAACCAATAAATACTGGTCCACTGTAAGCTGACAAATCAAATATATTTTGCTGCCAGGTATCTTCAGGGCCAATGGCATCATTTAACAAAACCCAATTGGCACTTGACGGATCATCAAATGCTGTAAGATCAGTAGAAATATAGACCTCCTGAATAGCTGCATAATCAGCCCAATTCACATTTTCAAAATAAATTAGGAAAACATCTCCGCTTACAGTACTTAAATCGATAGGTGGCGATACAAACCATGATTCGTTGGCCATATTGTCATCGTTATGGTAAGCTGAATAGGTGCCAGAATATGCAAGTAAATCAGTTTGTACCCAGGGAGTACCCTCAACCAGGTAATTATTCCAGTATTCAGGAGGAAAATCCCCTTCGAAATCCTGCGCGTAAGGCACATCCAGAGGAGCTACAAAGGTCATTTCGATGGTAACAGGTGTAATGACCTTGGCATCCTCATTAGCGGTTATTTCACCATCAAAATAATAGGTACCCGGAGGATAGTCGCCACTAACACGCAGGGGCTCTCCAAGATCGCCAATGGCGTGTTGCAGTCCATCAACCAGTTCCATGTTTTGCGAATAATCTTTAACATCTCCTGCCACATCGAGGTAAAACATTGGTGACTGACCACTAACAATTAACCACATGAAAGGTTCCCAGGTGCCGGTGCATCCATCAAATACACCTTTTGCTGTCCAATAGGTATAAAATGCAGTTTCATCAGGCAATTGGGTAACGTCAAGAACATACGGATAAGATCCATAATCCAATGGCATACTCGTTTCTACTTCACTAATGTTTATATAGTAAAACTGATTCCAGTCGAGCAGGACCATTTCCCAGCCGTTTGCCAGGTCACCTAAAATCGGAAGCCATTCAGATTGATCAACACTTTGTTCCAGATCAAGCACCGTAAATTCGGGTTCTGAAACTGTATTGAAAGTAATATCGAAGGAGAGATCTGATTTTACAGCAGTATCTCCGGCGGCGGTAAGTACTCCATCAAAAGTGTAAGTTCCCGGAGGATAATCGCCATTGATGCGCGGATAGGTTTCGTTTGAATTGTAAATAATTTCGAAACCATCCTGGATATAATATATCTGACCTTTAAAAGGTCCCTCCATCGCATTCAAAACAATCATTGGCTCATCGCCATTGATGATATCCCAAACAACAATCTGCCATGGGTTCATGTTTAAAGAATCACCATCAACACCTTGTGCTGCCCAGTATTCAAAGAATCCGGTAGGAAGACTAGTCTGGTTAAGATAAAAATTATGATAGCCAAGATCAAGCGGGGTATTGGTTTCGGCATTTTCAAGACGCAGGTAGTGGTATTCCACCCAGTCAATCAAATCCATTTCAAAACCGGTTTCCAAATCACCTTCAACATCAAACCATTCATTCTCATCAATGGAAGAAGTGAGTTCGTAAACAGTAAACGCGGGATCGGGGAAAGTCGGTTTGGGTTCACCTGTAATTTCAAGGGTAAAATCACCATTACTTGATGTACCATAACCATATACGGCCACATAGTAAGTACCTGCCGGCAGGGTTTCCGGGAATGTAGTTCCATATGCCTGTGCAGTACCATCATCAATGAGTGAATTGCCACCAGAGCCACAAGATGTGGGATTGTCATCATTGTAGGCAAAAGCACCATCAGGTTCACCATAAGATGGCCAGCTATCGAAGTCAGAACAATCTTCGAATACTGCAAGTTGGGTATCAAAATCAGAATCACATAGTGAAACAACAACATCTACCTTGTCTTCAGTAGTTGTAAAATAATACCACCAATGCTCTCCGGCTGCTAAAGCCTGGGTGATTGCAGCAGCATTCATGGCCTGTTCAATAGCCAATTCACAAGTTTCACCAGGTTGAGGTGGAATAAGCACCAGGCCAAAGTCCATTGGTGTAATTTCGTCTGCAACAATGATAACAGTAGCATCGGGTGGATTGCTGGGATAATATCCATCGGCACTGGCAGTAACTTCATACTCGCCGGGCTCTAAATCGATTTCATACTCACCATCCACATTTGTATAAACTGCATCTTTTGTGGAAACCGGGGAAATTTCAATCATCGCCCCTTCAATAGGCAGGCCGGTATCGGAATCGGTAACAACACCGCTAAGAACACCCATGTCAGGAATCTCAGTCAATGTCCATTCTAAAACAAAGTCACCACTGGTAGTACTTGACCAATATGGAGCATTGATGAACCACACTGTAACATCTGAACCAGTATTATTTGTGTATATGGTGTGCTGAAAGTCAGTATCTGTACAAGTTAGCTCAATATCTCCTGGGCAGGTACTGCCAGTACGAACAGAATGTTGTGAATCAAAGGTGTTTGATGACTGCCAAATTTCAAATTCATAGCCGTCGGGTACATCATAATAATAAATAACATCAACTTTTCCACTACCATAGCAAAAATCAAAATCATCTGTTGCCCCCTCAATTGTACCAGATAGTGGGCTTACTTCCTGCTCTAAATCCAATGCATCACTACAATTATCGGGTGGAGGTGGTAGCGGCTCAACATATGCTAACATATAATCAAGTGTCCAAGCATTTTCCAATGGATCGCAATTATAATTTGCAAGCGAAACGTAGTAGGTGTCGGTAGTTGGAGCTACCCAATCTATTGATGCAGCGACCCCTGTGCAATGTGGCCCATTATCGTCACCAAAAGCTAATTCGGTAAACCCACTGTCATAAATTCTGATCTTGGTATCTTCAGTAGAGGAACATGCACTAAAGCTGTAGGTGTAATCGGCTGTGGCATCGAAAGACCAGTAAGGAATTATTCCTGCATCACCTGTGGCAGCCTGCCAGGTATCGGTGATGGTAAGTGCTCCCTGGTCAGTGTCTCCACAAGCAGGTGTTTGTGCATTAAGTATCGGGTTAAATAGGAATAACCCTAATACGATTGATAGTAAAATTGTAACTTTTTTCATAAACGTCAAGTTTTAATTAATATTAATTTGAATGAATTTGTAATTTCAAAGTTGAATGAATTTCAATTGGTAAGTGTTGAGAAATTTGGATTGTCGGATTCATGTCATAGGCTAAGCAGATTAAATGAATTATGTTATTTTTAAAAATGAATTTTCAAGTTTAACAAAACCAGTATTTTACACTGAGTGTCCGCCGAAAGTAAGGAAAGAAAAACAAGTATTAAACGTAGTAAAAGTAAGTAGTTATTAGCTGGACGCACACCCTGTAAAGCTCACATTGCTCTATCAACTGACAAGTATAGTAATTTTTACCTTATGAGAAATAAAAAAAGTGAGTTTTTTTTTGAGAAGGAGGGAATGAGGGAAGGAGAGACTGAGAGAGTGAGAGACTGAGAGAGTGAGAGAGTGAGAGACTGAGAGACTGAGAGAGTGAGAGAGTGAGAGAGTGGGAGAGTGAGAGACTGAGAGAGTGGGAGAGTGAGAGACTGAGAGAGTGGGAGAGTGGGAGAATGGGAGACTGAGAGAATGGGAGACTGAGAGAATGATTGAATGAGTGAATGGGAAACTGAGAGACTGAGAGAATGGGAGAATGGGAGAGTGAGAGAATGGGAGATGATTGAATTTGTGAATGGGAGACGGAAAGACGGAGAGACGGAGGGAATGGGAGAATTTTTGAATTTTTGAATGATTGAATTTTTGAATTGGTGATTGGTGAATTGGTGATTGGTGAATGGTGAATGGTGATTGGTGAGTGGTGAGTGGTGTGGAAATGCAGGCCATAAAAAAAAGCCCCGGCATTGGCCGAAGCTTTTTATAAACGTCAGGTTTAATTACTGAATAGCAATTTTTTTAATCATAAGGCCCTTTTCATTGGCAAGCTGAATGAAATACATACCCTGTCCGAGGTGTGATAAATCGAGCGTGGCATTTCCCCCTACCAATGCACGGTGGACAATTTGCCCCTGCGCATTGACAACAGTAATGGATGCATCATCGCTTTGGATGTTGAAGATACCATTGGATGGATTAGGATAAATACTGAACTCAATCTCAGTGTTATTCCCAATACCCAAAATACCTGCTTTCATATCAGTAATCATGGACAGTCCCATTGATTCGAAGACCCCGGTATTGAAGGAAGGGTCAAAAGTGACATCCAAATTAAATTCACCTTCGCCCACACGATAAAGCTTAAACGAAATTGCTTCACCTTCACTTAAGCCAAAATCACTGTTTACCGTCAAATCCCGGCCAAAAACCACGAGGGGCAAATTATTTTTACTATCGCCATATCCAGCCATCCCAACACATACCCCCTGCACATCAAATGCTCCAACAACATCACCTGTTTGTAATTCTTCGGTGGCTGCTGTGCCAATGGAAATGATGTGTGGGTTAGCAGTATTCACAACATCGTTCCAGGGTGTTGAGTTTACAAAAGTTTGAACAACTTGAGGTGGCGATGTGGCCTTTCCTGCAAAATCAAAGCTTGCCCCTTCCGTCAGGAATAGCAAATATCCAATTCCAGGTTCGAGCGTTGTTAGTGTTGCAAGCCCACCCTGGGGCCAGTAAATCAATTGCTCCTGGATATTGTAGGCATAAACCAAAGCCTCTCCGGCCTGATCGAGAACATCAGCAGCAGCCACCGCATCGGGTACCAGGACCGGAAGGAAACTAGCACCAGCCCCAAAGCTTACCGTAGTTTCCGTTGGGAAACCAAACATTTCGAGTACGGTTGCTTCGTTGATTTTAATTTTATACCCTGTGTATGAATTCCAATCGCCTATGGTATTTATACCTGGCCCTGGCCAGAAAATTCCGTTGTAGGAAAGCATGATTTCCATCTGGTCGGCAATATCAGCCATCACCACTTCAAGGGCAGGCTCTTCGGGAATGATATAACTCGAAATCCCCATCCATCCGTCCGTCAATTCAATTTGCTGATCGATGTCGCTGGCAAAGGTGATCCATACCGGAATCTCCTCCGACATCACTTCCATTGGGCCTTCAAGGTAGCCGGTGTATTTATAGGTACCATGCGGATACAGCCCATTCACACGAAGGAAATCAACCAGTGCACCTTCGCTGACAATCCATTGCAGGCCATCAACGAGCATGTAAGCACCAACATCCGTTTCCATTACTTCGATGAAGAAAGTTGGGAAGATACCGTTAATAATCTCCCACATGGTTGGCTGCCAATCACCTGTGCATCCCTCAAATACGCCTTTGTCGGCCCAGAAATCGTAGAATCCGTCAGGAACTGTGGAGGGGTCAAGATAGAATGGGTACATATCGGGCATGATGGGCACTGTTGTAGATGTATTAGGGCCAAGGTCGAGATAATAATAATCGACGGTTTCATCGAGCCTTACCAGGTAACCATTTTCAAAATTGCCCCAGGCAGTTTCCCAATCCACCTTATCGATTGAAGTAATAAGCTCTGCTCCAGCAAATCCTGGTGTAGCATCGTAAAACTCGATCATTACATCAATCTGATTAGAAGATTGCCCTCCCATATCTTCGACAGAGCCATAGTAATCATACATTCCAAATGGATAATCACCGGGCACTTGCAACCAGGTATCGGGTTGCCCAATTAATTTATGCAAGCCGTCAACCAGCATAAACTCCTGTCCTATGCCCTTTGGTTCTATGACGTGGATATAGAATGTAGGCAGATCACCAATGATGATTTGATACATAAAGGGCTCCCAAGTTCCGGGGCATCCATTGTAAACGCCACGGCCTTCCCAATATTCGTAAAAACCATCAGGAACCGTTTGAGGATTAAGATAGAATGGATAATAATCGGGCATCAATTCGGTGTTGGCCATGGTATTGTCGCCAAGGTCAAGGTAATACTCAGGTACCGTTGTAGCCAGGCCAACCCCAAAACCGGTTTCAAGATCGCCATCTGCATCATACCAACCGGCCTGGTCCATAGAAACGATCAATTCGATATCCACAAAAAATGGGTAAGGAGTTGCCTCTTGCGTAAGGGTAAAGGTACCATCAGGATTTTCTGCATCAGGTGCAGTGATTAAGAGAATTGCCTCACGCTCTAGCCCACCGGGATTGGCATCATATGTAACAGTTACAGTTTCATCGCCATTGCCCATTAAAGGATCGGCACTGACCCAGGGATACATATTGTCGATACTCCAGGCAATTTCCTGCAGACCGGCGAAAGAAATATCGAAGGTGGTTGCACCATTGGTATAAGACACAAGAGCTTCATCAGGATCGATGGTCATTTCCGGTGCACCAATCTCGAAGTTTATCCCCTTGGTCTGGTCACCGGTTTGTGCAGTAATGTTCCCCTGGAACAGGCCAACAAGAGGATTTTTTGAGAATGATGCCGGTGTGGTAACGCTTCCCTGAACTGTTACAAATTCGCCTGGGAGAATAGCATCAATATGGTTGGGTGTTAATGTAAAATTAGCATCCGGAACCACATTACCATATTGATCAACCAAATCCGAAGGAAAAAGGTCGATATTTGCCAATGGTGTTTCACCACCAGTTTCCATCACATCAAATGTAAAATCATAGGTTTGATCATATTCAAAAGGATTGAAAGCGATCACTGCCGGATCGAGTTCCATAACAGGAATAGGTGTTGGCGGGACAACAATAATGATATTTAAACCTCCAATAGCATTCACGAAAGCTGTGGCCCCAATTGTAACCAGGTAATTATGGTCATCGAGGATGAAACATTCTTCGTCTGTTAATTCTTCTTGCAAATAGGACTTGAAGCATAATTCAGAAACCTGCGGCTCGATGCAAGTATTTTTAATCTCAGCACTAAAGTTTGCTGATTCTTCCAATTCAATGGTCAACTCATAAAAATCACCTGTTGTAGAAGTCCATTCTGTATTGGGGATGTTCGTGTACCATACACCTCCGGTTTTACCGGCTTCATTTCCCACTTCGTCAAAAATAGTGAACTCCAGGCAATCATCTTTGCTTTTTGTCACATCAGTATCCAGGGACACAACAAAGGTACTCCCTTCAGGTACTGTTTGGGTTTGCAAACACAGCAAGGCGAGGGCTGTCTCCATATTGTAATTAGACCCGGATCCACCCCAGTCATCCCAATAATAATTACCATTCCCATCAGTTTGGTGGTAGCTTTCGATGTTGTTGTACATTGAAATGTACCAATCGTCGTTCACCGTTGGAAATTTAGTTTTATTGCTCAGTGCCATGGCTTTGGCAAAACCATACAGGTAATAATAATATCCACCACCACTATATATTTGATTGCCTCCAATATTTTCACGATTTATTAGCTGAACCAGGCTAAACCCTTGCAAATATGCAAGGAATTCATTCTTAATTGTCGATGCAGCTCCAACACCGTGGTCTGCAGCCAGTACTGAACCCCAAATACCTGCACAGGTCATCCCCTGGGGGCGTGTTCCGCAAGTTTGATAACCAATGCGATAACCTCCACCGGACGCGCACTTGCTATCATTCATATAGTTGTAAATCTTATTCCATATGTCTTTATCGTTTTCATCAACAGCATCAAATGCAAGGTAAACCCACTGGTTAACTGACATATCCCCACCAGAAGTTCCCGTATTCCCGGAAGTATTGTTTCTATCGTAGCGCCAGCTCACCCTTGTCCAGGCATCATTAACATCCTGCATAAAGTAATTTATACCATCGTCAACTGCAGTTTGGATAGTTGATCTCAAGGGATCAGCAATAAACCCCCCTCCATGTAGCGGCGTTTCCAGGGCAAGCTTGAGTGCCCCTATTGCCATGCCTGTTTCGTACCCGTAACTTGTCCAACCACTAAATGCACCCAAATGAGTACCCGATTGGATTTGAGTTCCAAGGATGTAGTTTATTGCGTTGGTGACTACTGTACCGTAATCCGGGTCATCAATATTGTGACCATTTTGTAAGAATGCCTGCAAACATAATGATGAGATACCTGCACCTCCCCAGTTTCCTAACGCTTTGGCATCGATGGGCAGGATACCGTTAGGGTTGATACTTGTCATACCTGTCATTTCCAAGCCTTTGCTTGTGCTTTGGGTGGACGCCAGGCGGGCAAGCCCCTTTTCAATCAGGATGTTCGACTTCTGTGCCTCGCTATGGAAGCTGACACAAAGGAACATGCCTGCAATTAATACTGTAAGTAATTTGAATTTCATAAAACCTCCTATTTTTAAATAAAATGTATGACTGGAAAAAAAATGACCAATTTGGTTTGAACCCTTATTCAAGCTAAACTACGCCTGATTGATGCTACAGAATAAGGAAATGGTTTTTGGTTTTTGGTTTTTGAAATTTAGTTAGGATTTTTTATTTCATAAGCACAGGTATTAAATGGATAAATGGTTTATTCGGGTTTAAAAATCATTTGACGTTTTTTGATTGTGGTTGTTTCGGGCAAGCCGGCAATTTCTTCGAGGGCCAAAAGCGTATAAGCTGTTACCAAAACAGGATTATTCTCCCACCATCTGCCATTTTCGTTTACCCAAAAGCCTTCCGGCGATTGTACTTTTAACAGGTGGTTAGCAAGTTCGTACCTCCATTGATGCCCGGTTTCCCGGCTATCCACGATGGTTTCCTCACCAAGGGCATTCAAGGATTTGGCCATGGTTTGGTAGTAATAAAACAGGCCTTGCGTTCCCATTTTGGGTGTTGTTTCCACCGAGTAATTCTGACAAATCCAATTATAGGCAGCCTGCACTCTTTCATCGTCTTTATCAACTTTAGCATAAATCAGGCTCTTTAGCCCGGCATAGGTCATGCTCCCGTACGAATTTGTCCCACCAGCTTTACTTGCCCCGGGCTCATAAATAAACCCGCCATCATTCTGGGCATAGGCCTCAGGGTTGACATCCTCCAGGTTCTGGCATTTTGCCAAAAAATCAAGGGCTTTGTCATAAAATAGTTCTTTACCCTCCAGCCTTTCTTTTTCTTCTTCCGTCAGTTTTTTTTCAGGATCGCTTGTTTCAATTTCATCAATAGCCATCGCTTCAATAGCCCACTGTAGGTTTGACAGGTCCGGACGTTCATCGCCCCCATAACCCACTCCGCCATAATAAAGACTGTCGGCAGTAAAATCCTCACTTTCGTCAATCTGCAGCTTCATCAGGTATTTCTCAGCATTCAGAATAATCTCATCAAAAGCCGGATCGTTGGCATCCTTAAAAGCCACCAGGCATATTGAAGTATTGTAGTTTGGCATATCATCCAGGAAGATACTTCCATCAGGCTTAACGCAGTTGAGCAGGAATTCAAAACCATTGGCAATAACCGGTTCACTGGTGGTGATACTCGGGTGAGCCCGCAAAAAAGATGATAACACCAAAGCCGAGATGGCTGGGTAATGCTGCCACGAGCCATCATCTTCCTGTTGATCGTACAGCCATCTGAGGCCAAGTTTTATTGAATGATCAACTTCCTTTGCAAGTGATAAATCAATTTTGGGTTCTGATTTTTGCGCATACCCGAATCCGCCAGATAACATTACCAATGCAAATAATATACATGTAATTCTCCTGCTCATAAATTTATTTAATTGCTTGAATAATTATTTTAACATCCTGGCCTTTTGCTAACTTCAACGCATCGTTCACATAATAAAGTTCATCATCGAATTTCGATTCCGAATTCAATTCCATCAAAGCGAGAGGGTCGTGATACGTGGCTATCATTGTAGTTTCAGGATCGATAATAACATGGCCGCTTTTATGTGTAACCGCGCCCCTGAACAGCCAGGTGGAAGATTTTAGCACCCCGTTTTTGGATTCATCCTTAATAAGTTCCCCAATCCTTTTACGTTTGGTTTTACCATCAAATTCAGTTTCAATATAGATGATAACACTATCGCCGATAGTTTCGATGGAATTATAAGGGCTTAAAGGATCGGAAAGTGTAGTGTCCTTTGGAACTTCATTTACCGGATCGAGGCCCAGCAGCAATAAAGCAGTTTGAAATTCGACAGGCGTAACACCGGTAATCAATAAACTTTCGTGGGTTTTGCCTTGGGATGTGCACAATGCAACTTCAATCAAACCATGGTCCATATTTATTTTACATGGGAAGGAAACAGTCCGGTCCTTGGTTTTTATTTCAATGTCATTAAGCCGATAGGTATTTTTGTTGATCTTTTTTAGCAGGCTTTCGGCATCATTGTTTTGTGCGTACATCCCAGGCGAGAAATAAAATCCTGTGATCAAAATTAGTGTCAATAAGGTGTAGAATTTATTTATCTTCATAAAAATGTGATGCTTTAAATTACTCTTGTACAACAACAAGTGAAGACTAAAAAGGCAACTAATTAACTTTCATCGAACCGGCCCAATTACATTACCAGCTTATAAAGCTGTCAGACCAGTGTAACAAAGAACTTTCAGGAAGCAACAAATATAGTAAAAAAATAAGTGTAAAAACTCAGGATATTAAATATTTAACAAATGAATAACATGAACATATTTAAATATAATTTCATGATAATTGTACAAATAGAAAGCATTTTCGAAAAACGATGTCCTATTTTTTTTTAATAGGGATCACAGAAAAATTTGAATATATTTGCATTAAGTTCCAATCAACACAAACCTGAACTATGCAACATACGCCAACAAAACAAAGGTGCTTAGGATTAATCTTAGCTATATTTTGTTTTAACTTTTTTGTAACACTTCAAGCCCAGGATAACCCTACAACACCTGACACGCTTAAAATTATTTCGATTGATGAAGTTGTGATAACAGCCAATAGATACGAAAATAAACTCCTCAATACGGGTGCTTCTATCGAGGTGATGCACAAAAAGGAAATCCATACGCTGCCGGTAACAGGCCTTTCAAACGCTTTAAAATACCTTCCGGGAATATATCTTTCTTCCTCCGACGGGATGGGCCTGAACCCTCAAATTTCACTTCGGGGTTTTTATGGTGGCGGCGAAGCTGAATATGTTACTGTGCTGGTTGATGGTGTACCGGTTAATGATGTGGAAAACGGGCTGGTGAGTTGGAACCTCGTCCCCTTAAATCAAATCGACAGGGTTGAACTGCTCCGGGGCGGATCATCATCATTGTATGGCAATGCCGCAATGGGCGGGGTGATGAACATAATTACCGACAAAGCCAGCAAGCCTTTTACAAATGCATCTGTTAATTATGGAAGTTATAATAGTTATGGAATTGGCATTACCCGTGGTGGAAATTTGGGAAAAGGGAAATATGAATTTTTCGCAAACGATGACCATACCGATGGTTTCAGGGAGCACAGCAATTGGAATTCGGTTACATTTGGGGGGAAACTAAAATTTCCTATCGGAACAAGATCAAGCATATCATTTAGTTCAAACAATCAAATCCTTGAATCGGAAGATCCGGGAGTTATTGATTCAACTGCTATGCAAATCGACCGAAAACAATCGCTACCCTACTTCAGGGAGGATGGACGGGACCAGAAACGCTACTTAGCCAATGCAAATTTTAAAACCAAGGTCAATAAAGCAACTGACCTCAGTGTGGGACTTAACTATCAGTACAAAAAAAAGGACGATGTCCGTACCTACACCCAGCCAACCCCAATTGTTAATCAGTTTTTTGTGCCCTACGATTATTACGACACTACCTTGTATGGTGACACCAAACGAAGACAACTAACGACGAACCAGGCCGGACTGAACCTGAGGATTTTAAATGTGAATACTGATATTGATGCTAAAATTGCAGGGGGCATCGAGGTAAATTATGGTGCTTATGATAATGATATTTACGATGTCTATCATGGTTTTGAAAATGATTACCAAAACAACTACTCACCCATCGACACACTTGCTGCCAGCGGCATGGGCTATCGCTTCAATTCTGCAGTGTATTTAAATGGTGAGTTCAAATTGCTTGACCCCTTGAAGTTGATTGTTGGATTAAGGTACGACCTGATTGTGGATGATTTCGACAGCAGCATTCCCGACACTGCCTACAGTGAAAACAATTCGGCACTCAGCCCAAAAATTGCTTTTAACATCAACACCGGTGAAACCGACCGCTATTCGGGAAGTATTTATCTTAGCTACAGCCGCTCCTTTAAAGCCCCAACCATCGATCAGCAGACTGATTATATGCGGCTGAGCGATGCCATATTTTTTAAAGCCGGCCCGGCCTACCAAATGGTCATCTACCAGGCCGAACCTTTTGCAAACCCCGCCTTAAAGCCACAAAAAAGCAACAACTACGAAATCGGTACCTACCAGTATTATAAGTTTTCGGACAAAATAAGCAGCGAGATTAATCTTGTAGGCTACCTGATTGAAGTAAAAGATGAAATTGATTTTGATTTGTCGACATTAAATTACCAAAACCTTACCAGTACGAGCCATACCGGAATGGAAATAAGCATCAAAGTAATGAGCGAAGATTACTGGAACGCATTTACCAATATAAATTACAACGAAACTAAATTTACTTCCGGTAAGTTTGATAGCAATTATTTGAACGGGCTGCCGAAGATTTCATATGTTTTTGGCGCCGGCTACAACCCTCCACAAGGATTTGGCGGAACCCTGATTTTTAATGGAGCAGGCAAGCAATACCTCGACGATGAAAACCTGGTGGAACTAAACGGCTATGGAATTTTGTCGGCCAGGATTGGTTACAAACTGAATTTTATGTCCATTTATATTGATGCCAATAATATCTTCAATTCATCTTACAGCACAGCCGGCTATTTTATGAACGGTCAAAAATATCTTTACCCGGCAATGGGTATATTTTTTAGGGGGGGATTGAATTTTAGTTTTTAAGGATAGCGCTTACTTTGAAAGACAAAAGCAAAAATTGCCACCAAAACACAAAAACACCAAAGACCACAAAAGAATGAAACCACGCCAATAAAAAAAATAATGAAAACGACCGCTTTATTTCTTTTGATGTGGATGATGGCCTTGGGTAACCTGGCCGCGCAACAAATTTCGGGAACTGTTTATGATGCGAAATACGACAAGCCTCTCGAAGGGGTAAATATCACCATCGAAAATACCGGTCAGGGAGCAGTAACAGATAAGAACGGAAAATTTCAGATCGAAGGGTTAAGCCCTGGAAATTATAAAATACATGCTACACTCCTGGGCTATTTAGCTTATGATAAAGAAGTAGTGTTGGATGATAAGCCTTTGCAGAAAATCAATATTTACCTTCAACCAACCAGCCACACCCTGGACAACGATTTTGCCATCACAGCCCGAAGGATTGAAAGCTCCACATTTTCCTCGCCTGAACCCATAACAATAGTCAGCAATATCCTATTGAAGGAAGAAAGTCCTCGAAGCACACCGGAAGCACTCATGGGGGCCACCGGGGTATTTGTCCAGAAAACCAACCATGGTGGCGGATCCCCATTTATCCGGGGCCTCACCGGAAACCAAAACCTATTGATGATTGACGGCATCAGGCTGAACAATGCTACCTTCCGCTACGGCCCCAATCAATACCTGTGCACGGTTGACCAACTGATGGTACAAAGGATTGAAGTGGTCAGGGGTGCCGGCTCGATCCTGTATGGCAGCGATGCCATGGGTGGCGTAATAAATGTGCTGACGAAAAACCCTGCATATTCAAATGATGGTTTTAAGGTTGGTGGGAGCATTTATGGAAAATGGATGAGCAATGACATGGAGAAAACCGGAAGGGCAGACATCAACCTGGCCAATAAAAAATTCGCTTTTTCAGGAGGGTTTACTTACAAAGATTTTGGGGACATCGAAGCAGGTGGCGATATTGGTGAGCAAACACCGACGGCTTACCAGGAATACTCCGGCGATGCCAAACTAAAAGTTAAGCTCAATGAAAACTATGAACTGATATTTGCGTATCAATACGATAAACAAGAGGATGTGCCACGCTACGACAAAATCATCAGCGGATACACCCTTTACAATTTCGATCCCCAAATCAGGCAACTGGGCTATGCCCGGTTGAAATCAAGCTACAAGAATAAATGGTTTAAGCAAGTTAATTACACGGGTTCCTTCAACCAATCGGATGAAACAAGGATCAAACAAAAAGATGGAAGCGAAAAAGTGAGCACTGAAAACGACAAGGTGAATACTTTTGGTGGCACCGTTGAAGTAAATTCCTTCCCCACCGAAAACTGGCGTTTTAGCTCCGGAATCGAATATTATCACGATAAAGTATTTAGCGATAAAACCGAAACTGAAGGTAGCGAATCGATAATTAAAAGGGGCTACTATCCCGATGGAGCAAGCTCCGCAAGTATCGCAATCTATACTTCACACACTTTGGATGTAAACAAATTCTCATTTGTCCTGGGTGGAAGGTTCAATGCACACAATACCAAGGCTAATGATGATGAATTTGGTGATGTTGATGTCCAGCCTAACGCGTTGGTTGGTAGCTTGTCGGCAATTTATCACCTTGGCGAGCACTACAATTTAATAGCATCAATTTACAATGCTTTCAGGGCACCAAACATCAACGACCTGAGCAGCTTTGGTTCATTCAATTATGGCATTGAAATTCCTAACCCTGACCTGAACCCTGAGAAATCATTGAACTTCGAATTGGGCATTAAAACAAAGTATGAGAAATTTTCAGGATCG
>Ga0208900_1000850_pt1 | contig 17792 bp, 16 predicted proteins | sample AntAceMetag02UKK_FD_184763 | JGI IMG/M metagenome (GOLD analysis project Ga0208900, IMG submission 184763) | Saline lake microbial communities from Ace Lake, Antarctica - Antarctic Ace Lake Metagenome 02UKK (SPAdes) (version 2) | ecosystem: Environmental > Aquatic > Non-marine Saline and... | reverse complement strand
CTTTTGGCCACGGATGTCTTGTGAACCTCATCAGCACCGTCATAAATTCTGGCCCCCCGTTCATGGCACCAAAAGTATGACAGAACCGTGTCCGAAGACATGCCTAAGCCCCCGTGGACCTGAATAGCCGTATCAAGAACCTTTTGAAGTGTATTTGCTACCACATACTTGATCATGGATATTTCCTTTCTGGCAGCAGAAGCCCCCACATTATCGATCATCCAGGCCGCATGCAGCACCATCAGTCTGGCGCTCTGAATATCAGCGGCACACTCGGCGATCCATGCTTGAACAATCTGCTTTGAGGCAAGCTTTTTACCTGGTGCAATGGTTCTTTCAAGTGCCCGCCTGCACATCAGGTCAAAGGCCCTGTTGCAGATCCCGATCCAGCGCATGCAATGGTGAATTCTTCCGGGTCCTAACCTGTCCTGGGCCATGACAAACCCCTGCCCTTCACCGCCGAGAATATTCTCCTTAGGAACACGGCAGTTCTGGTAAATTATTTCACCGTGACTAAAATAGCCCGCTCCCGTGTGGCCCATGACAGGAATGTTTCTGACCAGGTTGAACCCCTTGGTATCCGTTGGGACAAGAATCATACTGGCCTGGAGGTAGGTGGAATTTTCAGGGTTTGTCACGGCCATGACAATGGCAAACTTTGCACCGTCTGCGGAAGAGGAATACCATTTGTGACCGTTGATCACATAATCATCCCCCTCCTTTACCGCGGTGGTCTCAAGCATGACCGGGTTTGACCCGGGCATATCAACTTCGGTCATTGAAAAACAGCTTCTGATTTTTCCGTCAATCAGGGGCTTGAGATATTGTTCTTTCTGGGCGGGGGTTCCGTGCAGGTGGAGAATTTCAATATTACCCGCATCCGGGGCCTGGCACCCAAACACATAATGGCCAAGGCTCGACTGGCCCAAAACTTCTGAAACCAGGGCATGCTCCATCAAGGTAAGCCCCATACCACCAAATTCCTTGGGATGGTTGGGGGCCCACAATTCCATTTGTTTTACGATGTTGCGTTTTTTGTCCAGCTCTCGTTCAAAGGCATCCCAATCATTGGACATCAGATCCTTTTCAAGGGGGTAAAGTTCTTTTTGAATAAATTCATCCATCATTTCAACGATGATTTGTGTTTTTTCCGGTATGGTGAAATCCATTTATATCTCCTTTTTTATCTGTATATTAAAAGTGTTGTGTCGCTCGTCAATTATAGGTGGGTAATATCATTTCAAAAAGACCATACCGAGGCCTGCAAAAAGTGTCAAGATAAAAAACGAACGTTTGCTCTTTTTTTATCTTGACACAAAAACCCGGGTGTTTTAAACAAAGGATATGGAAAAATATAGTTTTTTGCTGGTACTTTTATACAGTTAACAGATAACGCCCCAGGACTAAAAAAATGAAACTTCTGGTTTGTGTGAAGCAAGTCATGGAATCCGGATCAATACTCCAGATCAACGATTCAAAAAAATGGATAGATCATCTGGCTTCCAACCGATTTGAAATGAACAAATTCGATGCCTACGCCGTTGAAGAAGCCTTATTGATCAAGGAGCAATTCCCAGAATCAAGAATTGACGTCATCACCGTGGGACCCGACCATGCCCAGGATACACTGAGAAGAGCCCTTGGAATGGGAGCGGATGAGGGGATCCACCTGGTTGACAACCACGAAGGATACCGGCCGTCTTTTCTCACCGCAACTTGGATTGCCGCCCATGCAAGGGACAAGGGCTATGACCTGATACTGACCGGAATAATGTCCGAGGATGAGATGAACGGCCAGACAGGACCGATGCTGGCAGAAATTCTTTCAATTCCATGCTGTACGGGGATCATCCGTGAAACCCTATCTCCGGTCAAAAAAACGGTGTCCGTTGAAAGAGAGATAGAGGGAGGGGCAAGGGATATGTTTGACATAAAACTACCCTGTGTTCTGACCCTTCAGACAGGGATCAACAGCCCCAGATACCCTGCCCTTTCAAAGGTACTCAGGGCAAAGAAAAAAGAACTTTCTGTGATTGATGTAAGTTTTCTTGAAAAAAGCAAACAAACCCTCACCCTGAAAAACATTCAACACCCGGAAAAAACCAGGAAAGGGATCCTCCTTAACGGAACGACGGAAGACAAGGTCGATCAGTTGATGGATATTCTCAGCAAAAAAGCGCTCCTCCAGTAAAAAGGGAAAAAGCATGGAAAAAAAAATAGCCATCATCGCCGAACATGGAAACGGCAAGGTTAAACCGATAACCTATGAACTTTACACCATGGCCAAAAAAATTCAGGAACTGGAACCAAAAAAAAGTGAGATCTATTTTTTCATACTAGGCCAAGACACTGAATTTCTGGCCCAGAGTATCAGCAAAAACACAGGAAAAAACACCCATTCCATGAACATCCCCGGGGGTGCCCACTACAACGGGTCTTTATACAAACGCGTACTTTCAGCGCTATTTACACGAGAAAAATTTGACACCATATGTGCACCCCATTCAACCTCTGGGATGGATTATGCGCCAGCCCTTGCCGTAATTCTTAAGGGGGCTTGCATTACCGGTGTGGAAGAGGTACGCCAAGAGGAGGGGGACATTGGCTTTGTGCGGTCTTTGTTTGGCCAAAAAGTTTCTGCAACCCTTATGGGGGAAGTTTGTCCCCTGGTTATGACCCTCCAGCCCGGCTCCTTTAAACCTCATTCCTTTAAATCGGGTTCCCCGGATAAAAAAGGCAAGGTCACAATTGAAAATGTTGTGGAATACAGTGAGGATAAAATGGTATTCACAGGGACCAGGCCATCCGCCTCAAAAGGGTCTAACCTTGACAAGGCAGATGTCATCGTTTCAGGCGGCCGGGGGATAGAAGAAGAGGAGAACTATCAATACATAGAAATGCTGGCAGCACTTTTCCCGAGGTCGGCAACGGGTGGATCACGACCCATTTGCGATTACGGATGGGTAAAATACAGCAAACAGGTGGGAATGACAGGCACCATGGTTTCACCAAAACTCTACATTGCCTGTGGTATATCCGGGGCCACCCAACATGTCGAGGCCATAAGGGATTCAAAATTTATCGTCGCCATAAACACAGACCCTGATGCGCCTATTTTTCGGATTGCAGATGTGTGTATCATCGAGGATCTTATTAAGTTCATTCCTTTGTTTGTTGAAACATTCAAAGGACGCAGCAAATAACCTTTTTCATTTCACCAGCTGGTTCATTTCAAAAATGGGCAGACAGATTGACAAAACGATAAATCCCACCACAAATGCCATGATTAAAATAATGATCGGCTCCATCAATGATGTCATGCCGATAATGGTGGTTTCAATCTCATTTTCATAAACGGTTGCCGTTTTTTTCAGCATGGATTCAAGGCTTCCGCTCTGTTCCCCAATTTTGATCATCTGAACGGCAAGGTATGGAAAATTCTTGTTCCGGCCTAGTGCACTCCCCAGTTCATTACCGCGTTCTACCTCTTTTGCGGCATCAATGATGGCATTCTCAATTATTTTATTGCCCGTTACATTCTGAACAATCTCAAGGGCACTGAGCAGAGAAACACCATTTTCAAGAAGGGTTCCCAGGGTGCCTGTAAACCTTGCCACGGCAATTTTCTGGACAAGATCCCCGACCACGGGAATTCTAAGAATGAACCGATCGACAGATAGTTGAAAGGAAAGATTTTTTTTTGCGATTTTATATAAAATCACCATAAGCAGGATGAGGACCAGGATCAGGAGCCACCATTTCCTCAAAAAAGAACTGGTACTGATCAGAATCTGGGTGGTAAGGGGAAGGGCCTGGTTCATCTCCACAAAGATAGAGGTGATATTGGGTACAATAACGGTTAGAAGAAAGAAAAGAACACCTGCACCAACAAAGGTCATTAAAATGGGATACGCCATTGCCGATTTGATTTTGCTGTTCAGGTGATGCTGTTTTTCAGAGATATCTGCCAATCGTTCCAAAACAATTTCAAGGGTTCCGGAAGCTTCTCCGGCCCTTACCATATTCAGATAAATATTGGAGAAAATACTAGGATATTTCGCCAATGCCTCGGCAAAACTGCTTCCCTCTTCTATGGAATCTTTGATCCTGGACAACACCCGTTTAAATGATTCTTTTTTAGTCTGGGGAAGCATGGTATTCAAGGCTGTTGTCAGGGGGAATCCAGCGGAAATGAGGGTTGCCAGCTGCCGGGTCATCATGGAAATTTCCGAAATCCGTATTTTTGACTGGAAAAAGGTTAAACTCTGTTTGTATTTGTCAATCTGCTCATCCACCTCGGTAATTGAGATAGGATAAATAGCGGTGCTGCGTAACTTTGTTTTTGCAGTTCTGATATTTTCCGAATCAATTAAACCGGAAATGGTTTTTCCCTTTTTATTTAGAGCAGTATATTCATAAACCGGCATTATTCATCAACCTTTTCATTTTAAAATTCGCACCTTATTGTCAGGGCGATTCCGTCTTTGATCAGACACGGCCCCAGAGAAATTTTGTTTTGGCGCTGCTGATATTGTGTTTTTATCCGTTGGATAAACCCTTCTCTTTTCTTTTTATTGAATTTGTGGGCACCTGCGACAGATCCATAGATATTGCCGGTATAAAATCCTGTTTCCACAAAGGCCAGAACACCTCCAAGGGCCGGATTGTCATTTTCAAAGGAGGCATAAGCAGCGTACATCATTGCACTATTCAATAGGAAAGAGACCAGGGCATCCTGGTATCTTTCACAGTATAAAAAACCGCCCCCGGGTATAATGGCAAAAATTCCCGCCAGGGTTGGTTCTTTTTTAACCAACTCTTGTTCAGACAGGGCCGCCACTGTATCGTCAATGGGATATTTTTGCCTATTGTCCATACTGATCATTGAAAAATATTTTTTTGCCTCCCTCAGGGGGGAAATCTTAAAATCACTGCCGGCCTTAAGCGCTTCGGCTTTATCCATCAACAACCACCCAAGCATGAAGCAGGCGGTATCTTGTACTTGCTTGTCCCGGGTCAGCACAACCAGATTTCTCAAGGTAGCTATTGCCATGCCGGGCCTGTTTGTGACAGCATACAATTCACTGAGTTTAAACATGGCATCGGGTGCAAAACCTGCGTCGGAAAATTGATCCACAATTTTTTGAAAATGTCTTTGGGCATCCGGGTATTGCCCTGCATAAAAATAGGCAACCCCTGTTTTGTACCTGGCGTGTTCGCCCCGTTCATCATCGGCAAACAAATGAAAAAACCGGATATATTCATTGGCGGCTGCAAGATAATCCTCGTCCGCGAACAAACTTTCGGCAAGGGCAAACTGCCGTTCGGAATCCACCATGACAACGGTTTTAGATTGGCCTGGCACGGGCAGGAAAAGAGCTATAACCAAAGCTAAAATACAGAGTTTTGTTTTCATTTATCCGACCACCAGAAATCATTATTCTCAACAGGGTCATGGGTATGTTTTATGCCGTTCTTCCAGATGGGCGGTGACAGGCTCACCTCACTCCTTCCGCAGCGGACAAGGCGATCCATTCCCATTATCCAGCCCAGGACAACTCCGTGTTTTTTCATTGCCTGATTCAAATAGCTGGAACAGGACGGCTCCATGGGGCATCTGTGACCATCTATCGGGGAAATAACCTTCTGATAAAAGGTGATAATAACACAAGGATCATCGGCAGTGTCCTTTTCCTGAGACAACACAGGCGACGCAAGAAAAAAAATAAAAATAACCGCAATGGGGCAAAGAACGCGTTGATTATAACTGGGTGACACGCAAAACCTCTTCGATGGTGGTGATTCCGTTAAAAAATTTTTCAATACCATTTTGAAGAAGGGTACTCATATTTTGGGCAACTGCAACCTCACGTATCTTGGTGGAATCCGAGGTCTTCAAAATCGTGTTCTTTATTTTCTCATCAAAGGGCAATATCTCAAAAATCGGTGTACGGCCTCTATAGCCGGTATGAAAACACTTATTGCAGCCCGTTGCCTTGTATACCTTTTTTGACCGGCAATCTTCCCTGGTCAGTCCCAAATTTTTCAACATCTCTTCATCGGGCATGTAGGTCTCCTTGCAATCATCACAAAGAACCCTGATCAGCCGCTGGGCCATTACAGCTCTCAGTGCTGAGGTGATCAAAAAAGGCTCAATACCAATATCCACAAGTCTTGTTATGGCGCTGGCAGAATCATTCGTATGAAGGGTGGAAAGGACCAGATGTCCGGTGAGGGCTGCTTGGACAGCGATTGAAGCGGTCTCATGGTCACGGATTTCACCGATCAATATCACATCCGGGTCCTGGCGGACAATGGACCGAAGGCTTTTGGCAAAGGTCAGGCCGATTTTTGAATTAACCTGAATCTGGCTGATTCCCTCAAGTTTGTACTCAACCGGATCTTCCACCGTGATAATGTTGATATCAGATTTATTTATCTCTGAAAGCATTGCATAAAGCGTGGTTGTTTTACCACTTCCCGTGGGGCCTGTCATCAGTATGATCCCGTTTGAAAGCCGTGAAAGGTCACGAATCGTCTGAAGCCTTTGGGGGGCGATTCCAAACTGGGACAGGGAAAGAAGAGAACTTGATTTATCCAGCAGTCTCATGACAACCCTCTCTCCCAGGGTGGTCGGGATGGTTGAAATTCTGATATCAATATCCTTGTTGCCTATTCTAACTTCAATGCGAGAATCCTGGGGAAGGCGTTTTTCTGCAATATCCATGTTTGCCATGACTTTAATTCTGGTAATCAACGATGATTGGATCCATTTTGCAGGTTCCAGCAAATCATAAAGGATACCGTCAATCCGGTATCTTATTTTCAGACTGTCCTGGCGGGGTTCAATATGGATATCGCTGGCACTGGCTTTTACAGATTGTGAAATCATGTGATTTACCAGTTTTATAATGGGGGTATCGCTGTTATCATCCAGAAGGTCCGAGGTCTGTTCAAACTCACTGATAATGCTGACATTATCCTCCATGTCCTGGACAATCTGCTGGGCACGGTCACTTTTTTTATCATAAAAGGTGTTAATGCCGGAAAGAATCTCTGCCTTGGTCGAGAATACCAGTCCATAGGCGGTTATATCCAGCAGGGATGCCAGATCATCCACCGCCTGAATGGATGAGGGGTCGTTGATCACCATGGTGGCAGGTTGGATTTTAGCTTCCGGTGTGCCGGTTTCGGGTATGTCTGTTTCTTTTAAAGAATGGACCGGCAGCAGCGGCAGAATGTGATATTTTTTCAGAAAATGAATGGGAATTGTTTCGATAAAATCTAAACTTTTATTGTTCAAATCCAATTTCGACTCAAAGGGTATATCATATTGAAACTCAAGGGCTTTTAAAATTGATCTTTCCGGAATAATTTTTTTCCGGACAAGCACCTCTTTCAATGACTCCCCATCTTTAAGGGCAGATACTTCTGCCGTGGCAATCATCTCTGCTGAAAAACCAAACCGGTTCTGCAATATGGTGGAGAGTGTCTCTATTTTCATTGCCTATTCTTCCTTTGACACGCCTATATCTTTTATGGCATCCACTTCCTTGTACATCTTGATGGTTTCTCCTTGAAGTTTGGTAATCTCCTCATTTTTCTGCTGATAAATCTTTTCTGCTTCCAATGGGTTGGTGATGATGTGGGGGGTTATGAAAATATAAAGATTGGTCTTTGTTCCTGAACTGCTTTTTGATTTAAACAGATTGCCAAGCCCGGGGATATCGCCAAGGCAGGGAACCTGCTGGCTGCCGCTGCTTAAATCTTCACCAATCAGGCCACCGATCACAACCGTTGCAGCATCCTTGACCACCACCGTTGTTTCCGCCACCCTTTTCAGGGTGGTGGGCCGAAATTCAGCGCTGTCCTCTGATACCTTTATCGTTTCCTGGAAAATTTTGAGTGTCACAAATCGTTCCTGGCTGATCTGGGGGGTTATTTTCAGGGTAACCCCGACATCCTTATATTCATAGGTTTCATACTCCCGGGTCGTATCAACACTGCTGGATTCCGACCGGGTGATATAGGGGACGTTTTCCCCCACCGAAATGCTGGCCTCTTCGTTGTCCATGGTCATGATCTGGGGGGTTGCAAGAATATTGAAATTATCATTTTCCTGAATGGCATTAAGGGCCGCTCCCACACTTGGGAAGACGACATCACCAATGGTAATGCCCTGGGCCAGCATGCCCAGGGAAAAACCGCTGGGAAGGCTTACGGCTCCAGTGGTTGAATCAATTGTCGGAAAGATAGAACTGCTGTTTTGATAGGATCCATAGACACCGGCCGACTGGCCGTTTATGGTGCCGGCCTCACCCGCCGCCGTCCACTCCACCCCCAGCTTAAACCCTTCGGTCACCCTGACTTCCATGATCAATGCTTCGATATAGACCATGGGCCGCACAATGTCCAGTTTTTGGATGACGGTTTCAAGCACCGCATAATCATCCTTATCAGCCATTATGATCAGGCTGTTTGTGGCTTTGTCCGCAGTGATTTTGACTTTCTCAGATACCACAGCTTCTACTTTTGGCCCCTTTTCCTTGGCCGTGGCTTTTCCGGACAGTGACTGCAGAACCGTGGCCAGGTCCTCGGCCTTTGCATTCTCAAGGTAATAGACACGAATTTTCGCGTCACTTCTGGGAACCTGTTGGTCCAGGGCCGCCACCAGCTTTTTTGCTTTTAGGGTATCGAACTCATCGGCCAGAATAATAATAATATTTGTCCGTTCATCCGCGACAAACTCAACAGACCCGGTCTGGGATACTATTGGCCCTTTCGCAGTTCGTGTTTTTTTAAACAGGATTGTCAGTGTTTTAACCAGGACTTTGGCATCTGCATATTCAATGGGAATAATGGATATCTGACGCCCGACATCTTCCACATCAATGACATTGATAATTTTTGCTAATCGGGTGATATTAGAAAAGACACCGGTTATGATCAGGGTGTTTGTGGGAGAATATGCCAAAATTACACTGGATTTGGCAACAAGGGGCGAAAACAGTTTTTTTAATTCATTTACATCTGCAAATTTCAAGGGGATCAGCTGGGTGACAATTTTATCCCCTGCAGAACCGGAAGTCATTTTAAGACGTGTTTCCACATTGCTTGAACGGGCATTTGGGCTGGGGATTATCTTGGTAATTTTTCCCGCTTTAACAGAGGTAAAGCCATGGACCTCCAGGACAGATTCAAACACTTTGTAGGCTTCTTCAATGGTTATTTTATCGGGAGAAAGTATATTGACCGTTCCCTTAACCCGGCTGTCAATAATAAAATTTTCATTGGTCAATTCACTGATAAATTTGATGAAAACCCTGATATCAACATCATTAAAATCAATGGATACATATTTTTGCTGTGGTTCCTTATCCTCCTGGGCCGCTGCCGGATAACAGGCAAAAATAATCCCCCATAAAATGATAATGGCCCATAAATATTGTTTGTTCCCAACCTTTTTCATCATAGAATATACCTTATTCAATTGAATACCTGATTATACCGGATTTACCTCTTCGCTTTATGCCAAGGTCCATGGCAGACTTACCCTCCAACGCATTGAGTTCCCCAAATATTCCCATGGCATCCTGCATGGTGCGTATTTCTTTTTCGTTAACCTGTGATAGAATATCTCCATTTCTCAACCCCACTTTACCAAATTGAGAATTTTTCCGAATGCCATAGACCAGATAGCCGTCCATCTGGCCGTTGGAAAAATGGGGACGAATTTTAATCTGTTTTTTCAGATCCCTTGCATTGATTTTCAATTTTTCAATATCCGCCCATTTCATGGAAATGGTATCGACAAAACCTTCGGTATTCCCGGAAGCACTGGCACTTCTTTGAGGGACAACTGGTTTAATTTTTTGGGAAAAGGATTTTTCCATGAGAAGCACCTGTTTTTTGCCGTTAACAACGAGAATAACCTTTCCCCTTAATATGGTTTTAATCCGGGCCTTATCTATTGTATCTCCCTCAACATACAGCATTTGCCTTGGACCCGCCTTTCGTTTGATCACGGCATAGGGTTCGATTCCGGCACCGGTTGTGGTGCCCATAAGTTCCAGCTTCAAATTGGTTACTTCCAATTGGGTTATATCTTCGTCTTTGCCGGTCTTTTCCAAGGGAGAAGAATCGATTTTTTCGGTTTTAAAAAGGTCTCTCGTTGAAATAATTTGATAATATGCTCGATCATGGGAATTTTTCTTTTCAATGGGTTGAGCCTCGGTTGTGGAAAAGGCTGACAGTTCATTGACTTCAAAAGAGCCTACAAAAAATTTATAACCGCCTGCCACCCCCAAATCTATAATAAAATAAATTAAAACCAGATGGATGAAAATAAAAACCTTGTTCATTGTTTCTCCTGAAACATCTTTATTTTCGGGTTTTGAAGGGTCCCCTTAATGGTCAAATCAAGTTTTGTCCCATCGGAATTTTTCTTGGCCATCTTTGCCGGTATCAAGTTACCGGCTTCCATGAAAAACCGTGGATGCAATAGGATGCTTACGGCAAGATTGAGTCGGCTGTTTTCAAACAATGGGGCCATTTTAATTTCACCCGAGGATTCAAGATCCAGTTGGTTTCCCTTCATGGTGCAGTTCTCAATTTTAAATGTGCCAGGGGCTGGCATGGTGAAAATAACCGCCACAGAGGAAAAAGCAATTTCATCCATCCCAAAATCCAGGGAACCCAGACCCAAAAGAGCGTTCTCGATATGAATATTTCCCTGGCTGGTTTTCAACTTTTGTTGGTCTATTTTCCCCGCAATTTTACCGGTGAAAGTTCCCGTCAATTGCAAATCATACAGGTGTTTTCCAAGGTCAAGACGATCAAACACGAGTGTCTTAAATTCAGATTCCAAAAGTGTCTGCCCTTCTTTGTCCCCTTGGGAGGTGATGCTTCCCGAAAGCGTGCCATCCTTTGCAACCCCCTTAAACGGGTATCGCCTGGCATCGGAAAAAACCGACGACAAATCCACCCCCAGTTTAAATTTTTCCAAACCAATCAAAGGAATACCTGCATAATTTACAACGATGGTATCTGCTTTTATCCCTGGCGGGAATGCCGGTTTTATCTGTTTAATATCGATATTAAAATTGGGATTGAATTTGGATAGCGCATGTTGAATATATGTTGAAGCTGTATCAGCGGGGAAATGCCGATAAACGGCAATACAAACACAAAACACAATAAATATGAGATACCCAAAAAACCTTAGTTTCATAAAATTACCCGCCATCAGCTTTTCACGGTCTCGACATGGAGGACTGCACTGATTGAATTTTTATTTTTATCATCCCTTGTAATCCCAAGCCGTTTGACAAAAACAACATTTTTAGAGGTTTCAACCATGTGAAGATATGATATTAGCTGCGACAGTTTTATCTCTTTGAGTTTCATTTCAACCAGGGAAAATTCAATATCAGAGTACTTGTCCGCCGTGGTGGAAGGTTTCATATATGCAATACTGTCTTTAATCCCTGCCGATCCGGCAAGCTTTTCAAGAAATGCAAACAAGGTAAAATTTTTATCTCTTCTTGAATAAATCTGTTTTAAATTTTTGTTATTCCCTAGTATTGTTTCATACTCTGACTCAAGTTCAATCATGTCGGCAAAAATTTTAGTTTTCACTTCCAATTGCCGTTCAAGCAGCTTCTTTTTTTCCAAAAGCGGAAAAATTGCAAATTGGAACAGCAAAAAACAAACCACTATAATCGATGCGCCGATAACGGACAATCGCTCTCGTTTATTCATTCTGACCGCCATTTAATGGTTTTTCCCTTGCCTTCACAATAAGATCTTTAAATTAAACTTCACCCGGTTAAGGGCTTTATCCATCGAAGCTGAATTTATTTCAACAGATTTAAATGCCCTCACTTTATCCAAACGACTTTTCATATCATCAACGGTGTTAAACCGGTCCGTACTCCCTGAAATAATCAGATTTGTTTGTGTTCTGACAAACCTGCTAAAATCAATATCAAGCGCCGAAGGCAAGGTTTTGCTGATCTCCTGCAGCAAATCCACCGACAGAGGATATTCATCCGAAAGCGCCACTTTTCCCTTTTTTTTTAATGCCGCAACCTGGGTGCGCATCTGATGAAGGGGATCTACAATGGTCATAATTTTGGGAAAAGAGGATTGAAAAACGCCTATAATCTTTGTATCCAGACGTGATACTCTTGTTTCCATATTATGGATACTCAAGACAGGCCCAATGCCCAGGCAAAACAACAGCATCAGGGATAAAAATGCCGCAACAATGATTCCGGATTTGTTTTCGTTGAAAAACAGATCCAAACCTGAAACCTTTTTACTAAAATTAAACCGATCAATCCCCCTGGCCTCGTTGAGGCACATGGCAACGGCATTTTGAACAAAATCCATCTCATGGTCGGTAAAGGACCCCGATACAGCCGTGATCTTTGACTCTTTTAAAAGGGTATACGCCAAAACCGGAACATCCATCTCCTTTTCAAGGCTGGCACAAAATTTAGGACCCAAGGCCCCTGGTCCTGAAACCAGGATTTGGTTCAGGTCGGCATTTATTTGAAACAAATCATTATATGCTAAAAAGGTATGATGTATATTCTTTTTAACCGTTCCCATTGCATCATCAGGGTCCAAAGGGAAGGTTCTTGCCAAAAAGATTTCACCTGATTTAACGGCATAGAGGGCGGCAGAATCGGATTCCATGTGCATAAAAAATAAAATCCCTGACATCCCCCTCCCCCCGGCATGGGCAAGGGCAGAAGAATAACCGGTCCCCACGGTCACTACATCCGGATGAATTTCACACTCCCCGAGAACTGCTTCATAAAGCGCAATATGCTTATTTAAGATTGACGCAACGCTTGCCGTGTTGGTGTCGGCAGATTCTTTTGAATTGTTTGAAAGAAGGTTGAAATCAACTGATATCTCTTCCATTTTACAGGGAAGCAGGGCCTCAATTTCAAAAGAAAGAACCTGGCTGATATTTTTTCTGGATTTAAAGGGAAGGTTAATGGTTCTAAAAAAAAAATAATTTGCAGGGATGCTGACAATACACTTGTCATATGCCCCCCCCATCTTTTCCAGGATTTCCAAAAGTAAGGCCTTTAAATCCGGAGACACCTTTTCCCTGTGACGGTTTTGAGCAAAAACCAGGCACAGGGAATCAACAAGTTGAAACCCCTTCAATCCATAGCTTACCAGCGCTGCGCAAACCCGATCTTCTTGTATATCAATTGATAAAACTTTTTTGCTCATTTTCCATTCCGCACCAAAGTTAAAAGGCTAATTTTATTTTATATCGTCTAACACAATTTTATGCAAGCATGGGATTGGCAAAACATTTTACCGAAGGTAAGACTGTGGGCTGACCCTTCCCGAAATCTCCATGGGTTAATCCATTTGCTGTCGAAGCGTCTTGCAATACCATTTCCCGTTTTTATCTTTTTTTCTGAGCACAACACTTTTTAAAACAAGGGATCGATTGGCACTCCTGGCATGGGATTCAATGGAAAAAATATTACTCGCATAGGTAACTATTTTCTCCATTTTTCCTTTTTCCGTTGCGGTTAACTCGACAATATCGGCATACCAGCCCCTCACGGACAAATCATTTGTATAATTGCTTTCCCCATCGGCTCTTTGAAGACGGTATTCACAAATTGTTTCAGCCAGATCCTGCTTACCAAATGGAAGAATCGCTGCAACAACCGCCAGGGGAGCTGTGTTGATATTGATCTTGCCCGGGAAATAATATTTTTTCGAGGGTTCTCCCGCCGTTTTTTCCCTGGCGCCAAAAACCGTAAACAGATCCACCAATTGGAATTCTTTTTCCGGATCATCCGGATCAAAAAACATGGGATCAATACCGTCTGCTTTTGCGAGCAAGTCTCGTGAAATGCCTTTGACAAAAAATAGTTCATTAAGATCAACGAATTCCCTATTGGCAGATTTATAAGGAATTTCAAGGGATTCATAATAGGGGGATTCAGCACCGGAAAGACCGGTGATTGTCTCTCCATCTTTGTCATCAAGCCAGTCAATGAGACAATTTATGATTTCCTTGGGATTTCTTTCATCCTCAGACTTGTCACTGCTGATGAAAAAAGATAAAAGGTTCTCCCAGATCTGCTGTTGTTCCAAATTTACCCCATGACCGGGATATTCAGCGATCATGGAGTTTACCTGGATTTTACCCATTTCATCACTAATTTTCAATTCAATGCTGCCGCCATCCAAGGCCAGTGATTTCATGATTTCGCCCGATTTTATAATTTCATCCAGGGCCTTTGGATCTGCCCATTCTTCCTGAATCGAGTCAATTGTATTTTTATTGGCATCCTTTACCAACAGTGCCTTGGCAAGGTTCAAACCGGATTTAGCCATTTCCAATAATTGATACTCTGTCTTACCGGTTTCAGACATAAGGATGCTGATTCTCACCCGCCGATTCAGTTCCATGGAAACAGCAAACAAAATGGCAATAATGGAAAGGGTTATCAGCAATGCCATGCCGCTTTCATTTTTCAAGATGCCAAAAAAGGTTCTATGATTCATCTTTGTCCCTTTGGGTGGGCAATACCAGGGTGGTGGCAAAAATATTTGATCTTTGTCCAGCGCCTATCTCAAGTTTGATCTGAATGGAATAGGGAGTGGAAAAATCAAAATCCGATGAATCAGAATCCCAATTTTCATGTGGGTTACCCTCCTGGTCCATGAAGGAAAGTTCAAAGGAGGTTACCCTTTCACACAAGACAGGATCATTTTCGTCATTATTTTCTTTTGTTCCATCGTAAAAAACAGCCTCCACATCAGAACGCTTCAGGAGAATGGATCCTTCTTGGGACGGTTCCGCATAATAGGTGATAATTCCAATCCGGCTTTTTTTATCCCGGTTAAAACCAAGATGCTCAAAAGATGCAAACCTGAGTTGAGAAAAAAGCCGGGAGTCGAGGGAAACTATTTTTGAGATGAATCTAAACCGGTCCGGATCATCGGTTCCCTCCATGTCAGGCCGTGAATATACGGAATCATGGGTCAGGCAGAGGGAATTTAGATCCCTTTTAATTCTGTCCATGGCATTTTGGGCCATTTCATACTCATCCAAACCCGCATTAATGGGGTCAACATTAGAGATGACGATATTAAACGAGGCAAACAGCATTGAAACCACTATTCCAAATATGGTAACGGCCACCAGAACCTCCACCAGTGTGAAACCGCCGGGTCTGTTCTGTTTTTTTCGTTTCTGTTTTATCCGGTTCTTTTTTTTCATTGGGCCATCAGTCTTAAGGTTTTAACCGTGTAACGATATTCGCCATGATTATAAAGAATGGTGCAGGCAATTTCAAAGAGAATGCTGTCTCCTTTCTCCAGATTTTCAGGATAGAGGACGTCAGAAATAACGGCTTCATGGTTCATTTCAAAGGTAAACCCGGGAAATTCCTCCAGGGAATCCAAATTTTCCACAAAGCCCTCCATTACCATTCCTGTTTCCCATTCTGAAATGATTTTCTGGGCAAGAAGCGGGGCTTTGGCATAAAAATTTGACGCAATATTCATGGTCAGGGTCTGGGTGTAAAGCTTTAATACGCTGGTAAATGCAATGGCAATAATGGCGACGGCCACCATTACTTCAAGAAGGGTAAACCCTTTTTGATCTGCTTTATTCAAATTGAACATATTCATTATAAATTTTTACCCGGTGAAGAAACGGCTGAATCATGCAGGAAAAAAAATTCCCGTCATTGTCTGAAAGATGGACAATTGCGTGATCAGAGTATCCATTCTTATAAAAGTGAATACAGGCATCATAATCGTTATCAGACTCCTGACCTGGCCGGTTAAAGTCCACCCTGTCAAGGGTCAGATCTTCCGGCACTAAAAATTCAGCACGGATATTCGCTTCTGTAGATTCCGAATCTATTGATTCTGTTTTTATCTGGATTAAATTTGTGCCCAGAATGCACAGGGTAAAATCTTTTCCCTGGTTCCTGGCTTCTTTTTTAAATTTACTGACATTAAAAACAATCCAGTTCAAGGTTGTCTTTGTATCATTGTGCATCATATTTCGGCTGAATTCAGGAACAGCAAAGGCAAGCATAATGCTGATGATAAACAGCACCGCAATAAGTTCCATGAGCGTAAATCCGGCTTCGGACGATATTTTACTCACTTTCCCAGCTTTTAATATCCTTATTTTTATCTTCGCCACCCGGCACACCGTCAGCCCCATAGGATATGATATCATAATTCCCGTGGGCACCCGGACTCAAATATATGAAATTCCTTCCCCAGGGATCTTTGGGCAGGACCGATTTTTCCAGATACCCTCCTTTTTTCCAGTTTTCACTTCCGCCTTCCTTGTCCGGCGGCTCAATAAGGGCTCTTAAGCCCTGCTCGGTTGTGGGGTATTCGCCATTATCCAGTTTATAAAGTTTCAAGGCCGTATCAAGGGATGCCATATCAACTTTTGCCTTGACACTCTTTGCGTCATCTGTTCTCCCCATCAACTTGGGCATGATCATGCCGGCAAGGATACCCAAGATAACAATGACAACCATTAACTCAATCAGTGAAAAACCCCGGGCATCTTTAATAATTTTTTTCATCTTATTCTTTTTGTCCTCCAAATCCGCTGTTATTGATCAGTCGTTGATCTGCACTCCATGGATCTGCCAAATTTTCAACCAGATCCGGTTACCACTCGACCTCAACCCTTTGCAAGTTTAATCTATAGCTTGTATCAGATAATTGAATTATTGAAAACAACTCGATTAAAATCATCCAAAAGTCGAAAGTTTTCAGCCGCAAATAGACGGCAGATTTGGAACAATTAAATTTCTTGACATGTTACTCCAAATATGGTCTGCTGAAAAATTATAACAGGAGTGAACCGATGAATTTTTACGACACAGACAACTTTTATTTTAGGTATTATTTTTATACCTGGCTGCCTGTGTTGCGCTGATTTTTATTTTTAAATAATGAAAGCCGCAGGCAAACCGCCTACGGCTTTTTTGTTTTGTGGCTGGGGCGGTAGACAACACTGCAAAGGAAACCACCATGAAACAAACCTATGATGTCAATGTAAAAGAATTCAAGCCCCTGACCTCTCCGGCCCTCATCAAAGAAGAATTCCCCGTCACGCAGGAAGTTGCCAAAACCGTGATTAAAGGACGAAAAGATGTGGAAAACATTTTACGGGGAAAGGACAAGCGCCTTCTGGTCATATCCGGCCCCTGCTCCATCCACGACACGGATGCCGCCCTGGAATATGCCGAAAAAATGACGGCTCTCCGGGAAGAGGTCAAGGACAAGATCAATCTGATTATGCGGGTTTATTTTGAAAAACCCCGGACCACGGTTGGCTGGAAAGGCATGATCAATGACCCGGATCTTGATGCCTCTTACAATGTGGACCAGGGGCTGAGGAAAGCCCGGTCTCTGCTCATCGAAATCAATCGAATGGGACTGCCCACTGCTACGGAAATTTTAGACCCCATCACCCCCCAGTATATTGCTGGCCTTTTAACCTGGGTGGCCGTTGGTGCCAGGACCACGGAATCCCAGACCCACAGGGAGATGGCCTCTGGCCTTTCCATGCCCGTGGGGTTCAAAAACAGCACAGACGGCAGCCTGTCAGCAGCCATAAATGCCATTCAGGCAGCGGGTGCCCCCCAGCATTTTTTAGGTATTGACCCTGATGGACATTCCTCGGTTGTCAGCACCACGGGCAACCCCTATGGCCACCTGGTCCTCCGGGGGGGAGCCACCCCGAATTACGATCCGGTCTC
>Ga0208900_1000849_pt1 | contig 17857 bp, 15 predicted proteins | sample AntAceMetag02UKK_FD_184763 | JGI IMG/M metagenome (GOLD analysis project Ga0208900, IMG submission 184763) | Saline lake microbial communities from Ace Lake, Antarctica - Antarctic Ace Lake Metagenome 02UKK (SPAdes) (version 2) | ecosystem: Environmental > Aquatic > Non-marine Saline and... | reverse complement strand
CGATCCATGGACAGGCTCACCGAGTGAAGGATTGTCTCCCCCCCCATGTGGCTTGAAATATTTTGTAATGATAACTCTTTCATAGATTCTCAACTTTCAGGTCAGGCTCTGATTTTACATTTCTGGCAGTTGGTGATCCCAGGATATTGATATTAACATTATGGCCAATTTTTTAAATTCATCAATGATTCAAATTTTATCTTGATAACGACTGCCCCCGTTTACACCAAACGAAATAAAGAACTGAACCAGGGCGTTAATTGGTAAATTTGAGTGGTGTTAAAATCCTTCATGACCCTGGGGTCTCACCTTTTCTATGACAATGAAACCGGCAGCAGTAACCAGCATCAGGAGGGAAGACACTGCCATGGCTTGCCCATAATTGGTTGCCCCGGGTTGTCCCAGAAAACGATAAATGGCCACAGGGATGGTGGCATACTCGGGCCGGGCCGTGAACAAGGTTGCACCAAACTCTCCCAGGCTGATGGTAAAGGCAAACACGGCTCCCACGGTGAGTGCCCGTCCAATGATGGGCAGATCCACATGGAACCAGACCCTTCCGGGTGAGGCCCCCAGCATGCTTGCAGCTTCCCTCAGGGAATTGGGGATGGATCTAAGGGCTGGCAGCACCGATCTCATCACAAAGGGAAAGGCCACCAGGGTATGTACCACCGGCACCAGAAAAGGTGAGGTTCGCAAATTCAAAGGGGGGGCATCCAGGGTGATAATCATGCCAAATCCCAGTGTAACAGCAGAGGTGGACAGGGGCAGCATGAACAAGGGATCAAGAAAACCGGCAAAGCGCCCCTTTGCCTCATGGGTCACCACGGCCGCACATCCTCCCACCACCAGAGCCATGCCCAGGGTGGCCAAGGCAAACATCAGGGAATTCCCCATGGCCCTGACAGGGGGCACATAAAAAATGGAGCCAGACACGTTATAAAACAGGGATTTATAAAAAATAAGAGACACCCCCCCCTCATACCATAAAGACTTGATCACCAGAGACAGCATGGGACACAGACAAAAACAGGTGATAAATCCCACACAGCCTCCCACCATGCACTTTTCTACCGCACCCGATGGGGTCTTGGCAGACATGGCTTCGGTTTCCGGAGAGAACTGGACAAGGCGTTTCTGCAAAGCCGTGTAAACCCACATCATGGCAAAGGTAATCACTATCTGAAGCAAAGAGAGCATGGCAGCCACGGGCAGGTTAAACAGGTGGGCCGCCTGGCGGTAAATTTCCACCTCAATGGTGGAAAATCCCGGCCCCCCCAGAATAAGAATGACCCCAAAGCTGGAAAAACAGAAGATAAAAACCAGGAAAGAGGCGGCAAAGATGGCTGGTTTTAAAAGGGGCAGGGTTATCCTGAAAAAAACTTGTACAGGCGTTGCCCCCAGCATGGCACCGGCTTCCTTCATCTGGGGACCAATGGCGGACCAGAATCCCACAACGATGCGAAGCACCACGGAAAAATTATAAAACATGTGGGCCACAAAGATCATGGCAAGGGACTGGTCTGCGGCCATGTTTCCCAAAAGCCCTTTTTCCCCGGCAAGGGCCTGGAAGGCGGCGGCCACTACAATGGTGGGCAATACAAAGGGGATGGTGGCAAGGGTCATGAACACTTTCTTCCATCGAAAATTAAAATTGGCCATGACATAGGCGCAGGGAAGCGCAATAACCAGGGTCAGCAGTGTGGAAATCCCTGCCTGCCACAGGGTGAACCACACAATGCCGGCCATGCGTTTTGACTGAACCACATAACCGGAGCTTGACAGGGAAAAGTCCCCTTGGCTGAAAAAACTTTTAAAAAGAATGCCCGCCAGGGGATAAAAATAGAATAGGGACAAAAATACCAGGGGAATCACCCCGGCCAACACCCCGGGAGAAATGGTGAATCCTTTTTTCATAAAATCGCCCATAAAAAACCAGCTCATCAAATGTTTTTCTAAAATTACGGGGTTTGACTACAACATCAACTCAGTCCACTGGCTAAGCCAGAGGTCTCTATTGGATTGGATGAGATCAGCTGAAAGCGTGGCAGGTTCCTGGGTAATCCTGGCATGTTTCTGGAACACCTCGGGCAGCACCGCCTTTTTATTGGCGGGAAACACAAACATCTGCAAAGGGATATCTGCTTGAAACGCTGGCGAAAGCAGAAAATCCAGCAACTCCCCGGCAAGGGCTTCCTGGTGTGTGCCCTTGAGGATTCCGGCAAATTCAATCTGGCGAAAGGCAGATCCATGACCAATAACCACGCCGGTGGGACTTTGTGCTGGCTTTTCCTTGGCATAAAATACTTCTGCTGCAGGGCTTGAGGCATAACTCACCACCAGGGGACGATCGCCATCTGAAGCGGCTGAAAATTTCCCCCAGTAGGCCTCTTTCCAACCACTGGTGATCAGCACATCGTTGGCTTTAAGCTGTTTCCAGAAATCAAGATACCCCTCTTCGCCAAACCGGCTGATGGTGGCCAGAAGAAAGGCCAATCCCGGGGAGGAAGTGGCTGGGTTTTCTATCACCAGCAATCCTTTGTATTGGGGTTTTACTAAATCTTCCAGCATGGTGGGGGGCACCATCTCATGGGTTTTAAACCATTTTCGATCATAATTAAGGCATACATCCCCGAAATCAACGGGCAGCAAGCCATGGGAGGGATCAAGCTTCAGGCTGTCATCCATATCAGAAAGATGCATGGACAGGTGGGGAATAAACATATCCGCGGCCAAAGCCCGGCTTAAAAACGTATTGTCCACCCCGTAAAAAACATCGGCAAGGGGATTGTTTCTGGATAAAATCGCCTTGTTCAAGGCCTCCCCGGCATCCCCGGCCTTTAAGAAAACAACCTTGGCATTGTGGGCTTTTTCAAACAAGGCAATTACCTCACCGCTGACACTGAAACTGTCATGGGCCATGAGGGTGATTTCCTGCACGGGTCCCGGTTCAGGTACCGTCACCGGTGTTTCTGACTCCTTTGCAGTGGCAGATACCGAAGGTGGTGTTGATGTCACTTCCTCTTTTTCGCTGTCCCGGGAACAGCCACACATGACAAAAACACTTAACAGTAAGAAAAACACGCCATAACGTATTTTCATTTTCATCTCCTTTACAAAAAAAAATCCATTGACCATTCCAGTACAAGCAGGAACAGGTTCAATGGACGGTAATCATTCCCTGAAACTTCCCTACGCTGGCATTATCCAGGTCAGGTTACGCGGTCGGGACAATATTCACCCCTCTCAGCCGATGATCAGCTCCCGCAGCTCTCTTTAAAGTGATGCAAACCCCTTTATAAAAGATTCACACTAAAACCAACGTCACAGCAAGTCAAGAAATATTCCCAATTGAAGCCCTTCACATGAGCCCAAAAGCACTTTACAGTCTTTTGGGAAAAAGCCCTTGCAAATGGGAAAAGCTCTAAAAAAATGTAAAGTCCTTTTGGATGATGCTTCTCTTTTAAAAACAAATCCCATTATTTTCTTGATACGACAATTCCAAAATGAGAATTTACATACCAGATATTCATCCTTGACTTAACACATATAAACGAATAAAATCGAAATGTTATTGAATGGAGTTGTTAACAGTTATCCACACAAAATGCCCCCGGGCAAGGAGACCATCATGTATGAAATCATAGCCAATCCAGAAGATTATCAAATAGATGACCTGATCAACGGTACCGGAAACGCCCCCATGGAATTTTCCCAGGATGAGCGGCAGAAATGGGCAACAGAGATCGACGACTTCAGTAAAAAACTTATTGATTTTTCTGCAAAATCAAAGGAATTATCCAAAGTCCTGTCCAGTGCCAGCACCATTTCAACCACCCCGGCGTCTTTGAAAACCCTTAAAATTCAGCTATTCAATATCAATGACTCATTGAACAGTGCCCTTGACATTGCCGGAAAACTGGAATCAGACATCGTTTCAAAATAATTGCCATGGGCAGACCGCGTTCTGACCTTGATCCGCCCACAAAGAGGATTGAACCTCCCTCTTGGTTTGCCCACAACATGGGGCAGAAATAGATTCTGCCCCTACGTTCTTAAATTTCGTATTTTTCCCGGAAAATCATCGACATTATTGTCGAGCATAACGCCTTCCGTCGAATTGATCCCTCCCCATATTTTTACATTATAAATATAAGCTATTGATATTAATCAAAAAAAAATATTTATTTCTCCTTGGCACGCTTCCTGTAGTAGTAAGATAACAACAAGCAGTTACACAACGGGAAACCGTTATTATTTAATCCAAGTAACAAGGAGATTTTTTATGAAATTCACATCCACTTTAAAAAAAGCCACACTGATTTCAGCATCATTACTCATGATCACCCTGCCAGCCATGGCAGGCCACGGAGCTGGAGACGGCACTGGAAACGGTGGAAACGGACCTGGGGACGGCACGGGGAACGGCCCTGGTGATTGCAGCAGCACCATGCAGACAACGCTGGATTCATTCACCCTGGCCAAGGGCGGAAATGGTAACGGCTCTGGGGATGGTACTGGAAACGGCGGAAGCGGACCCGGGGACGGCACGGGGAATGGCCCTGGTGATTGCAGCATCACCATGCAGACAACGCTGGATTCATTTACCCTGGCCAGAGGCGGAAATGGTAACGGAGCTGGAGACGGCACTGGAAACGGCGGAAGCGGACCTCGAGACGGCAGCGGACCCGGCACCGGAGATTGCCCCAACGCCTGATGATTGAAGACTGAAGACTGAAAACTGAATAGAAAAAAGGCTGTCCTGTGGGGCAGCCTTTTTTGTCTTTACCGTTTACCATCCAAGGGTCTCATCTCTGCAAACCGGTTGCTAAAAAAATCGTGTTTTGTTAGATGTAGACTTGATGATAAACCAATGCCACAATCTCCATTGGTCCGCCAATTGTGACGGTTGGCGGACCTTGTGAACGGCCCCACAAAGGTAATCGATTAGACGCAGGAAATTGTCCACACCAGCGCTGAGCATTGAATGCTTGTAAAGGAATTTTCAAATGGGAAGATCACATTTTTTTTCATTTACACTTATATGCGGCCTGATTTTTTCCCATCCGGTTTTTGCACAGGAATTCCTTTCCGGCCAGGTTCTGGACGTAAATGAAAAAAAAAATGAATTTATGATGCACCTTGAAGTCCCCCGGAAAAATATGGAAGGTGTCTTACAAGGAAAGGAAAGCATCCGGGTTCGACCTGCCATGGAAAACATCCTCCAGCAACGTGCAGGTGAGGCAATTTTGCCTGGATGCGTAACCGCAGGAAGCCATGTGCGTGTATGGGGGCATTGGGAAAAACCAGGGCAAGATGTACTTCTGGCCCATGACATCAGAGGATGTGCCGGTGGGGGCTGCTCCGACCCCACAGGAATATTGTCCCGGTTGAAAAAAGCATTGGGGTTCAAAGAAAATCAAAGTGCAACAAACAGCATCGGAAAGGCAGATGCAGGAGGATCAAGCAACGCCTCTGGTGGTATTTCTGGCAGCGGTTCCAATGGGAATTCCGGTGTAGGGTCTGGTTCAGGTGGCGGTTCTGGCAGCGGTTCTGGCGGAGGAGGCGGAGGAGGAGGTGGCGGCGGTGGTGGCGGTGGTGGTGGTGGTGGCGGCGGCGGAGGTGGCAGCCATTGAAACTGAATCCAAGCTGGAAAGGCATTCTATTTGTCTTTGGAATCCTCATCATGCTCCTTCTGGGCAATTTTTACTGGCAAACCCAACGCATCAACAAAAGTTTCAAAGAACACTCATTAACCCATTCTACGGTTCTGGGGGCCGTGGTGGAGCTAAATATCCGCAATTCCCTGACAAACCATGGTGCTCTGGAAACCCTGATTGGTCATTCCCTTGAAAATACCGCCCGGTTTGTCCGCTATCTGAACCAGCTGGAACCCTTTACTGCCCAGGAACTGGAAGCCTTTGCCAAGGCATCCGGCCTGGCAGGTATCACCACCTTCAGCCCCCAGAGAAAATCAACAATAGCAGGCCCCCCGGAATGGCTGCACCGCCCCATAAGTGATAAGGACAATGGCCTGATATTTTTGTCCAACTCACATCTTTATCTTTTTGCGGTTCCCCCTTTGAACCAAAAACCATTTTCCCATGGAAATGATGGCATTGTTGTGGGAATGTCTTCACAACAAATGGACAAGATTCAGGAAACCCAGTCCGTGGACCACCTGATTAAACGCCTGAACCAGATGAAGGGCATTGAATATGTTCGATTTGAGGCCATTGAAGACCAAAAATCTCCTCGCCTTCCCGCTTCCCATGACACCAAACTCATCCATATCAATGACAGACCGGTTTCTGAAACCCGGATTACAATGGAAGACAAAATTCTGATTGTGGGTCTTGAGGCCAACTATTTTTCCAATCGTATGGCAAGCCTTAAAAAAGAGCTCATGGTCTTTATTTCTCTACTGGTGATCCTTGGCGGGATTTCATCCTGGTGGCTTTATCGCCTACAGAGACATAGACTGGAACAGACCCGGACTTTTGAAAGAAAAATGGCCCGGCAACTGGAGCAGGCTTCTCTTGGCCGGGCAGCGGCAACCATCACACATGAAATGAGAAACCCCTTAAATGCCATCAGCATGGGGCTGCAACGCCTGGAGATGGAGTCTCAGGCCCTGGACGATGATCATCGTCAACTGATCACCAGCATGAGAGAGGCGGTGGAGCGCAGTAATGGGGTCATTACCCGTTTACAGCAATATGTCCATGCCTTTGAACCGGGCCACCAGGAAATTTTTCTGGCCCCGCTTCTGGACTCCCTTGGGGTCTTGTATCGTTCCCAGTGTAACAAAAACAATATTTCCCTTGATTTTCAACTTGATGCCGGAGCAACGGTGAAAGGAGATGCAAATTATCTTGGCCAAGCCTTTGAAAATTTGTTAAAAAACGCAGTGGAGGCCCAGCCCCATGGGGGTGACATTAAGGTTAGGCTGTCAAAAAAAGAGAAATACACCATCATTCGCATTGAAAATCCATGCCCTACCCTTACATCGGAACAAAGTCAACGGGTATTAGACCCCTATTTTACCACAAAGACCTATGGCACGGGTCTGGGGCTTGCCATCAGTAAAAAAATAATAGAGGCCCATGCAGGGCAACTTGAAATCCATTGTAATGATAATGTTTTTTCAGTATCTGTTATACTCTCACAGGCTTGATCACACAAGGGGCGCATTCCCATTTTCCAGATTGGAGATTCGACTCTTTGATTTGTCAAGACATTTCATTTTGTATCAATGGGTGGTGGCTTAATGAGATCAATGGGTTATATGATGGGCCGGAAAAATGGGAATGCGCCCTCACACAAGTGTACATCGGGATCTGGCAAAACGATTCATCCCGAAACAGGAGCAAAAAACATGAAAATATTAATTGTGGACGACGAGGAAATGCAACGCAACATGCTAAAGGGATTCCTTGAAAAACAGGGATTTCAAACCCTGACCGCTTCCGGTGGAAAAGAAGCCCTGGCCCTTTTTGCAACCCATCCGGTGCAGCTTGTTCTCATGGATCATCGCATGGAAGATATGAACGGAGATGAGGTGCTGGCAAAGATGAAGGCCCTGTCCCCCCTTGTTAAAGGCATCATGATCACGGCTTATGGAAATGTGGAAACCGCCGTCAAGGTCATGAAACTCGGGATCAATGATTTTCTTGAAAAACCCATTGACTTAAAAAAACTCCTGGAGAAAATCCACACTATGGAACAGGAAATCTCCATTGAAACGGAATCCGACCAAGTGACAGAATCCATTGAGCACCAGAAACTACCCCTGGCCATCATCGGCAGCAGCAGCCCGATGCAGGAACTGCTATCCATGGTATACCGCATTGCCCCCACCGACTGGTCTGCTCTCATCCGGGGGGAAACCGGCACGGGAAAGGAGCTCATTGCAAGGCTTCTGCACCTCATGAGCCATCGAAAGGATGCCCCTTTTATTGAGGTCAATTGTGCAGCCATACCGGAAACCCTTTTTGAATCCGAATTGTTCGGCCATGAAAAAGGCGCATTCACCGGGGCATCAACCCGGAGAAAGGGACGCTTTGAACTGGCGGACAAGGGAACTTTGTTTTTGGATGAAGTGGGGGAACTTCCCCTGCAACTCCAGGCAAAACTATTGCGAACCCTACAGGAAAAAAAAATTACCCGGGTGGGGGGAGAAACTGATATTCATGTTGATATCCGGGTCATTGTTGCCACCAACAGGGATTTAAAGCAGATGGTGACAGAGGGAGTGTTCCGGGAGGATCTTTATTTTCGGCTCAATGTTCTTGAGTTGATGGTGCCGCCTTTGAGGGAACGGCGGGAGGACATCATGGAGCTAATCAATCATTTTTTTAAAAAATATAATTTTACCAAAATTTCCTTTCATCCCGATGCCGAAGCCCAGCTGGTAAAATATGATTTTCCGGGCAATATCAGGGAACTTGAGCATTTGATCCAGCGGCTGGGAACCCTGGTCCGGGGAAAGGTTATCCACCTTAAGGATCTGCCCCCCATGATCCGGGAACGACAGACATACTCCGGTAAATTAAATGAACGCCTGGCAGCGGTGGAAAGACAAATGCTGCTGGCGGCCCTGGAGGATAATGACTGGATTCAGACCCGGGCAGCAGCAGCCCTTGGCATCAGTGAACGGGTGCTTCGGTATAAAATTAGTAAAGCTGGAATTAAAAGATAAGGCATCTCAACTTTATCGGAACAGAGTGTTCTCCTGCTGTTTACAATCCACGCATGTATTCAGGTCGTCTGACCGCCGGATCTTTAATACCGGCTTCAACCCTGGATAAAAAGTCTTTCTTATCTTTGCCCAATACACCTTTTAAACTGAGATAATTGGACGCATGATTGGTGTTGAATATACAGTCTTTCAGGTCATCGGCTGTATGCTCTATCAGCGTATACAATTCCTCCAGAATCTGGGTTGAGGTACAGGGCTGGAATTTTTCTTCTAAATTCTGCGCCAGTATCCCTGACCCCGGGGTCATCTCCAATGTGAGCGGGGAAATATACCACTTCCTTGGCATGGTGGGCGCCATACGGTTTATCAATTTTGCTGAGTCAACAGCGTGGCTACGGCTTTTTACAGGATCATTTCCGGCAAGACCCAGCAGGAAAATCCCGGACCAGTCAATTCCTGCCCGGTGACATTTCTGGGCAGCCAGTGCATAATCGTCCTGGGTCGCCCCTTTGTTGCAGTCTTTGAGCACCTGGTCATTCCCGCTTTCAATGCCAACATAAACCATTGAAAAACCGGCGTCGCCAAGCTGTTTTAAATCATCATCAGACTTTTTGAGGATATCTTGGACATGGGCATAGGAGCTGACCTTCCTCAAATTCGGGTGCTGCTCATAACAATACTTGGTCAATTCAACGAGGATATCTGCTTTCACGACAAATGCATTCCCGTCTTCAAAGAATATTTTTTCAACCCGGCTTCCGAACATTTCTCCGGCCTTATAAATATCATTCTTGATCTCTTCAATGTCCTTGCGCATTGAGAATTTTTTTGTCAAATACATGGAGCAAAACGTACACCTGTGTGTGCATCCGTTTGTAACCTTGATTAATAATGCATCCCACTCCGAAGGAGGCCTGAATACAGGTGCTTCTAAATTGCCAACATCTAAATTCATAATTTCATCTACCCTTTTGACGTCTCAAAGGCAGAATCCACCTTTAAAGACGAGTTCATTTGAATCACACAAAACTTCAATTATACAATCCTGAAATTTATATTCCGGCCTTTAGGCCGTAAAACCCAATGCTTTAACTTTGGGATATAAGTTTCTGCTTTAGCTGTTCTTAAAAAAATATTAACTTTTTTTAAAAAATATGCTAATATCAGTATATGGTCGTGACAAAAACATACAAATTCCGTATATACCCAAATAAGGACCAGACCGTATTAATGGCAAGGCACTTTGGGTCAACGCGGTTTGTTTGGAATCGTTTTCTTGCTCAAAGGAAAGAGTCTTACCTTGAGAACAAGGAGTCTTTGACCTATTATGACAATTCGAAATCATTGACCCTCCTTAAAAAAGATGATGAGTTTAATTGGTTAAAAGAAATTAATTCACAATCATTGCAAGCATCATTAAAGGATCTTGATACTGCATATGGTAGATTTTTTAAAAAACAGGCCATATTCCCGAAATTCAAATCAAAGCACAAATCTGTTGATTCTTTTAGGTGTCCACAATCTGTTAATCTGCGAGATGGGAAATTGTTCATCCCAAAATTTAAGACAGGGATTAAAATCAAGATCCACCGTGAGATGATAGGGAAGATTCTGTTTGCCACTATATCCAGGACACCAACGGATAAGTTTTTTGCGGCCATCACTTGTGAAGGTGAACATACAGCATTGCCACTTGCAGATAAGGAAATTGGTATTGATTTAGGCATCAAAACTCTGGCGATATGTTCAGATGGTAAAGTCTTTGAAAATCCGAGAGCCACTAAAGAATACGCTAAAAAACTGGCATATGAACAACGGCAACTGTCAAGAAAGGAAAAAAATTCTGGTAAAAGGATTAAACAGAGGAAGAGAGTTGCTGCTGTCCATGAAACAATTAAAAATACAAGGTTAGACAATATCCATAAGATTACACACGCAATCATTAGTGAAAACAAAACTGTGGTTGTAGAGGATTTGCATGTAAAAGGCATGATAAAGAACCATTGTTTGGCAAAGGCAATTGCAGATGTAAGCTGGCATGAGATAACCAGACAACTTAAGTATAAAGCCCAATGGAATGAAAGAAACTTCACTAAAATTGATAGGTGGTTCCCATCATCTAAAACTTGTTTTGAGTGTAATTTCATCAATCAATCCCTTCAACTAAAAGATAGAAAATGGGTTTGTCCTCATTGTAAAACTGTCCTTGATAGAGATTTAAATGCATCAAAAAATATCCTTAAACAAGGATTAAAAATATTGTCCGGTTCGGGAGCCGAATCGGACGTTAAATAGAAACCCGGAGAGGCGTCTGGTAGTAATCAGAGTCTATGAACCGGGAAACCCAAGGTCTTTAGACTTGGGTAGCTCACAAAGCCACAACGCCGTCAGCCACCCAAGCCTAAAGGACTTGGGCTTGAATAGTTTCGGCCTTATATCCCAAGCCTAAAGGCATGGGTTTTACGGCCGAGCCTATAAGGATGACAATATGATTTTTTACAACCTGTCGTCCCATAATTTTCGAAGACACCATACTGATCTCCATGCAAGCATGAGGAATTAAGTATGGTATCCCCAGATTTGAAAATTTCGGATCAGCCGGGATTAATTTCCTGGATGGTTTTTCTGAATCCCTGGAGGTCCTTACTCTGGATGGCGGATCTGTGAAGTTTTTTCAGAATGAGTCTGTTGTTCAACCTTTTGATGACTTCATTTATATCCTCAGGTACTTTGTTGAATTTTATATCCAGCGCTTCCAGGACCATTTCCCGGGCATCTGCTAACATTCCTTCTTCTCGTCCGATTCGTTCGGCGGTTGTGATATAAGGCATTTTCTGTTCCTCCTCATATTCCTTATGTTGGGTGTTGAAGCGCTTTGACAGCGCTTCGGGCAGCACCATGAGCCAGTCAATGAACCGGTAGAGATTCAATATCTGTTCCCTGGTGTGGTTTTTTTCATAAAGCATGCGGGTCAGTCGCCACTTCAGGACAAACCTTTTATCGGGATCATGGTTGGATGCCTGGGTCATCAGGTGAGCCGCAGTTATCAAAGCAAATAGATTGGGTTGATCCAGCAGTGCTTCCATATCATCTGCCAAGGGCTTCAGTTTCACCGTGGGAAAGTTAAAATTCATGGTGCAACCCCATTGTGCCCGGGAAAATTGACGGGGATGCCATTTTGCCTCGTCATCTGCCAAGATGGCCAGACTGGTTACCGGTTTGCGATGCTTGTCATAGATTCTGTAATTGTACACATACATTCGCTCTGCAAATTCAGCGTCCCGGGCCGCCTGAATTTCAATATGAACCATGACATTGATCTCATCTCCCTGGGTGGACCAGACACTCACCAGTTTGTCGGCGTAACGTCTTCCCAGGCGGGCATCCCTGACGATTTTTTGGAACTCCTTGTCCCGGAAGCGATAGCCTCGTTCCCAGTCGATTTCATCTGCAATTCCAGAAAAAAAGAATGTCATGAACTCCTGGAAATATATTTCCAGGGCTTCTTTCCAGGGGCTGTCATAGTCGTCCGGGGTTTTTCAGTATTGCCGGGTTGCTGTGGCATGGTTTGTTTCCTCTGGGCTTTGTTTCAAGGAGTTTGTCTGTTTTTATTGACAAGCTTATTTTAATCATAATTAACTAATTCTGCAAGTATTTCTTCATTCTGGAATCAGCCGGGATGAATTTCATCAGTTGTTTTTCTGAATTCCTGGATGGCTTTACTATGGATAGCGGATATTATGGCATTTTTAATGTTCAAGAATACAACAAACCCGTCTTCTGTATTTCATTTTTCACCTCTTCCACAAACCAATCCGGTTCAAGAACTTTTGCTTCATGGCCGAATGACATGACCCAGGATAGGGTTTCAACGGGGGAGGCGGCGCTGAATGTCAATTCAATCGCATCGTCATTTTTTTCCTTGATGATCTGATCCTGGCTCCAGATACGTTCTTGCACGTATTTCGCGGCATATCCGGAAAACTTAATGGTTGTCTGAAAAACCGCTTCTTTCATAACACCAAAGGTCTGATTGTAGGCTTTTTCAAAATCAAAATTGCCAGGAAACTCAAAATGAATTTCCGTAATTTCAAGGGTCTTAATTCTATGGATGACCAGCAAGGGATCAAATTTGGGGGACTTGAATATTTTACCGGGGGACTTAGCCAGTTTTGCATGTAAATAAATGGTGTCGTCTTTGGCAAATAGTTTCAAGGGCTTGATATGGAATGTTTTGGGAGGCTGACCAGATAGTGATTTATAGGTTATTTTGCAGACAAGGGAGCTTTCCATGGCGGTTAGAAGATCCTGGATATTCTGTTGGTGCCCTGAATAGTCAATGGTTCCGGGCATGAAAGCGCCAAAATGTTTGGGAGATATTGTTTCCCGGTTTTTAATCAGCACCTGGCTTTTCTCAAGTCCGTTTATGGCCTGGTTGAATATCTCTTTGCCGATCAAATGTTTTGTAAAAGAACAGCACATCTGCAGCACTCCATATTGAAACTGGCTTAAATTCATGGATGCTGCCGGGAACGGCTCTTTTTTAATCCTAAAAAACCGTTTGTTGTCTCTGATAAAATCCTCGATTTTAATGCCTGTTGTAGAGCTGTTTATCTGGTCCACAATTCGACCGACTGTCTGTTTGGAACATTCCATTTGCCGTGAAAGCTCAGTCAACGAGTATTCATAAGGGGAGAAAAATAGCTTAAAAAACAGTTCAATCACCTTCTGTGCATGATTTTTATCCGGGTCTATTTTCTTTGGCATGATACTTCCTTAAATAAATGCAAACCGTTCCATGAGATGGAATGATGTCATGATAATGTAAACAAGACAATAACAAAAAGGGGAAAAATTATGAAAGGTGAGCTGATTATCAATAATGTCAGACTGGAACTGGGATATGGCATGTTAAATGATTTATCATACTCGTTGGATGACAGCAAGATGAGCAGGGGTATTTTCCATGAACTGGCCAAGTCGCCCTGCTGTGAGACAAGATCCTATATTGCATCCCGCAATAACCTTTACCCAAAAACAGTGACCATCCTCCTGCCAGACCAGCAGATCAATGTGATGCGTGCCATGGTAGAAAATGATAATTTTATATCCCAAATGAACAAAACAGATGTGGAACGGTTTATCCATACCGGTGATCCGGAAATCCTGACCGGAATCGTGAACGCAATGAGTGATTTGACAGAGATCTATGATGTGTGTGAAAGAGACTGGTTATGTGAAAAATTCTATCAGCACCCTGATCCGGCGGTTCGGTACGAACTGGCCAATAATGATGAAACACCGGAATTTTTTCTTAAAAAACTGCGTGAAGATTCAGATGTTGCTGTGGTCCGGGCGGCACAGGATACCCTGGATAATATTGAAGATCCATTTGATGATGATGATGATGATGATGATGATGAATTTTGATTGTGAAGGGTAATTGAGATGCTGCTTATCAAGAGGGCGCATTCCCATTTTCCCGGCCCATCATATAACCCATTGATTTCATTAAGCCACCATCCATTGATGCAAAATGAAATATCTTGATAAATCAAAGAGTTGAATCTCCAACCTGGAAAATGGGAATGCGCCCTATCAAGATATAAGGATTTATTATGTGTGGGTATTGTACTGAAGGCCTAATGATGCTGAAATTGGTGGAAGCCAGACTAACCGGCGTTCAAATGAAAAAAGAGGAAGTTTTACTATTCCAGTATCTCCAGGATTATGATGATTTCAACTGGATCATAAAAGATAGAAAAATGTTGATGCCGCATTTTTCCACCCTTTCCGAAGAACTGGTTGATATCCTTTTTTGCCGTTTGTACGATCGGTTTGTCGCCCGGGGGCATAATGAAATGTTGTTCAAATCTTTGCTGGCAACCGTGGGTGAGGCCGCTGTCAAAAATTTTTTTAGCAAAAGGTACCATAGCCGCCATGACCAGGGTTGTCTGGGAAACGCGTTGGATATTCTGGCTATGCCGGGAATTTATGAAAATCAACAAACCTGGGATAAATTCATTGAAAAAGATATGACGTTAACAGGCAATTTGGAGGATTGCCTGCGCCTCTATATTGACTGGTGCCTGCTTGGAAAAAACAGGTTGAAAGGTCAAGATCAGATAGTTGAAGAAACCGGTATCTATGACCCAATAATGGACACACCCAAAGAAGAATGGGATAAATTTGCATCCATGTTTCCCGGTCTTTTTTTCGCCCTGGCATATTTATCCAGAACCCAACCCCACTCGGATTTTATAAAATCCATTGCACTGACATGTCCCGATGGCACACCTGATTTTATCGCCAATGATTTGTGGCTGCAGCGGCGAGCTTTTCTGGCTTGCGTCAAAACATACGGTATTGAGTTCATTGTTACCCACATCCACAAGATCAGGCCACAATTGATTTGCTATGCGATTTTGAACATTGATTTTCGGCGGAATGAATATAAACGGCTACATCTGGCTGTCTTGCTTGAAATGGACAGCTCTGGAGAGGAGGATGAGTATGAAGGGGTGGTGCAACTGGGAAAGCAGATACTGAGATCCACATGAAAGGCGGTCATCCCGGCACGGCATACAGGGGAGAACCCTTTGTTATGGAGAAATCAATTATTGCCAATATAAAAACAACCGGCTTTCCGGAACGGGTTCCCTTGAGGACAAATTTCAGGGTTATTCATAATTTCACCTTTTTCAAAGCATAAGTAACACCGCTAATCAACGGCGTTGCTTTTTGCGTTTGCGGCATTACCCTTGTTATTATGTGTTTTAATACCAATATTCATCTGACCATTCCCCGTCATCGGATTCAAAATAGTCAATAAATCTTTGAGCGACATCATCACTATCTGAGTCAATATCAATTTCCAAATTTTCTATAACAGAACGGATAATACGGGGCATCTTGCCTGAGAAGCAACTGTGTATATACTCGTAAAAGCTTTCAGAAAAATCATCATATGCAAGGTTATCTTCCCATATTTCTGGCATCCCTGTTGAAACAAGTGGAAGGGACAGCTTATCTAATCTTTGGGAATCAGAAAGTTTTGAAATAATTCTCTTAATGAATCTTTGATATTTACCCATAAGTTCTGCCTCATCGATTAGATAGCCGATATCATTATCTTTTAATATCTTTTTTGCATCATTGAGGTAATCTTTATAGTCTCCAACTAACGATTCAACTCCACGTGAATTCAATAAACTTAATATTTCTTCTAATTTTTCCTTGATGCTTTTTGATTTCTGTTTGACACTCTCATTAATTATGCTCCTGTATTTATTTGGAACCCAATATCCATAGCAGGTTTCAATTGACCAAGGTTTTAGGCTTACCTGAGATACTTTTTCATTTTCATCATCATTTTTTAGTCCAACACTCAATTTTAGATTATATGAGCCCCATGCTTTACCTGGGTTAGTGTTCCTTGGCCGTTCTTCAATTTTACTAATTTTATCCTCAACCCAATCTGGTAACTTAAATTCAGAAAATGTAAACGATAGCTGATTGTTTGGTTTGAAATATATAGAACCGGTTCTAAAAAAACCAATAATGTTTGATTCCACCGTTTCGTCAATATCTATAGTTTCGATGAGCGTGGAATCCTCTATCACATCTGTAATATATTGTTTGATACTATTGATTTTTAAACTTGATTTGAATAAAAGCTCTTCGTTTCTTTCAAAAGCAGCAAAAGCAGCAAATGACGCATTAGCAGATCCTGCGAACCACTTTGAACCTTTATCGTTTTTTATAAAATATAATTTCGTATGAAACAGTGTCGTTTCTCTATTGAGAAATATTGAAATAGTGGAAAACCCCTTATCTTCCAAATTGGTTTTCAGCTTTTTCAATTCGTTAAGTTGTTCATGCAATCTTTGTCCGCTGAATCCATTAAATACAAGATTTAGAATGCATCTTTTTCTTTTGGTTTTGTTAACCTTATCAAATATATTCTCTAAGAAATCAACTGAGTAGTATGCTGCGATTATTGTTATTTGCTCTGCACGCTTAATCTCGTTTGTAATTATATCTTGGGATAGCGCTTTGGTCTTATTTTCGTCATAATACCAGGTAGAGTATATTTCCATTTCCCATTCCTCTTTTATACTTTTTTCCACACATAATATCGGTGCTGACCGGCACAGAGCTACAAGGCTGCGCAGTCGCCGTGAATGATATGGATATCATTACAAAACAAAGGGTATCCAAAAAAATTTGGCATCCTTTAAAACTACTTTACACTTTTTTAGAGCATTTCCCATTTGCAGGGGCTTTTTCCCAAAAGACTGTAAATTACTTTTGGGCTCATATGAAGGATGCCAAAAATTTTAAATTTTATTGGAGATAACCCCCCATTCGAAGTTTCAAGACATCTACATTATCATCTTGAGTTGATATTTTTTAGTAAACTGTTTTGTACAGAAATAACAAGAAATACCAACACAGATATATCTTTTGATATCAGTTCTTAGTCAAAAAATCAAAACAATATGTAAAATAATCCCTGGGCGAACCAGGGGCACCAAATAACTGGTTCAATAAAAAGCTTGACGAAATCTGGAAAATCAGTTTATTCTCCAGTCAGTCGTTTGACCGACTGATATTCTTTCCCAGTTTTAATCCTCAGGAGGCGTATGGATACCTTTATTGAAGTGAAACCCCAAAAGAAAATTTTCCAGCGAATTTATCTTTCCATCATGCTCTGGTTTGTGGGGCGAGCCATCCAAGCCGCATCCCGGGTGGACAAACAGGTGAAAAATGAGTTTGATTCCATGCCGGACAACTACACCTTTTCTCTGGGGGCGTTTCCCCATGGGCCCTATATGGTCATCGGAAAAGACGACAAAGGAAAGGTAAAATATTTGGGAGCTGACATTGAAAAACAGCCGGTGGATCTTCAGATGACCCTAAAAAGCATGGCCCATTTTTTCCTTTTGTTTACCTTTATGGAAAGTACGCCCACAGCCAATTCCCGGGACCGGATGTGCGTCAACGGTGATGTGCCCCCGGCATGTGCCGCCGTCAGAATCCTGGATATTGTACAGGTCTATTTATTGCCCAAGTTTATTGCCAAATTGGCCATTAAACGCTACCCCCGGTGGTCATTTAAACGCCATACCCTGGACCGGGCATTGGTTTTAATCA
>Ga0208900_1000848_pt1 | contig 17859 bp, 14 predicted proteins | sample AntAceMetag02UKK_FD_184763 | JGI IMG/M metagenome (GOLD analysis project Ga0208900, IMG submission 184763) | Saline lake microbial communities from Ace Lake, Antarctica - Antarctic Ace Lake Metagenome 02UKK (SPAdes) (version 2) | ecosystem: Environmental > Aquatic > Non-marine Saline and... | reverse complement strand
TTGATTATTATTGAGGGATGGGACTATATATGTCTTTTTTAGAAAAGACAAGCGCAATATATAGATCTTTTAACGAATCAACCATCAAAGAGCAAAATCGTCAGTCTTCACGAGGCAGGGCTCCAGTGCAATATTTTTAAGACGGAAAACATGGTCGTCCGGGGACGATCAACGATAAATCAATAAAATCTGACTCTCTTAGATCCTGTTTAAAAATTATCAGGATCTAAGGTCCTTCCTGATTCAATTTTTTTAAATTGATTAACGGAGTGAATACCTCAACCTTTACCAATATAGCCCCATTGGCCCCGCCAATTAAGACTGTTGGCCGATGAAGTGATCAAACCCCTCGAAAATCGTTGGAACTTTTGGAGCTTGATATTACCCCCTGACTGGAATGGTTTCTTAAATGCATGAAGCGGGTTATTTTGAATTCCAATTCCAATTCTGTATCTGTCAATTTCTATTTTTTCTCCTTCTCGAATTGTTTGATCACCCGGTCAAAGTCACTCTCAAAAAGACGGTCCTGCACAATGCGGTATTTTTCAAACTCACTCTCGGCATGGGCTTTGGCCATCGTGGCTCTAACCTTTCCAGCACCTTGAAGGATCTCCCGATCATCAAATTCCAGAAATAAATCCAGTCGTTTGGCCCAGTCTTCCATGGTCATGGGGATTCCCCGTTTGGCCCGATCCTCTGCCAGATCGAGATAGGCGTTGACGATGCGTCCAAGCGATTCCAACTCCTCCTGTACCAGATAATTTTTGGCGACAGATACGTCTGTTCTTACAATCTTACCGTCTGGAGCCTTTTCCCATGTAGTAAGCCCCATGCTGGTTTTACTGCTGTCAGCACGCGTCATGATCAATTCAGCAGCAGTGTTGCCGTGAATGGCGAAATGCAGCTTATTTTGAACCTTGGCAAAAAATACCTTGGTGGTTGGTGCATCCTTGTTATAATCAAGGCTGGTAGCGTAAATATCGGTTGTCTTTTGGTAAAAACGGCGCTCACTGAGGCGGATTTCCCGAATTTCTTCCAACAGATGTTCAAAATAATCTTTACCAAGAAAAGTCCCATTTTCCATGCGTTTCTTGTCGAGCACATATCCCTTTATGGCAAACTCCCGCAGCACTTGGGTGGCCCATTGGCGAAACTGGGTGGCCCGCACTGAATTGACACGGTAACCCACCGATATAATGACGTCAAGATTATAAAAATCGACATTTCTTGATACCGCGCGTTTGCCCTCAGTTTGAACTATCCGGAATTTCCGGATAGTTGCCCCTCTTGTTAACTCAGCTTGATCATAAATATTTTTCAAATGTTCACTAATAGTGCGAACATCCACATCAAAAAGTTGTGCCATTAGTTTTTGAGAAAGCCAGATGGTCTCATCCTCATACCGGGCTTCTATGCTCTGTTCGCCCGCTTGCCCGGTAAAAATTAGAAACTCAGCCGTGCTGTTTCGGATTAGGTGTCTTCCTTTATCTTTATCCTGTTTCATGATTTTTCCTCGTGTATTAAAATGAGTTGGCAGGTGAGCTTATCAGGGGGGATGGCCTGCTGCTCCATGGCCAGGAAGAATTTCCAGTCTATTGATCATGCAATTTTTCAAATGATGAAAGCCAAACGCTTCTGAATCACTGAACAGAACCTGAACGATGCCATTTCCATTACAATTTATGATCTTCCAGAAAGGAATAGTATCCCTTGGAAGTAAAAATAATATGATCCAGCAGACGAATGCCTAATAATTTACCAGCGGCTTTTAGTTTTTGGGTTATATCAATATCTTCCTTACTCGGCGTCAAATTTCCTGAAGGATGATTATGGGCAATTATAACAGCGGAAGCCCTGTCCAGGATTACATCTGAAAAAATTTCACGGGGGTGGATTTGGCTTTGATTTACAAGTCCAATAGTCGCAACACGTACATTCATCACCTCATTTGCACCATTTATTGAAATGGTTATGAAATGTTCCTGGCGGCGATCACTGTAATGGTGTATCAAGGGCAAAACATCAGCCGTTTTTTTAACCTTCAACCCTTCCGGTTTAATTCTCCTTCTCATAAATTCAATGGCTGCAATTAATGCCGACGCCTTTGCAAGGCCGATACCATCGACACTCAAAAAGTCATCCACCGTTAATGTTCCCATTTTTTCATCAATCATTGTGACTAATTTTTTAGCAAGGAGCATCACATCATTTTTTTGGGTACCACTGCCAAGAAGAATCGCCAACAGCTCCACGTCAGACAAGGCATTTGCCCCGTATTTTTGAAGTTTCTCCCTTGGACGATCCATTACAGGAATATCTGTAATTCGCTTGGCCATAAAGTCCTCCTTCTTACGATCCCCTTTTGGATTTTACATTTTCCAGAGTTTCCTTCAATAGTTCTTATAAAACGCCTCTGCCGTGAACTTGGTAAACTCTTCTGTTTTCACCGGGCTTCTGCTGACAACCTGCCACGGCTCCAAACGAGAAATTTCCGTCTGAAGTTCTTTGGCGGTTTTATGGGTGCATCCCAAAATATCCTGTATTGACCTGGCGGATACACCTTCACATTGAAAAATATATGTAAATTCCAACAATTCCTGAAAATTAAAAAACTTCTGCTGATAATCGTTGGGAGACTGGCTGGCAAAGAACACAACGATTCCCTTTGATCTGCCTTCGCGGATAATTCGCTGGAGAAACATATTTTTCTGGCTCAGATAATTGTGTGCTTCGTCTATGACAAGTATGGTTCTGATGGTCCTATGTCCATCTTCCACAGGACTGTCCGGCAGCAATGCCATTTCTTTATAGATCCGTTCAATAATCAGATAGGCCACCAACTCTTTCAAAACCGGCATTGCATGGACGTCTATCAAAAGGGTACGGTTTGTTAATCGATCAATGGGGGCATTTTCACTGCCATGTTTCCAGAACAGGTCAAAATCAGCCAGATCTCTGAGAACCTCAATTAAGCTGTCATCCTTTTTTTTATCCTCTTCATACATGGCAGTGGCGATTTCCAGGATGTCCTGAAAGTCGGGATAAGGCGAAGGGGTATCTTTTCTTTTGGCATAAGCAGCCCTGATGGCCTCAGTTAAAGCCCCTTTCTGCACCACGCCCAGCTTGGAATTAATGGAGGCAAAGCTCTCGGCCTTTTCCCGGGCAGACACATTAATGGTCTGTTCATCATAGGCTGAAAGGATAAAGGGATTAATCGGCAGAGAAACTCCCCCCTGTAGTAATTGAAACGCTTGAACCTTGGCCGCTTTAAGGAAACCTTCATTATCGACCACATCACCCTTGTAATCAAAATAGATAAAATTGGTCTGAAAATTTGACTGAACTCTGATATCCGTCAATATTTTTAAAAGAAACTGTGTCTTTCCAACCCCAGGTTTGCCCATAATTGCAAGGTGGGAGTTTGCATGTGTTTTTGTGTTGTTCAATGGCATAAAACAATCCGATTTATGGAGAAGGGTTTTTCCGATAAAAATCTCCAACCCCCTGCCTTTCATCTCTTTTCTACCGCTGAATTCCACCTCTTGTGTCAATCTTGAAAGCAGAGTCCCGCTATCTTTTCCACATTCAATAAATAAATCAGATAAATATTGGCAGCCACTGTCTATATGATTTTTTATGATAGATTTGTTTGAGTAAAATTCGTCTTCGGAAAGATCCGCTTTTTGATATACATGGGAAATCAGGGTGCGAAATAGTTTTTCATCATTTCCAAGAAAAGTGGGACGTTTCATCTCGCCACCACTGAATTTCAAACTGGGTGCCACAGATATCCCATCTTTTTTTAGAGACAGGGCAAAGGCGATCCTTGCCAGTACCGCTTTTTCCAGCCTGGTTTCAAATCTCAGGGCACTCAATCACCCGTTTTTCCCGGGTGATTATTTCTTCTTCCAGTATCCTGAGTTGTTCTGATTTTCGTCCAATTTGGGTCGAACAGCTTTCCATCTCAGCCTGAAGTTCATCAAACAGTGCTTTCTCACTTTCACTTGCAGCACCTGATTGCAAAACCGTTTCGATCTGTTTGATCTGGGTTTCAAGCTCCTTTTTTTCTTCCAGCAAGGGCTGGATCATAAACACATCACTGTTTTCCAGTCCTTCTATCTGATTCAGAACTTTTGCAGCATCCCTTTCGGACAAATTTAATATTTTATTCACCCCGGCGACATTGCCCCCTTCTTTCAGGGTTCTGTATATGCGTTTTTCAAGTTCAAGCATCTTTTCTCGGGAAAGGGTTTCTTTGTATATGGGCTCCGGTTCTTCAACCACCCGAACAATTTTTTTTGCCAATTCTGCCGCATGTTCTTTGATTGCTTCGGTGTGGGTTGTTTCCCGTTCTGCATCAATCTGTTGTTTGATTCCATCAAAAAAAGTGCCAGCAATACAGAAAGGCAGATATTTTTCACACAATCCTTTGATTTCGTTTTCCACCTGGGCCAGACGATTGGAGGTCTGTATCCTTTTTTTCTCATTTTCACGGATACGTTCCCGGCTTTCCGGCTCAGCATTAAAGATGGCCTGAAATCTATTCTTGGCGTCTTCGTATTGATTCTGAAAATGCTTAAGATCCTTGGAAACACTGCCATGTTCTTTTTTTTTCTGGCCTAATTTTGCTTTTTCCTTTTTTAATTCCGCTTCCTTGAATTCAAGGTCATCATCGGAGATTTCAATAAAGCCCTTTCGTTCTTCATGTTTCAAATAGAGCATATCAGTGGACAAACTGTTTATATACTGGATGCCAAGGGCCGATTCCAGAGAAGACTTAAGCCGGACTTCAGAATGATCGTCTGCTGCTATTTCCTGGATTTTTTCACCATCAAAAAAGAAAAACTGGGTAATCCCCGGGGGGATGGTCGCCTGGATGAAATCTTGCCACATCCGTTTATTTTGAACAGAAACCCGTTTACCGTCCCGGACCACCACCAGGCGCTCATCCAGATCCTTGGCTTTGGGAGCGTCAACGGCACCGGCACTCCAGGTGCGTTTAACAATCAATTCTGAATGATCATCCATTTCAATGACCAGTTCAAAGGAGACCCGAACATTTCCCAGGGCTTTTTCCTTTCGGTTAATGGCCTTGAAAATATCCGTTACCTTTCCCCCGTAAAGACAAAAATTCACAGCTTCCATGATGGAGGTTTTCCCCGCACCATTCATGCCACCGATCAGAAAAATACTTTTTCCATTTTCCCCTTCTGGAAAATGAATTTCTGTGGGGAATTGAAATGACTTGTAGTTTTCAATTGTCAATTTTCTGAATTTCATTTATCTGCCCCTTAACTCCCAGATACCACGGGGAGAACCTGATTTTAACATCCCTTCCCGGATCATATAATTGCGCTCTCTTGCGGCATTAAAAATCCATAGCTCGACACCGTTCTTTTTTGTTAGATCATTTTTCTTAAATTTACCATATAGGTTACGACGCATGATTTCGACGATATCTTTTTTAGTGAGATTATCAATAACTTTTGTTACTTCAGTGAGCTTCAATGTATTTTCTTCGTAGGCACTTAAATCAATTTCATCGAATAATTTATTAATCACCTTCTCCAGAAGATCAATCTGTTTACCCGGATTATCCAGATGTTTTTTGAGATAAGCGGCCATATCAACCCTTTTTGTTTTCTACAATAATATTACGCAGCGCGTTGTAGATACCAGTCCGCCTGTTCTTGAATTCATATTCCCTGACGGTTGCCAGCAACTTAAGTACTTTTTTCATGCTCACATCATGTTGAATACAAAGCTCTTCAAGCAAATTTTTATCCTGATCCGACAGGTTCATCATTTATTCTCTTCTCCTCTATTAAACTGCGTTCCTTTTGCAATTGTTTCTGGAGCTCTTCTTCACTGGGCAGATAGGTCAAGTACTTTGCCGCGAATAATTGTTTACTCTCGTTCAACACCGAATATTTGGCAATGGCTTCATTTTTTTCCGAACAGAGTACCAGGCCGATGGTGGGATTATCTCCTTTTACTTTGAAATGGGATTCAAACAATCGAACATAACCATCCATCTGCCCAATATCCTGATAGGTGAGCTTTCCCATTTTCAAATCAATCAGCAGAAAACATTTTAAAAGATAATTATAAAAAACCAGATCAATATAAAAATCCTCATCTTCAAACCGCATGCGTTTCTGTCGGACCACAAAGGAAAAACCTTTACCCAATTCCAACAAAAAATTCTGAAGATTGTTTATAATTGCGGTCTCAAGCCCAGACTCATGAAGTTTATCCACATCTGGCAAATCCAGAAATTCCAAGATATAGGGATCTTTTAAAACATCAATGGGTCTTGTTTCTATGTCTGTTTCCTTTCTTACGTTCAACAGCATGCCCTTTTTATCTTTGCTTGTCAGAAGACGTTCATAAAACAAAGAATGAATTTGCCGCTCAAGCTGGCGTTTGCTCCACCCGCCTGCCACGGCTTCTGCCTCGTAAAATTCCCTGGCCGGGAGTTTGTTCACCCGCATCAATGCCCGATAATGGGACCAACTCAGATTGGGATGGAACGCCCTGGCCGGTTCAAACAGGTCACCCGGTGGGTCACCTATTGTGTTTTGTTCAGATTGGTCACCCACCGGGTGACCTGTTTGGGATAGGCGATCCGAATAGGCCAGATAAAAGCCTCTGAAGAGTTTGAGATTTGTGGTTGAAAATCCTTTCACGTATCGTTCCTGAAGTTTTTCAGAGAGATCTTTCAAAAGCCTTGTTCCATAGACTGCCCGTTTCTCACCTGCCTGAAGTTCCTGGAAGATTTCCCTGCCAATCAGCCAATAGGCAATAACGGTTTGGCTGTTAACCGTTCGGATAACATTTGACCTGGCCCGGTCCAGGATGGTGGCGATGCGATCAAAAAGTGAGGTGGATGTTGGGGTGTTTTTTGTGTTCATGCTACCCCCGAAGCCTGTTCAATGAGATTTTCCACTTGTTGTTTGGCTTGTTCAAGGAGTTCAAGAGATCTTTTAAAGGCATCATCTGCTTGAGTAATAATATCCAATAATTGTTCCTCCTTTTTTTTTCTCAAAAGGACAATCTGGAAAGATTCTATAGCTGGTATTGTTAAATTAGTTTGAACTCCACCTGTACTATATCGCGTTACTTGGATTTTGCCAGCCAATGAGTTCATGTAGAATGAGAAATACTGAGGATTTACCTTGTCGTTCAATCTGAGCCTAATGAAATAACTTCCAAAGATAGAACCAGCTAATTCATCAGATATCCTGATTGTTAAACCAAGAGACCCACTTCGTGAAATTAAAATATCATCGCTTGTGACTTGGGCACTTTTTTCACCGGAGGCTTCTTTTGGAGATATATACTTTAAATTTTCCTTGTCGAATTTTAGATTGGATAGATCTGCAATTCGTAAAAATGGTACCCCAGTTTCAATATACTTCAATTTTGTAGATGTTCCGTATTGGGGAGAGCATCTCAATAATTCTTTAACCTTGTATAATTCTCTTCCCTTTAAACTGGCATTTTTTTTTAATGCCTTGGCAAATTTTATGTGTTGGGGTTGAAAATATTCGGCATCTATTCTTGAGGAAAGAATGGTTTTACTAAAATTGGTCTCATTCCCGAATGATTTTTTAAAGGTCAGTTTATCTAATCCCAGTTCTTTTTCCAGAAAATTTTGGGCTTGAAGGTAAAAAAAATTAGATGATTTGCGTTTTAGATAAGCTTTTTTCGTTAAACCAGAAATTATTTCTTCATTCTCAGAAAAGCGAGGTATTTTTATATTGCCAATATTTTTTATATATAAATTAAGCTGAACATTCCCGGCTGATTCGCGAAAAGATTGGAAATATCCATATTTTGAATTTAAAAAAGTAGATATATAAAAAGGAGATATATTCATTCCTTTTTTTATCCTAATAATACCAACATGGCGATCACAATTCGAAGGAAGGATATCTTTGTCAACAACAGCAACATTTCCAATAGTTCCGACTGTTGTTATGATGATATCATTTTCACGAAGTTGAGTTCTTAAATTTGAACTATTTTGTCTATTGGAGATAGTGATACAATTTTCAGTAACGAAACAATTATTTTTGACACATTTTGCTGATATATAACGAATACCATTGTCTGCAATTTCTGGAGAAGCATGTATTCCATCAGTTATGGTGGCTATATGTGACAATTTGTCTAAATTCGAAAAATACAATTGAGTTTCAAGGATGTTATAGGCTGGCTGGAAATATTCTGCATCAGCCCTACTTACCATATTTATCGAAGATAAATAAGTTTCATTCCAAACCGCCATCATCCAGCCCTCCAAAAATCAAGATCATTCTCGTCTTCCGTGAGATTTCCATCCGCATCAACCCGGTACTCATAATCTCCGGAGTTGTTTTTTCCGCCCCTCTCACTAACGGCCATGAAAATGGGGTAATCCAGCTGTTTTGCAACTTCCGCATCAATCCACCGATCTTTCAAAATGTCCATAAGTTCTTTGTCTGCCAAGGCCAATTCCAGTTTTCCTTTCAGGGTCAACAGCTTTTTTTCATATTCAGCTTCAGGGATGGCATTTTCAATAGACTTGATTCGGGCCTTCATTTTTTTCCTGGGTTCTTTTTGTGCTTTTTTTGATGCCTTGATATCTGCCTTTAATTGTTCTTTTATGGGTTTGAGTTCTTTATTCAAGGCTTTTTTCGTATCTTTCCAGGAATCTGATATAACTTTTATTTCCTGATCTGTTTTTTCCTTCAGCGCTTCCAGATCACTGTCAAAATCAATTAATCTGGTTTTGTTTTTGATTAATTCTTTACGCAAACCCGCAATCTTTTCATTTGCCTGTTCCAATAGCTCTTCAAGAATAGGCGCGCCTTCTGCTGCCATGCCAAAATCCTGGTCCTCATTCCCTTCGTCTTGTCCAAAACTCTCGGGCTCCGGATCGGAAAAGTTTTCCATGATGATTTCCATGATCTCTTCGGGAACTTCGCCTTCCTGGATATCCACCTCATATAGATTGTCTTGAATCAGATCATTGATATGTGCTTCGTAATCCGGGCAGGCGGCAGCGACCTCTTTTTTTACCCTTTCAATATTGGCCAACTGGGCTTTGGTATATTTTTGAACAAAGAGCACAGATGTTTTTGTTCCGGTATGGGGTTTAAAGGTGTTGGGATGAAGCCCCACCACTGCCAGTAGTCTTGCCTTTCGCAATATCCACTCTCGGATAAAGGCCAGGGAAGAGTTGTTAAATTTTCCCTGGGGCAGAACAATGGCTGCCCTGCCACCGGGTTTTAAGAATTTAATAATGCGCTCAATGAACAGCACATCCCGCTCTTCTTTGGCAGATTTGTTTTTCGCTCTTTTTAAAGCGGGTTTTGCCAGGTCATAGTGGGCCAGCATTTTTTTGTCCTTCATCTCACCGGCAAAGGGGGGATTGACAAGGATCACATCAAATTTGAGTTCATCAAAATATTTCCAGGCAAGGCTTTCATCTTTGAATAGATTATCTTTATCTTCGTTGGCGACTTTCCGGGCCAGAAGTTTTGATTTAACCAATTCCTGCATCAAAGTTTGCCCGGACATGGTTTCATGCCATGTCTTGGGGTCAAGACTAGACACATCCGGACCAAATATATTGGTATGGCCGTCACCGGCAATGAGCATCAAGGCTCTTGAGGTTTTTGCTGCCCGTTCTTCAAAATCAATCCCCCAGAGATATTTTGAGGCGTATTTGTGCATGCGAAGTTCCCGGGAGGCATCATCCATGATCCTGAGATTTGATCCCATCAACCGAACCCCTTCAATGGGTCCGATACTGACCTGCAAATGCCGTTTCGTCAGCTCTATGTCCTCCCCTTCCCGGAAAATCCCCGGCCATTCATCACAGGCCTTGTGAAAAAGATTGTTGATCCGTTCATAGGTGATTTCAGGGTCAAGGGCTTTGTTGAATTCTACTTCTTTGTTTTTTCTGTTTTCATCGGCCTCTTTTTCATCCCAAATTTTGGCAAAAATCAGTTTGAAAATTTCATTGAATTCATCCTTCCCACTGTCCGCCAGAACAAGTTCTTCCAGATCCTGGATGATTTTTTTGAAATTAAAGCTTTTTTTCAAGTGACCAAGGGTTTTGCGCGCTTCCAGCACATCCTTGGGTTCCTGGCCACGTTTGGGGAGGTCATACAGGGTGTCATCAAAATTTTTGGGATAAGGCCGATAAAGAATAATGCTGTCGCTGCCGTTGGACCATACACCAACGGGAGATCCTTCCGCGTTCAGATAGCTTTTCAGTTGCTCAATGCCATCTTTACGATTGGGCTTTTTTACTTCAATGATAATTTTTGGCGTCTGTTTTGTATTGTCAGTGTAAACGACAATATCTGCGGCCTTGGTACCCTCCGTTGAACCAAAATAGACGTTTTTTTCCAATTCTATTTCATCTGCTTTATATCCATAGGTGTGCATTAGTTTGTAAATCCATAACTGACGGACTATTTCTTCAGGATTTGATTTTCCATTTTCAACAAAGACCTGGGCCTCTTCCTTACCGGATGCAAACGGAACAAGACTTTTTATGAAATATTTTGTCTTTCCTGCTTCTCTGCCGGAATCAACAATTTTGGGGAAAATCTCAAGGACCTCATGTATGGACTTTCCAAGGGTATCAAATTCTGTTAACTCATATTTTGTTTTTGGATCTTTAAATACTCTATCAATAACTTCTCTGGTTTCCATTTCAGTATATTTCCAATATGTTTTACAAGTGTCTTAAGCTATTGCATATTATTGACATAATAACATTGCTAAAAAATTACAGAAAATATAAATTTGATCCTTTATGTACACCTGAATCTGCAAAAATTCCTGGAATTCAGCATGAAACAATTTTTTATTGATAAACTACCATTGATAATTTTTTTTTGTAACTAAAATATTTTAAATTAGCGCCCTTTGGGCGGATTTTTTACAACCTGTTGATTTAACAGTCTATAAAATGGAAATTCCTATATTATTAAATTAAGAGAACCCGAGGTATTTATAATATTTAAAAGTTAAGATCAAATCCGTCCAGATAATTTTTCAGTTTTTTTCTTGTTTTCGATTGTCAGGGTGGGGCAGTTTTTCGCTCCCCTCACGATTTCGGCAATGGGGATGCCAAACACCAGGCAGATGGGATCTTTGCATTCTCCACAGTTGATTTTCGGCAACAGTTTGAGTATTTACATCCACTTTGGCTGGGCCATGGATTCAAAACAAGGCGTAAGGCTCTCTCTATTTTCCCAGGCGTGCAAGAAGTTTAAATTTTTTATTGCATTTTTTTGCCATCTGAAGGCATATTTTGAAAAAAATTTATAAATGGATTAAGGGTGAACTTCTATGAATCTTCTCACATGGCTTGATGTGGAAAGGGTCTTTCGTTTGAAAACGGATAATTATTCCTCATTGCACAGACACATCCAGAGCATTCAATGTTTTTATGATGCCGTGGAAATTGGCATCTCCCCTGCTGTTGGGCGGGAACTGGCAGTTGAAATGCTGAAAGCATGGTTTGGCGAATGGTACAACGAAAAAAATCATACCATCTCCCTGGATTTGGCAGAACAAGTTCTTCCGGTGGAGTTCATGGATGAAGAGACCCCTTTTTCAAGAACAACACCTGCAAGGCCCCTCTGGCAGGAAGTAATTTATCAAAATTATAGTCCAATTTCAAACCTTGAAAAAATGGAAAGTCACTGGCCTGTGCCCCGGAAATTCAATATCCCCATCACCGCCTTTCACTCCTTTAAGGGTGGCGTGGGACGAACCACGGCCCTGATATGTTACCTGATAGCGCTTCTTGAAAGCGCTGCACCAAATGAAAAACGTCGAATACTTGTCATCGATTCAGACCTTGAAGCACCCGGGATCACATACTGGTTCAATAAAAATGGTAATCTGTCCACTGTCTCTTTTATCAGTTATCTGGAGGCCATTCATTACCCCCCAGGCACCAAAGACAAAGTGGCAGACTATTTTGCCCGGGAACTGCAACGATCATCTGTTTCCCATCCCAATGGAGAAATCTTCATTCTTCCCGCATTCACAAAGGAAGAACAATTGCTGGATACGCCCATACTTCCAGAAAATATCGTCAAAGGAGCGAATGGCCCCTGGAGCTATGCCAATGAAATTCACCAACTGGGTCAATGTCTTGATGCGGATCATATTTTTGTTGATATGCGTGCCGGATTGAGTGAAATCTCTGGCCCCCTGCTCTTTGACCCACGAATAGAACTGTTTCTTGTCACCACCCTTGCGGAACAGTCCATACAGGGGACAACACTGATTTTAAGACAATTATCAAAAATGTTGAAGCTGTTCAATACCCAGGAAAATGAGGAACAGGATGCCTGTGAAAAAACCCCCAATGTTATCCTCAGCCTGCTCACAGACGAGTTAAAAAAATCCGGCGCATTTGAAGAGGCCATCACTGCTCTGAATGGCGCATTTGACCTGGAAAATGAATATACACAATCGGACAGTGGGCAACTGCCCTTGATTGAAATGGACTTTAATCCAACGTTGATGAGTATATCAAGCTGGACTGAATCTCTGCAGAAATTGACAGACACTCATCAAATACAGATGGCCCGTGAGTGGGCCGAGGCAAAAATGCCGACCATAAAAATTCCGGAGACCTCGCTCCATGCTGACCATGTCATGGAACAACTTAAAAAGGTTTGCAAGCGATACGAATTTGCAGAACAGGGAGATGATGCCGCCGATTTTCTTATCACCGAGCCTATCACCAACATGGTTAAACGCTTTAACAATGACATCCCACGGCTTGTGTCAATGGGCCCCAAGGGCTCAGGAAAAACATTCTGTTATCTTCAGATGATCAGGTCCGGCAGCTGGCCTGATTTTATCGCCAGAGTAATGGATGAAAAACCGGTTGCGCCATTGAATGAAATGCTCTTTCCCCTGCTTCACTCCACAACTCTTGGGAAAACCGCAACAGACTTGGTCCTGGCCTCCCGGGAGAAAATATTCAGCACCCTTGATCTCCAGGTTCCACTGCTGCATGGGGACATCATTGATAGAATAAATAATGCGGCAACCCAAAAGCCGGAACTGAATGAATCCCAATGGACCCTTTTCTGGTTGACCCTTTTTGCCGATGCCATTGGGTATCCAGAACAGGCATCAAATATTCAGGATATCAATACCTATCTCAAAGGAAAAAAGATCAAGATTATTTTCATGATTGATGGGTTGGAGGATATTTTTCAGGAGACCAATTCAAATGTGTCACAACAGGTTGCGTTAAAAACACTTCTCCATATTCCCCAACGTATTTCTGAAATCCGGAATACATACCTGGGTATCATTCTATTCGTGAGGCAGGATTTCATCAAACACAGTATTACCCAGAACCGCAGCCAGTTTGAAGCATTATATGCGCAGTTCTCACTTTCCTGGGATGCAACCTCCTTTTTAAAACTGGTTTACTGGATATGCGCCCAGGCAAACATAAAAGATTTCCATGGAGACCAGGTTTCTTCACTGAAAAATGAAGCACTGCTGAAACACCTTGAACGGCTCTGGGGGCGAAAACTGGGCAGAGACAACTCCAACGAAGCCAATTCCGCTCGATGGGTTTATGCCGCTTTAACGGATTTTCAAGGAAAACTTCAGGCAAGGGACATCGTCAGAATGCTTTTATACGCTTCGGAAATATGTCTTACAAAACCCTCGGAAGTTAAGATGGATTTATGGAAGGGTTCACGTCTGTTGCCCCCGGCAGCCATCAAACAGTCTCTCAAACCATGTAGTATGAAAAAAATCAAAGAAGCTGGAGAGGAATTTCCGGCATTCAAAAGATGGATGAAAAAATTTGATGCCACCGTGACAACAAAAGATCGGGTAGTACCCTTTACTTCGGATCAATATCAACTATCGCCATTGGAAATTGAAATGTTAAATGATATGGGGATCATCATGGAGAGCCAAGACCCTTCCGACGGCACCATGAAATGGTACATGCCGGAAATATACCGAGCCGGATTACATTTTACCATGAAGAGTGGTGCCCGACCCCGGATTCTGGCATTGAAACGAAAAGCATTGGGTAGGGACCTGTTCTGATTTTTTACAATATTAAATATTAAGATCAAACCCGCCCAGATAATCTTCCAGTTTCTTCCTGTTTTCACTTGTGAGGGCCGGGCAGCTTTCCGGCCCTTTAGCCCCTTCGACAACACGGGTGGCAAACACCAGACAGGTGGGCTCTTTGCATTCTCTGCAATTGGTTTTTGGCAGCAGTTTTAGAATTTCCATCAGTTTTGGCTGGGGCATGGCTTCAAAGCTGGGGGTGATGCTGTCTCTGTTTTCCCAGGCATCGTTGATTTCCCGTTTGAGCCATTCAACTATTTTACGGGCTTCGGCTTCATCCTTTAAGGCATTGATGGCAATCTTTTTTTGATAAATGGTGATCATTTTTTTGGGATATCCCCTCCATGCACCGGGGCGGAAGGAAAGTCTCAGGGATGCACATCTTCCCTCCATAACTGCTCCCATGCTCTTTTTTGAAGGCACCCGGGATCCCTTCTGCGACCTTGATCTCCTGTCCGGTGTTATTGACCGTCTGCCCGCACCCGTGGAACTGGAGATCATCCAAGGGGGCGACCATGGATTCAACCTGCCCGCATCCGACCCCCGGGAACCCACCGAGGTTCACCGCCAGATTGTGGAAAAATGCCACCAGTGGCTGTGTCGGTAGTCAATCGCCAGTCTCGCCCGAATCACTTGATGGATGAAGCAAAAATTTAAGATAATCATTGAATCAAACGTTTTTTAATTGTATGTTCCTGGAATTTGTTGTGATTTGCAATAATTAATTGTAGATCAATTCATTCTTACAATAAACTGAGCAAGTTTTTCATAAAAAGGGGCTTCCTTGAACTTATCACACCGTCTTTTTCTCTTATTCATATCAGCACTCATTTTTGTTTCATTGACCGGTATGGTTCCCCAGCAGACAGAACTACTTGTTGAAAGCCAGACAGAACTTCAACCCAAAAATATCCCAGATAAAGCCCCACAACACGCCACAAGTCTGCCCTCCCCCCTACAGAATTCCCCGGAAAAACGATATTGCGGCATTGCCATGGAGGGCTACAGGCTTAAAACCGGCGTGGTAAAATCCGGTCAGACCCTGACCCATCTGCTTAATCCCCATGGCATTTCCAACGCCGCCATCTTCCAGGCTGCCAAAACATCAAAGCCTGTTTTTGACGTTCGACGTATTAAAGCAGGTAACACCTATAGTCTGATTTCCTCCCCAGGGGATGATAATCAGATAAAATACTTTATATATGATCAAACATCCACAAGCTACGTGGTCTTTGCCTTTGAGAAGCCCATTCAGGTGTATACAGGGAAAAAAGAAATTAAAATAAAAACCAGAACTCTTTCTGGAACCATTACAAGCAATCTGTGGAACGCAGCAAGTGATTCTGGAATGAGCCAGGATTTGATTTACGCCCTGGGGGATATTTTCGCTGGCACCATGGATTTTCGCCATCTGCACAAGGGCGATGAATTTATGATCACCTTTGAAGAGCAATTTGTTCAAAATAAATGTGTTGGCATAGAAAAAATTAAAGCAGCACAACTCATCTGTTCTAATAACACCTTTCATGCCTTTGGATACGAAGCCAATGGGATGGTCAGTTATTATAATGAACAAGGGAACAGCCTCGAAAAATCCTTTTTAAAATGTCCCTTGAAGTACAGTCGAATCAGTTCAAAATTCACCACAAGGCGTCTTCATCCCATCAAAAAAAAATACATGGCCCACCCCGGTATTGATTATGCCGCTCCCAGGGGGACACCTGTTAGAAGTGTGGGCAACGGCACCATCATTTTCAAGGGGTATTGCAAGAGTGCCGGAAACTATATTAAAATTAAGCATGCCGGTGTGGGTATCAGTGAATATATGCACTTGTCAAAATTTAATGCCCGCATTAAAAAAAATCAAACGGTTAAAAAAGGGCAGATAATAGGATATGTGGGCAGCACCGGTTATGCCACGGGTCCCCACCTGGATTTAAGATTTAAAAAAAATGGAAAGTATGTGGATTACACCAAAATGAACCTGCCCACCGGCAAATCATTGACAAACTCCCATAAAGAAATATTCCTGAAACAGGTGGCCACGATAAAACAGCAATGGGAAGATGCCCCAAGGGTCTCTTTCAATATTCCGGCACAATCGCCTGATGTCGTATCCAATGCTGAAAAGAGATAAAAAATTACTGAATCTTTCTTGATTTTAATATAATTTTTATTTACCATGCCCCAGTCAGCACGTGAAGGATAAGCAATATCTAAACAAAAGGAATTTCGTAAATTTCATTCATGATTTTTCTATTGCTTTTTTTACCTCCAACCATTCCATAGAAGGAGTTCATTATGTCACTAAGGGCCAGGGATATCATGGTAACGTCGTTTGATATGATCCACAAAGATGCCTCCATTGCGCAAGCCATTAAAAAAATTACAAATGGTCTGGTGAGGGAAACCGGAGATAAAACCAACAGCCTGATGGTCATTGATGAATATAACCACCTGGCCGGAGTCATAACCATGTTTGACATCCTTTACCATCTGAGACCATCTTTCCTTAATTATGGTATTAATGGTGATGAACTGGTATGGAATGATCCCCAGATAAAAAAATTAGTTGATGATCTTAAAGTAAAAAAAGTGGGCCAACTCATGAGCGACAACGTCACCGGTGCCTCACCGGACGATCACATTATCGTCATCTTGGACCGCATGATCAAAAATAATTATCATCGCCTGCCAGTACTGGAAAATAGTCTCCCCATTGGTGTGGTTTACGTGGCAGATATCTATTACAGCCTGTTCGCCCAGAATAGCTGACAAGATGGCAGCCGCCTTGCCTCATTTAATGATATGAGTTAAGTCCCCCAAGAAAAGAATAAAAATTTATGGCATCCTTCATATAACCCCAAAAGTACTTTACAGTCTTTTCGGAAAAAGTCCCTGCAAATGGGGAATGCTCTAAAAAAGTGTAAAGTACGTTTGAAGGATGCCAAATTTATGACAACAATTGATTATTACAACGCATTGAATATTACCAGGCAGGCAGATCCAACACAGATAAAGCAGGCTTATAAAAAACTGGCCATCCGGTTTCATCCGGATAGAAATCCGGATGATGAAAATGCCGCAGAAAAAATGACCCAGTTAAATGAAGCCTATGCAGTGCTCTCCAATCCCGAAAAAAGAGAGCATTATGATCAGCTTCGGGACCAATTCGGAGATGGTGCCACCGGTCAGTTTCGGCAAAAAAATAACTATAACGATATCCTGCGAGAATCTGATATTGAAAAAATATTCCAGGAGATTGCGGATAATTTTGGCATTCGGGGGTTTAACGAATTATTTAAATCAGGTAAAACCCACGGTGGAGGCTTTTTCATGTTTGGCTCCTTTGGCCACCACCGTGGAAATCGACCACGCGGTTCCAGCAAAAATATCCTCCAGGAATTTGGCAAAACTCTTTTGAACAATGTGTTTTCCCAGACATTGAAGGCCCCTGACATGGACAGAAGTCTCAACAGTTACGACACAATTACCCTGTCTGAGTCCCACGTAAAAAAAGGGGGGCCCTATGCCTATTATCATAAGAAACAGGATAGAAAGCTCATTGTGAAAATCCCTGAAAATATCCAGGAGGGCCGCAAAATAAGGTTAAAGGGCTTGGGTAAAGAAGATCCTGTCTCTGGAGAAAAGGGAGATCTTTATCTTACCATTTCCATCAAAAATAATTTAATATCAAAGGTTAAAAAGTTTTTACTCAAGTAAAGG